>OLIH01000440.1_pt1 | contig 26230 bp, 17 predicted proteins | sample 1609721 | NCBI WGS metagenome assembly OLIH01 (sample SAMEA4350157, study PRJEB24818) | metagenome | biome: human; feature: gut; material: faeces | place: Denmark | collected 2013-09
GAGGGAGGAAACTGATTGATTAGGCTCTGATCAATTCCTCCCCGATGGAAAATTCCCGTCAGATTCTTCGAAAATAAAGCCTCCGAAGGGCGATTGGGAAAAATTACGTATTTTGCAGAGCTTCCCTAATTTATTTTGTAGCTTCTAACTTCTAGACTTTATTCTCGTATTCGTTATCACAATCGTCAGTGATGAAAAGACTTATCACGGGTTTATTCATTTTCCTTATTGGAGTAACTGCGGCCCACGCCGCTTCTGGTAGTTTGATGTTTGCTGCTACGGAAATGCCTAAGCCGGACCCATGTCTTCCTTTTATTGGTCAAACTTCTTCTTGGTTAAATGAAAATTTCTCCGGAAGGGTAAAGTTTGAATATTATGAAAGAAAGGAACTTGAGAAAGCTATTCGTGATGGCAAGGTTGACATCATCTTATCTGAGGCCGGAGAAGCCGCAAGACTGAGAAAATGGGGAACGAGGCCGCTCTTGACAGCCGTCAGTATTCGCCACCCTAACCCGCAAAGGGGCCAAGGTTCCGTGTTCTTTGTTCGCAATGACAGAAAAGATTTGACAGAATTAAAAGATCTTCGCAACTTAAAGCTGGCAGCAACCGACGATAATGACTTTACCGGGTTCCATGCCGGGATGGGTGAATTGATCCATAGGGGATTTAACCCGGACAAGTTCTTTTCCCATATTCAGTTCATAGGCAGCAGCTCGAAAGTCGCCATGCACCACGTCGTGGATGATGTTATTTCCGGCAAAGCCGATGTCGGTATCGTAAGGACTTGCTTCCTGGAAGACCTCGAAAAACTCAGCGGACAGGCTTATCCCGTAAAAGTGATCGGAGAAAAGCCGAAAGACAGTTTCGCATGTAAGCGTTCCACGGATCTCTATCCCAATTGGACGATCTCTTCTACTAAAAATCTTTCCTCCGAAGATCTAAGAGATGTCACCAAATTTCTGCTGGAAATGCCCAAAACCTCTGATGGAATGTATTGGTCGTTAGCCCCCGATTTAAGCAATGTTGAAAATTTAATGAAGGAACTAAAAATCGGAGAATACGACTTCCTTCGACACTGGTCCTTGAAGCAAGTCTGGGCTGAATACAAAACTTTCATACTTCTTATCCCATTTGTGATACTTAATTTGATCTGGTTCAGCTGGCGATCCTCTAAATTGGTCGAAAAAAGAACGAATCAGCTTAGAAAATCTTTCAAGGAGCGGGAGCAAATACGGGAAAAAGCCGAAAAAATTAAAGGAGAACTTGAGCAATTCCAAAAGGCTTCTATCGTTGGTCAGATGTCTAATATTTTTGCCCACGAAGTCAAACAGCCCTTACATGCCCTTTACTGTTATGCCCACGCTCTCCAAAGAAGCATCGACAACGGAAAATCCGATGAGGAGTTATTAAAAGAAGGATTAAATAAGATTCAGGACCAAGCTCAGCATATCGGCAAAATTGTCGAGGGCGTTCGAGTTTATGCAAAAGGGAAAGAATCGGAGAAAGAAAATGTTGATTTAAATCTTCTTCTCCAAAAAATTTGTACATCTCTGAAGAGAAAACACAAGCTCCTTCTGCGCCTGCCCGAAGGGAATTTCTTCATAACTGCAAATCCTCTTGAAATACAACTCATCTTCACCAATATCTTAAAAAATGCAGTTGAAGCCTCTGAAAAAAACGATAACCCGGAGGTTTCAGTTGAAGTGAATCATGTTTCCGAGGGCCCTTCTCACCACTACGTTGTCACTGTTTCCGACAATGGTCCAAAGCTGACTGAAGCAGAGTTTAATGAGATCGGCCTCCCTTTAGTTACATCCAAAAAGAACGGCTTAGGGCTCGGAATTAACATTGTTAAAACCTTGCTTCTGAAATACGGGGGCAATTTAAAATTTATTCAAAAAGAGCTTGCAGGCATTAAATCGGTTATTACTTTGCCGATAACTCAGAATAATGAAGAGAAACAATAATGAGTAAGGATTTGGAATTAAATTTTCTCCTTCGGGTGGTTGACGACGATCCACGAACGCTTGATGCCGTCACCTTCATGCTGAAGTGTGAGGGTTATGAAGTAGCCCCCTATTTATCGCCCGCAGATTTCTTCTCCAACGACATGCCTTCCGTCCCGGGCTGTGTCATCTCAGATATTAAGATGGAACCCATGAACGGCATCGAATTCTATAAGGAAGCGATGGCCCGAAGGTACACCCATCCGTTCATTTTCCTGACCGCATTTGCCGATATAGAACTAGCCGTCAATTCGATGAAGGATGGTGTTATTGACTATCTGGTTAAACCAGTTGTCGCTGAAAAACTCTTTTTGTCCGTCGCTCGAGCCATCCGAATTGATTCTCTTCAATATGTAGGCATTGAAAACAAAAGAGAATGCAGTAAACGCTGGGACAGGCTGACCAGCCGTGAAAAACAGATTATGGAACTGGTTGCATCGGGTAAAACCAGTGTGCAAATCTCTGTAATCCTCGCAATCAGTGAGAGAACCGTGCAGACTCATCGATCCAGTGCATTACAAAAACTTGAACTCTCTTCTCCCGCCGATGTCGGAATTTTGATTTCCCACTTAAAAGAATGAAGGATCTTTGACAACAATCAACATACGTACGTAGGTCCCGTCAAAGCGGATTTTTATACTTTTTTCATCGAATCCAAACAAACTCAACTAAGGAGAAAACGATGAAAAGTATATCCAGACGACAATTTTTCAAGGGTTCCACCGGTATTGCCGGCGCTGCAGCCTTGATGCCTTTTGCACAAGCACAGCAAATTCCTCCGCATTGCCAGAACGTTCCGACCAAATGGGACTTTACTGCCGACGTAGTGGTAGTAGGTGCAGGTGCTTGCGGAATGGCTTCTGCTATTCGAGCAGCCGATGCCGGTGCCGACATTTTAGTCGTCGATACAAACTATGATATCGGCGGCCATGCCATCTTATCGGCCGGTTCCATTGCATTAGGCGGCGGAACAGCGCTGCAGAAGAAATACGGTATCAAAGACGATCCGGAAACTTATTTCAAGGATTTAACCGACTGGACCGTGACAGAGACCGACGGTATGCCGGACTACCGTTTCTGCGACAGAGAACTTCAGCACTCTTTGGCTTACAACGGCGTAGCAGTTTTTGATTTTCTAAAAGCCAACGGCCTTCCCTTCGAAGACGAAGCACCCGACAATTTCCAGGCTAACCACGCTTCCGGTGTCTCTGCCCTTCGTTCTCATCACGTCAAATGGAGAAACGGAGTCGGCGGCCCGAGCCCATCCGGTACTAACGGAACATCGGTTATGCGTCCTCTCGATGCTTCGGCACGCAAGAGAAAGAACATCCGCTTCCTGTTCAACTACCACATGGATCAGATTTTTAGAGAACAGCCTCTTGCCGGCCGAGTCATCGGCATTGAAGCCCATTACACGCCGACCATCCTTCCCGGACAAGATAAACCCCTTGTCAGTTGGAATAAAGAAGGCAACGTGGAATGCAGTAAGCCCACTATCACCATAAAGGCTAGCAAGGGAATCGTGATCGCAACAGGCGGCAATACCGGCAACGTAGAATTCCGCAGAATGTTCGATCCGCGTCTGACCAAAGAATTTCAGTGTGCAGGTGCAGAATGGTCTCCGCAAGACGGTTCAGGTGAATTAGCTGCTATGGCCATCGGTGCCGCCCTTTGGGGAACATGCAATCAGGCTATGAACCGCAACGGAGCTCTAAGAAGAGGAGCCTTTATCGGCAGCCGCACCGGATATGTAGCCTGGAAACCTCAGAGTCCTATTTGGGGCAAAGTTAAAGCAACGGGCTTATTCGTAGGCAATTGGCAGGACTGCATTGCCGTCAACCAAGCCGGTCATCGTTTCTATAACGAAATCGCTGCTGCTTACCCCAACGGTACCTGCTACGGCTTCTATGATAAAGCCGGCGGTTACGTCAGAGGTGACTGGAGAAACCCCTCTAAAGTCCAACCTAAGTTTAAGAATTACATTGATGCCGCTTGCGCGATTAATGAGGGTTCAACCGGACCGGACTGGGCTGCAGGTCCTCAGTGGGCGATTTTTGACAGCGATGCAATTAAGCGCGAGAAATGGAATATCACTCCGCAGACCGGGGAAGAAGGCTACTTCTTTGTCGCCGATACTCTGGACGAGCTCCAGGACAAACTCACCCAGAATCCCTACCAAAACTACAAGATGCCAAAAGGCCGTCTTGCTGAAACTGTCGCTCGATACAACTCGATGGTAGATAAGGGCGTCGACGAAGATTTCGATAAACCGAAACCCAAATTCAAGATTGAAAAAGGCCCCTTCTATGCTGCCTGGTGCACTTTCAATACACACGATACCTATGCGGGTTTGAGAGTCAACGGAAAGAATCAAGTCGTCGATTTCAAAGGCGAAGTCATTCCTGGACTTTACTGCGGCGGTGAATCTGCCGGCGGTTTGAGCCAACATGGTATGGGAAGATGCTTCACAGCCGGCTACATCATCGGCGGCGAAGTCGTTAAAGGTTAATTTAGATTCTTGACAGGGCGGAAAAGGGAAACCTTTTCCGCTGCAATTATGAAATTTAGAAATCCTATCTTTCTGGCATTGCTGTCCCTGGCTTTTGTTTGTTCCACCTCAACCGCAGCAAATTTAGGCGCTGAAAAACATGCAGCAAAAGGCGTTAACTGCGCCGTTTGTCACGGAACCACAAACCCACCTATAGCTCCCGAGACCGCAACTTGCATACAGTGTCACGACAAGAAAGCATTAATGGAAAAAACATCAAAAATAAAACCTACCAACCCTCATACATCACCACACTACGGTGATGATCTGGACTGCACAAATTGCCACAAGATGCACTCTCCGAGCGAGAATTACTGCTCACAGTGTCACAACTTTGAATACAAAGTTCCTTAGGCAACTCAGCCCCCCGACTATTGATATTGCTTCAACCACCTCAACTTGTGATCCTTAAATGACATAGGGCGCCGCCGGCGCCCTATATGCATTAATTATTGCTCAATCAAGTTCTCAATTTTGCAAAGACTTAAGTGCTGTCTGAGCTGCGATCTTACCGAATACAATATTTCCGGTGACAGCGTTTCCTCCGTATCGATCCATTCCGTGCCATTCACCGACGACTTCGCCTGCGGCCAGAAGACCGGAGATTGCCTTACCATCTTTATCAAGAACCTGCATAGATGGATTTGCCTTTAATCCGCCTAAGGTTCCTCCGATCCCAGGGATCACTTCGATTGCATAAAGTTTTCCTCGCATACTGCTCAGAAGTTCTTTTCTATTGAAATCGGGGTCGGATTTGTTATCGAAGTATGTGCCGTACTGTTTAATCGTATTGGCAAAAGCTTCCTTCGGGAGACCTAACTTTTCGGCAAGTTCTTCGGGCGTTGCTCCCTCTTTCACAAATCCGAGTTTCACATAACCTTCGTGAACCTTCTTACGCTTCTGGACAACTTCATCGTTATAAATGAGGAAAGCAGAAGACCCCTGCTGCTTCAGAATTTCCGGCCCTAATTTGTTTCTTGCCGCCTGGTCATCAACAAAACGTTTACCGCTTCTGTTCACCAAAATGCCACCGTTGTTTCTAATGGCTTGGGTAATCATAATTGTCGTGCCCGCTGCCGCATTAGGATGGATTTGGACTCGTTCGAGGTGGTTGATCTGTGCTCCCGCGTTTCCTCCCAGCTGTAAGCCGTCACCATGCGAACCAGGCTGTGCTGTCGTGATAATGCCGTCGAATTGAGGATTATGCTGTGCAACTAATTTGCCATTGTTGGCATAACTTCCGGTGGCCAAAATAACTACTTTAACGTTGATTTGATAGAGGCCTGAGTGTTTGCCTTTTACTAAGACTCCGGTGACAGCTCCATCAGCATTCTGCACAAGCTTGACTACTTTTGAATTGACTCGAACATCTGCTCCGGACTTCATCAAAGCTGGCTCCATAACTTCCACCATGTAGCGTCCGATGCCTCCAGTCTTCGTATAGAGCTGGCGGGGATGTGTCGTTCCTCCGGTTTTGCCTTTCTGCAGATCCAGATGTCCGCCCAGGTCTTCAAACCACTTATAAGCATCTAAAGATTGCTCTCCAAGCGTTTGGATCAATGCTTTATCGTTTTGCTGCTTGCCGAGCTTTAAGGAATCCTTTACGAAGGTTTCTACATCATCGTTTACACCAGCTTCTTTTTGCTGAGGTGAACCTACGACATTCATACCACCTGTTGCCAACAAGGACGAGCCGCCTAAGATCGGCATCTTTTCCAAAACGACGACATTTTTACCCGCTTTTCTTAATTCGATTGCGGCAACCATGCCAGCTCCGCCACCACCTACAATGACGACATCCGTTGTTTCCTCATGATTCGGAACCGCATTCTTGTAATAAGACAAGTCTTCGGGGACAAACGGAACCTTGGCTCTGCCAAACTTCATGGGCATATTAAAGATATGACAGTTATTGCAATATGCAAAGCTTGCGGTATGGCCTTGATGGCATGTCGTGCAGCTGTTTATTGACAAGTGCCCTTGGTGCGCAGAAATAGCCAAGCCGTTTGACTTGTCTTTCTCTCCCATTTGAAGGTAGCTGCCGTGACAAGACTGACAATTCTTATCTATCTCTCTTTCCGAATCCGAGACTGTTCCCGACGGATGACAAGTATTGCAAGATGCATTTACTTTTTGAGAATGGAAACCAGCAAGATAATCCGCTTTGACGCCGTTTGTATACAACTGCTGTCCCGACATTTCATTCATAGAAGATGCAAAAGCTCCGCTCATGGAAAGCAGAAGTGAAACAGCAACTGAGGTTAACTGAAAGTATGCACTCATGTTCTCTCCTTTGGGTTATATCCATGAGTGTATTTAACTTATAAAATAATTAAAATTGATATATTTTCATTTGTCACATAAATATTTTTTATGGATATTATCAATCGCCTTCCTGAGCTCCGGGTCTTTCATATCGCAGCCGAAAATCTCAGCATGACTTCTGCCGCAAAACAGCTTTTCCTCACTCAGCCAGCGGTCAGCCACACGATTAAAGAACTGGAGAAACAATACGGCCATAAGTTATTCATTAGAGCCAACAGAAAAATCAGACTTACTTCTCAAGGTGAATTTTTATTCCAGCTCTGTGAAAAAATATTTGAGACTGTTCGGTCTCAGCAGATCAAATTAGATGAACACTTCAAGGTCAATAAAGGAGAGTTGAAGTTCAGTGCAACGCAGACGATTGTCAAATATTCTCTTATGTCCGCCATAAAAGAGTTTCATCTTTCAAATCCGGAGGCAGTATTTAAAGTCCAGTCGAGTTCTAAATTAGAAACTTATCGCTTGGTTTCTTCGGGTGCTGTGGAATTCGGATTCGTGACCACACCCATTCCAGTTGGTGCGTTAAGCGCCGGCCTTAAATATCAAAAGCTCTTTGATATTGAGGACGTCTTCATCAGTAATTCGGATCGTTACTCAGAAATAAGCAGAAAGCTCACTTTTGATGATGTTTGCAAAAGTTCTCTCATTACCTTGGGGAGGAATTCTCTCTCGTACCGATACCAAAAGGAATTTTTTGAGCGCAATAATTACTCCTTAACGCCCGACATAGAGTGTGACAATCTTGATTTAGTAGTCGAGTTTGTAGAGGCTGGTCTGGGTATCGGATGGATTACAGAAGCCGTTCTAGCCGATGCCATCCAGAAAGGGCGAAAAATTAAGAAGCTCGATTTCGTGACTCCTCTTCCGAGACGAGAAATCGGCATCATTTCCAAAGCCGACAAAGAACTCTCTTATTTGGCAGAAAAATTTGTAGACTTGGTCAAGAGCCTCAAACGAATTTAAAAAACGTGAACAACTCAAATTCCCTGTGGCTGATACTCGCCTCTTTATTCTTTTCATTAATGACCGTAACGACGAAAGCGGCAGGGGCAAGCTATCAGTTCTATGACTTGATGTTATCAAAGTACCTTCTCGTCACTGTTTTGCTCTTCGTTCTCCTGAAGATAAAGCGGATTTCTTTAATTTCCCATAATCCCTTGCCGCTGGCAGGGAGATGTGCTTGTGGGGTATTGACAGCTGCCGCAAACATCTACCTCATCACATGTCTGCCGGCCTCCGTGGCTCAGTGCTTCAACTACACAGCGTCATTTTGGATTGTCTTATTTTTGTTTATCTTTCTTCTTACTAAAGGCAAACGAGTCCCGTTTTTTGTTCTGCTCCCGGTGATTTCAGGATTTGCAGGCATTTTGTATATGGTTAGTCCGCAAAAAACGAATATTCCATTTTACGTTCTAACAATTGCTGTCAGCTACGGATTATTTTCCGGAGCGGCTTCTCTGTTCTTAAAGCGACTCGGAACGTTAAAGGAGCCTACTTTAAGAGTGGCTTTTTATTTTTCGTTGGCGTGTTCGATATTCTCAGGGATCTTACGAGCTTGTTATGGCGGTGTTGGATTAATAACCCTGCTCTCGGATCCGCTGATTTGGCTCACTGTAATCTTTGCCCTTCTCTATCAGGTTACTAAAACATATGCCTGGCAGTTCGGCAATCCTTTCATCAACTCAGTCTTTCTTTTTCTTGGTATGCCCTTTGTCGTTGTGTTGTCAAAAGCGATCTTGAGTGAGAACCTTCTTCCTCATCAATGGATAGGAATGACGATCATCCTAGTAAGCTCCTTCTTTTGTTACTACTTTCGGAAAGGGCTCAAGATTTAGGGAAGTTTAAAGTCGCAGCTAAGTATTTAAAGAGAAAATTTCCATTCGGCACTTATGAACAATGAAAGCTGCATGCAATATCCAACTTATTGAAAAACACAAACAGAAGGACCCACAAGAGATCTTCTTAGGAAGAATAATATGCTATTATTTCTTCAGATTCGGTGAAATTTTCTCTGAAAATGATTAAATAACTACGGAGGAGCGATGCTTCTATCAATTTCTCTCAAAAATTGGAAATCATTCGAAGAAAAAACAACTTTCACGATGGAAGCAAGCAAAGAGCAACGGCACAGAGACACTTTGGCTGATTTCAAGAAATTTCGTCTTAAGCTCCTGCCAATCGCCGCCATCTTTGGTTCGAACGCCTCAGGTAAGTCCAATTTTGTAAAAGCTTTTTCCTTCGTTCAGCGATTGTTGCTTGAACCCGCAAAAGGATTATCCTCGCCTGAACCGTTCTCCTTCAGATTAGATGAAACCTTAAAAAGTGAACCTAGTGAGATTGAAATCCAACTCATGCTTGGAAAGTACGTCTACTCTTATTTTTTGTCCTTCACGAATCAAAAGATTTGCGAAGAGTCTCTTTATCAGCTCAATACGTCCTCGAGCAATCTTTTGTTTAGAAGAACTGAAAATAGATTAGAACCAGGGCCCTCGCTTTCAAAAGAAATCAACAAGGATTCTCTTAAACTTGTTCAGCCTTTCTTTAACAAAAATCACCCAGCTTTAAGCATTCTTGGGAATGCAGAGTTGCCTCACGTGAAGGAAGTTTTTAATTGGTTCAAATATTCCCTACGAGTGATCACTCCAGATACATTTTCCATCAGCGAGTCTAATGGTGACGATGACTCGGCCTTAGACGACTTTGTAAATTTGGATACAGGCATAAAGAAGATTAAGTACCTTGATTACAACGAGGATCTTCCAAGTTCAGTAAAAAAATTATGTGACGACCTGCAAGAGGGAGACTTTTTAAATTATCGGGATCCAAAGGTTGGCGCCTTTCGAATCGGAAAATATGCTGACGGCTTACATATTGAGAAAATTCTAACTGTCCATGTTAATAAACAAGGAAAAGAAGAACTATTTTCCTTTGCAGATGAATCCGACGGCTCTGTCAGGCTGTTTGACTTACTTCCCGCAATGGACAAATTAAAAAATGCAGATGTTCCTCTCACCTTCGTCGTGGATGAATTTGATCGGAGCCTCCACACGAAGCTAACAGCCAACCTCATCAGTCGTTTCCTTAACACTTGCACCCCAGATTCAAAAAAACAATTAATTTTCACCACTCACGATGCACTTCTGATTAATCAAGACTTACTTAGACGCGACGAACTTTGGATTGCCAACAGAGAAGCGGACGGTTCATCCACACTCTATCCAATGGTTGATTTCAAAGAGCTCCGTGTCGATAAAGACATAAGAAAGAGTTATCTTGAAGGAAGAATGGGCGGTCTTCCGAACCTTCTAGCCACACTTAATCCGAAAAACGTTTTCGAGCAGGAGCCTGTGGAAGTGAAAACCCGAGAAAGGGAATATTTTTCAATATCGGAGATTTCCAGAAACCAAAGAATTCGATGTCAAAACAATTCTGAGACCTTTGTCTTCACAATCTCGAGAGGGTTCGAATGAGGAATGTTATCTTTCGAAGAAACAAAAAGCCTCAAAGAGAATATCGAAAGGTTGCATACATTGTTTGCGAAGGGGCAACTGAACGGGAATATTTCAAGAAATTAAAGACGTTAAGCCCCGGCTACGTCATAGAAGTGATTGATAACAGAAAAGCGAGCGACGTCGGTTCTTTACTTCGCCTTATCCAAAAAAAGGTATTAGCTAAAGGCGATATTGCTGCTATCGTAATTGACAAAGACAACAGATCATTCGCAGATCTGGCGCCTTTAATTGCATGGCAAGAGGCCGGAATAAAATTTTTATGTTTGTCCTCCCCACAGTTTGAATATTGGTTAACTCTGCATAAACGGGGAGGAAGCGGAATTACGACTCAAAGAGATTGCGAACGCGCGATCTTGGCAGTTTTCCCAGGATACAAAAAGCCAAATGTTCCAAGTGAAGTCTTTAGCTTAACAGCTTTGGCGGTAGCCATTCAAAGAGCCAAGATAGACAAAGTTCCGGAAGTCATCGGAAACGAACTACCTTTAAAGGGGACAAATTTATATGCCTTACTCGAAAAAATATTTGGCCTCTAATGAAAGTTCCGCACGGCCCCACAACCCTTTTTTCATTATTCATAAGCAGGATTACTTCAGCCAGCCAAAGTTAGATGCAAAACACTTAATTGGTCAGCTCCAAGACCACATTCTTGATAGTCATGTGGACATCGTTCTTGATTCTTTTTCTTTTGATATAGAGGCGGCATTTGCAGTCGTTTACTTTTTAAAAGAAAAACAAATCAATTACCGACTTTTTGTGACAAGTAAGAGCGGAAGTTTTGCTACGGTCCTCGCACTTGCTGCTTCACAAGTTTTTATTAGTCCTGTCGCCTCGCTCGCAGCAATCGACCCGACTTTTTACACACACGGATTCCCAACTATTCCCGGTAAAAAGCAGTACTGGCACTTGAACCCTTTGGAATTTAAGCCCTGGCTTGAACAAATTAACTGTGTTTTGCAGATTAGCAAATCAGAGATTTCAAGAAAATATTTAGAACTCATCAATAAGGAAGCCTTTCCTCCAGAAAAAAGAAAAGAAGCCTCGTCATGTTTTGAATACTTATCTGAGCGACTATTAAACATCCTGCATGAACAATATAGGAAAACAGGAAGAAAAATAATCAATTACTTTTTATCGGATTTATATAGTTTCGATGCATCGGCCTTTTTCTCCCAACTTCGCGAACTCGGCTTGAACGTACGATTGATTGACAAAAATTCTCTGGAAAAGATTTCTGTGCCGTCCGATATTTGTTCACAAAAACTGGAATCTTCTCAGAAAACAGAAACTCTTCCAAACAACCAGTTAAATGGAGAACGTAAGAAAATGAAAAACCTATTGAGACAATTCCTTGAATTTATCGAAAAGAAATTCTCTACGACAGCAATTTTGTTATATACACCTTCGACCATGGAGGTTTCAGCTCAAATTACACATGGAGTGGAACATTATTTTTCCCGACAAATTATTTCTATTAAAAAAGCAAAAAAGATTCCCATTGATCAAAAGTTGCCAAAGATTACATTACTTCTATCCACTAACGGTGGTAACTTTCCAGCAAGCATGAACCTTGTAAAACTCATAAGAGAAAACTGTGAGGTTTTTGAGACATTCGTACTAGATCGTGCTTTGAGCTCTGGATCACTAATCTGCGCTCTCTCTGATAAGGTTTATGCTTCTAAATTTGCAAAATTCGGGCCGTTCTCTCCGTTAATAAATTCTTTGACAGATAAACAAAGCAGACTCGTTAGCGTTTCAGATGTTGAAGAAATTTTATCCAGCAACAAAGAAGAGATAGAGAAAATTTCTTCTTTGCATAAGCTTTATGAAAGTATTGATCCTATCATGATCGCACAGGCTTATAGAGGAAAAAAACAAATCTTAAGCTCCTTAAAAAATTTTTTAGCAAATGACAAAGAAAAACTCGAAAATATTGTTTCTTGCTTCTTAGATAAAAATAAGAATCATGATGAATTTATTTCAGTCGATGAGGCAATTAAAGGAGGTCTGAATATAGAAATAATCCTACCTGAGATGGAGGAGATTATTCACAATAACTTGAATAATATTGGCAAAATTGCGTTACCCGTAGACTCGCAAGAAATTATAAATTTCTACAAAAACAACAACAAGGATTCCTATTCTTTCAGTCTTTTATCTGAATTAACGGCATCAGTCTCCGGAGGAATTTTTTCTACCAAAAACGATTGTCTGACAGTGTATGGAGGAGAAAGAGAGAAAATTCCACTTTCAGCCATCTCCATCCAATATTCAATGCCGTATAGGTTTCATGAAGTCTTATAGTATGAAAAACCATCAATTACCTCAACTGTTCCACTACAGAAAAATGGACGGAGCTCTTCTCAGGCTGTGCCCAATAATTGACTATGCTGAAGTTGCAGAAACTACTTTACCCGCACCCGCATGTTTTGAAATAGGTGACTGGCCGTTCTTTAATTCTGAAACAAACACCTGGCAAACGAGAAAAAACCAGAAGGTCACACCGTCTTACCATGTAACAATGATGTTCCATCCAGGACTAAACTATTCTTGTCATGCCTTATTAATACCCTCTCATATTATAGGTGACATGCCATACATAAACCCGATGTCAGAGTTTTTTACGGCTACTAGAAAGAAAATTGAGATAAATGAAAATAATATAAACCTCTCAAACAATATATATGATGAGATTTTAGTATTAAACAATTTCCTTTTAAATTCCATCTATTCAAATTCAAAAATAACTGAAGGAAGCTTTATCCCTTTTATTCATTTAGGCAAAATCAAAGTTAATGCAAGAATAATTTTTTCAGCGCTAAGACAAATTCTTTTAAATCTTTTATGTTCTTTCTTTGAAAAAGAAAAAGAATTTAAACCATTCGAAAAAGATGATTTTATTGGTTTAATTTGCCAACAAAGAATTATAAATAAATATCCAATAATAGATCGTTATAACTATCTATTGCGTATTATCTGCGATATAGATAACTGCCTGAAACATGAAGTTTTAGAACGGAGAGCCGACAACGAGTTACTAATTAAGCCTGGGATCAGAGTAGTAAAGTTGAATCGCTGCACTCACCATAACTTGTGGAATATTCCTGAAAAAGAAATCGATCTTATTGGAGATGATAAGAAACAATTTTGGACTTATGCAGTCGAATATGATGCTTTAATAACCCAATTTTCCCGCTTCCTTTGTGATTTTTTAGAAATCAAAGATCCCGAAACTGAGAGACGGCCTCCTGTATTTTTTCAAATTCAGGAACAATGGTCTCTTTCAGATACGCTCCCGATAGATAAAGATTCTAATAGAAACAAAAACGGAACGAGGAATAAGAAAAGGAAAAGAAATTAATCTTTTGTCAATTTTTTTGGTTTCATTCTTGAGATTTAATTACCCCTAGATTATTTTTAAAACGGAAAAGTTCTAATTCTCAATGCTAACTTTTATTAGTTTTAACTAGTCGAGCCCTCTAAGAGGGCTCAACTTTAAATCAAACTTTGAAGGTTACTTTTGTTTTGCGAGCTCAATACCCGTCAAGCGTCCGTAAGTGAAAATATCAGCAATAGCATTTCCGCCCAAACGGTTGGAGCCGTGGATACCACCGGTAACCTCGCCCACCGCGTGCAAATGAGGAATAACTTTCCCATATCTGTCCAAAACCTCGGTCTTATTATTGATAACAATACCGCCCATGGTGTGGTGGACACTCATTCCGGCATAACCGGCCCAGAAAGGTCCTTTCTGAATCTTACGAAGATTACGCTCTTTCTTGCCCAAGGCATCTTTTTTAGCATCAACGCCGGCGTTAAATTGTGCAATCGTCTGCTCTAAGGCCTTCGGATCAACCCCCATCTTCTTGGCCAACTCGGGGATCGTGTCGGCGGTCCAAGCATCACCCGTTTCCAAACCCTTCTTCGCCATAGCTACATGGCCAGGATTGAAGTGCGAGAAACCGTCGGCATCAACAATAGAGAAGGCTGTTTGATCAGGCAAAGCCAAAATCGCATCTCTTACAACATCTCGTCTTTCGTCTTCTGCGACAAAACGTTTTCCTTGACGATCGACCATGATGAGATCTGCCGGCCAAAGATGGAATACAACACGCTGTTTTCTTCCAGGAGGGCAGCCCGGGTTGCACTGAATGTGATCCATTCCCGTGACTTCCGCGCCAATATCCTGCAGAAGCGGGATCAAATCACCGGTGGCACCCGGATGATTAGTCGTCGTCAATTTCAGCAGACGTGGATCGTGCAAAGCTCTCATTGTCGGATTAGCTCCGAAGCCACCGGAAGCAACAACTACGGCAATTCTTGCGCGGGCAGTAACCTTCTGACCGTCCTTATTGATGTATTCCACTCCGAGAACTTTTCCGGTGTTGGGATGCTCTCGATATACCTTAACAACTTTGCAATTGTTCAATATAGGGATGTCTAATTTCTTGCATTGAGCCACCAGAGCTTTGACGTAGTCGCTGCCTAAGGCACCGACAGCAGCGTGAGCTCTCGGATACAGGCCGCCATATACCTGATGAACTTTAGGCTCGAACTGCACTCCCATGGATTCCAGCCACTTAACAGTTTCGTAGCTGTTTTCCGTCAATGTTTTGACTAACTCAGGATTTGCGCGATAGTCGCCGCCCTTAAGCGTTTGCTGAGCATGTAATTCCGGACTGTCTTTAATATTTTGTTTGCTCTGGCGGTCGGGGTCGTAGGAATTGAAGGCACCGCCGGAAATTGCAGTGTTGCCTCCTGTATATGCCATCTTTTCCAGAATTACGATGTCTTTTAGCCCGTGCTGTGCGGCTGACACTGCCGTAGCAAGGCCGGCGCCACCGGATCCGACAATAATGACGTTATATTCTTTATCCCATTTAGCAGGTAAGTCGCTTGACTCGGCGGCTTGAACAATCTGAGCGCCCATGAGAGGAGTACTCAGAAGACCGGCGAGAACGGATCTTCTCTTCAACGTTGTCATATATTTCTCCTTGAAATGAACTGTTTACACAGTCATTACATTGTTCCAATTTCAAGAAGAAAATCCTATAGACCATAGTTCTAGAACCATGGTCTAGTGCTTTTTATCATTTCATTGAATACACTAAATCCCTTGTGCCGCCTTTTCTCCGGCCAAGCGTCCAAAGACAACCGCGTCTAACAAACCGTTGCCTCCGACTCTATTGGCACCATGAACACCAGCGGTGATCTCTCCTGCTGCGAACAATCCCGGAACTACTGTATTTTCGTCAGTAAGGCATCTTGTACATTCATCAATCCGAAGTCCCCCGAGAGTCGAATGAACTGTGATACCCGCTATACCTGCCCAAAATGGCGGCTTCTTTATTTCATAGAGCAACTTGGTTTCATGCTTTCCAAGGACATCCTTTTTAAGCCTTACTCCCTCGTTATAGATTTCGATTGTTTTGATTAAATTTTCGGGAGGAACTCGGATTTGCTGAGCTAGTTCTTTCAAAGTATCAGAGATAAAAGCGTCACCGCTCTCCACTCCTAGTACTGCGTCCCTTCGAATGTGTGACGAAAAACTCTTATAACCTTCTTGATCCACTATCGTAAAAGCAATCCGCCCGGGGGTATTAAGAAGAGCATCCCTTAATTCATCTCGCGGAGAATCTTCACGAATAAACCGATTGCCAGAAGAATCTACAAGCACGAAACGAGGAACGTCGACGTGAAATCTGATTCTCAGTGTTCGGCCTTTCGGGCAACCGGGCAGACATTCGACTTGATCCATGTAGTCTAGAGCGACTCCGTGACTGGCAGCAATCTTTAAGACCTCACCGGAAACAGAAGAAACGTTATCAGTGGTAGCGTCCTTCAGGTTCGGGTTATATTGTGCAACCATTGCTAGGTTTCCTCCGAAACCTCCGGCGGCAAGAATAACGCCATGGGTTGCTTCTATGAGGATTGTTTTTCCATCACTGCTTTTTAAGATCGCTCCGCTGATTATTCCTCTGTCGTTTCTTAGCAAGTCGATTAAAGATGTATTGAAAAGGAGGCGAACGCCTAATTTGTAAGCTTCTCCACTTAAGGTTCTTATATAACCCTGTCCATCCGGCAGGAGAGGTTTATGACAACGCGGCCAAAGGGCTCCGATGCTTTCCATCACTATGGGATGGAATTGCATTCCCATGGATTCGAGCCACCTAACGCTGTTAAGACTCTCGAAACACATGATTCTGGCAAGCTGCGGATTGTTCATCCTTTTACCTGCCGCCAATGTTTGTTCATAGAACAACTCAAATGAGTCGTTAATCCCCATTGGTTTTTGAAGTTTCGGATTAACAGCAGAATAAAACCCGCCCGAAATCCAGGTGTTGCCTCCGAGCTCCCGATTCTTTTCCACCAATACAACTTTCACGCCCTTTTGCGCCGCAGCAACAGCCGCAGAAAGACCCGCGGCACCTCCTCCGACTACAACGACATCAGTTTCAACAAACTTTGCCGCATTGGCTAGAGAAGGAAAAAGTAAAGTTGAAGAACCTGCTGTCCCTAACTTTAAAAAAGCACGTCTTTTCATGCGGAAGCATCCTCCGAGAGCAGCCAGCTTTGGTGTAAGAACGAGGGCTCTTCAGTGACAGGGTCGATTTCTTCAATTCCTCTTAAGAATAAATACAGCTCGGTTACTGTCCTCACTCCCAGTTTTTTATACAAGTTCCCACGATGGAGTTTCACCGTATGCTCTGTGATATTTAAATCGAAAGCGATGACCTTGTTTAATTTGTCTTGAGCAACTAATTTTGCGATTTCCTGCTCTTTTGGAGTCAATGTGTCGAATAAGGCACGTTTTCTTGAGCGTTCTTCCTTTCTTGCACATTCGGCTATGCTGTGTTTTACGAGCTTCTCAACCGCGTGGATCAATTTTTCAGCCGGGACCGGTTTTTCTAAAAAATCAACGGCTCCCTTCTTTAAGGCTCCGACAGCCATATTCAAATCTGCGTGACCGGATATAAAAAGAATCGGCAGCTCGACTCCCATACTTTTTAATCGAAGCTGGAGCTCCAATCCGCTCATCCCTTCCATTCGAACGTCCAAAAGAAGGCATCCGGGCCGGGAAAAATCGTCTTGTTTAAGAAACTCCTCGGCACTCTCGTATGCGACCGTCTCAAATCCAGCAACAGATAATGAGAAGGATTCCGATGCTCGAACGGATTCATTATCATCGACGATCCTAACTTTCGGACTTAGCATTTCTTTCTTCTCCTAGATTTTGTCTTATGCTCACAGAAACCATGAGCCCGCCTTCTTCCGGAAACTCAAAGGCCAAAGAACCGTAATGTCTTTCAGCAATTGATCGACACAGCGCCAATCCCAAGCCGAGACCATTCTTTTTCGAGCTATCCCTGAACGTACAGAATCGCTTGCGTGTCTCTTCATCAATGATCGGCCCGAAATCTCTAACCGTAAAAACGTAGTGTTCATCAAGTTCTCGGCCCGCTAATTCAATTTGTTTGTTCGGCCAATGCTCAACTGCTTGGGAAGAATTTTTCATGAGATTCAGAAGAACCAATTCTATTTCAAGAGGGTCGCATTTCAATGTACATTCATCCAAATGCAAAACTTTGACTTCGACTTTTGAACCTAACGTACTTCTAGAGAAAGACTCAATTGCAGCTCTAACGATTTCAGTAGTTGAGATCGTGATCGTTCGACTTGTTTTATTCTTGGCGTACGCACGAACGTGTTCAACGATTTCTGAAACTCTCTGTGTTTCTCTGTCAATTTCCTTCAAGGTTTTGAGCAACACAGGATCTTCAATATTGTTTTTCTGACAGTAAAGTACCAAGCCTCCGCTGTAGTTAAGCAATGAATGCAACGGCTGGTGAATCTCGTGGGCGATCACAGACGACATTTGAGTCACGATGCTTAATTTTTCCATCTGTGCCAAATTTTGGACGGCTCGGTTTGCTTTCCTTTCGAATTCTTCTTTTGACTTGTTGGATTCGTTGAGCTCCAAGGTCCTTTTAGCCACCAGAAAGTTAACTCTGATTACGTGAACAAGCAAAAGGAACAAGAGCAAGAGCCCTACGAGAATCGTGTTTCTGTAGCCAGTCCAAAGTCGTGAGAAGGTCAGCCTGCTCTCTTCATACGGAGGGAGATTAAGATCGGAATAAAGTCTTTTAATGGAATTAAAGTCATTAGCCACTGACCATAAGTGACTGCCGTCCTGCGACTTCATGGAAAGCAAATCCAGCGTCATCTTGTGAACCAAGTTACTCCGAGTCGAAGGAATTGACGCAAAAATCATGTCAGGGTAAAGGTCCGAGGAGTGCAAACACCTCAAGCCTTCGAGCGGCTTAGCCGCAATCACTTTCAAGGCAGGAGAAGCCGAAGTATTACCTTCGAAGAAATTTTCTAGTTCACAGGCACCTAAGATTCCGACATCTACTGCTTTGTTCAAAACCAGAGTGATGACGTCCGGAAAGTCATGATCAGTAAAGACTGCATCTTTAAAAAACTTATCAGGATTATGTCCCTGTTTTTTAATTTCTCCCATTGCGGAGATCCAGTTTTCAAGGCTGTCGCGATTACTCGATGCCACCCTCAAGCCTTTCAAATCCTGGATACTCGCTAACTCTTTTCTGTCCGCGTGCGTTATGTACACTGAACCCACAGATTTATTTGGGTCATCTGCATACTTCTCATTTCTAGCAGCAATCTGTTTGGCACCGATCGTTTGCTCCAAAAACGAAAAGAATCCGCTGGGCGCTATGAAGAAATCTACTTTTTTCTGTTTGATAGCTTCTTGGAGCTCGTCGAGAGAATATTGCTGCGTCTTGAAAGTTTTCTGAGGATTCAATTTCCTCAGAGCAAACATGGTGGGTCCGAATGTATTGACATAGAAGCCCGGGTCTTTGCTTTCGAGTACTCCTATCCTAATTTCAGCGCCTGCGGCGAATGCACCGATTCCTGACATTAATAGGAAAGTTACGGCGCAAGCCTGAAATAGACGGCGCACCTTTGTTTTGTTTGTCTTTCTATCTGACAACATCGGAAAAAGGGAGCTGAGGTTGTTGAGATTATAACGGGCTCAACTTCTCATTCCGCACAACTAAAAAACACGACCCTTCACTTAGACTGAAAAACTTTAAAGGGTTCCCAATCTGTATTTAACCCAACGGATTCACGAAACGTAAGACATGCGGGACAATGTTGGATTCTGACCAGTTTGCCATGAGGAAGGTTCAGACGGCCAGAAGCTTCAGGAATTTAATATGATAAGAATTAAAAGCGCCGGCCTGCCGCTAGGACAGTTTCCGGCGCCCGCCGTTTAGACGCATTTGACGTAGTTTGAACTCCGCATTCCGATGGGCACCCACAACTCGTATAGGCGTACTCCCACCGTCTTTGGTTATTATAAGTTACCTCCGGATCCCATTCGCTCTTTTTCTCCCAAATCTTGATAAGTTGAGCTTCTAGGATTAAGAAGATTGGAATTTATAAAAACTCTTCCTCATGCATCGCTCAATTTTCATGATTTGAAGAGAGAATCTACAAAGATGTAATGGGACTGCTGGCGGATACCGTTTCCGGTCTCGGCATTAAGCCACAACAATGTGACTCTAATGTCTCGACCATTATTTTCAGGTTTAATAATCTGAACATCGAAACTTATTGTACTGTCCGAATCCAACAGGCAATTCAATTCCAAGCTATCAGTCTTAACCCCGTTATCTAGAAAAACAGCATTTTTTATAGAAACAGCGATCAATTGTCTGTCAAATTTTCCGGCCTGAACTTCTAACTTTGCTTCCCTAAATCCGAAACACTCTTCTTTACACAAATGAACTTTAAAGCGTGTCCCTAGTTCTACTATATTTTTGTCTCTTTCAATACACCATTTATTAGTTTGAACAACATCCATGCCGTGACCTCCATGAAAGGGGAAACAAACTTCGGCATTGAAATGCGAAGTCCCGTATACACCAAGACCCAAGCTGGTATTAAAAGAAAAAACGTTAAATTAACCGCTGAAAGACTTTTTCTTAATTTATTGAATAAGTTAGACATTGTTTATTCCCAGATGATTACGAGGTTAAATAAAAAGAGGTTTTATTACTTAGGTTTTTTATTAAAAAGTTATTTTTATAAGTTTTCCCAGAAAAATTCTGTTTTCTATTCAATTGGATAAAAATTAAAAGTGCTCAAGGATTCAATCTAACAAAATCAATCCCATTTTATTTCAGCGATTCACGTAACGAATTAAACTTAAACGATTAAAAATACCCCTCTCTACTCTATCTAACCTAGAAATTCTTTATTACTAGAAAAAGTTTCCCAAGGCTGTCCCCGGTGTATCTCCGAGGAGGAGCAACTTTTAGGAAGAAAAAAATGGCAAGGTTTGAAACCAAGCCAAACGGTCAGAGATTCAAACTATGCCAAAAGCCCTTGAGAAAGATCTCAAAAACTACCCGAGGATTTAGGAAAACTTTTGTTTATCGACAGAAACTTACTTTCACAGACCATTACCCAGAGAGCGTTAAAACAGGGCTCAAAAAACGCAACTGACATGAACTCCTAACAGCCCCCGAGATTGGAGAAGGATTAAGGAGAGGCAATCCGGCCTCCCCTAATGTCAGTTAAATCAGTCCGCAAACTGCAAATCCAAGCGCAACGGAGAAGAAGATCGCCAAAACGCCCGGTATAAAGAACGAATAGTTAAACACCCCTTTCCGATTCGTGTTGTACCTGTATCGTCCATCTGTACTGCGCCGAGCAGTGTCGGATAAGTCGGTAGAACGAACAGTGCGGACACGGCGGCAAAGCATGCAACCAGCATGTAGGAGTTATCCGGGCTGGCGGCAGTAATGCCGAGTGCTGCATCAACGGTCGGAGTAATCGGCTTAGCGGTAGCAGCCTGAGAGTACAGGAGCATAGCGGGTAAGAAAAACACGACGGCAAGCAGAGTCGGATATAGGCTGATTGTCTGGGAAGCAAAGTCTTTAATCTCTTTTGTGTGATCGGAAACAAAAGTATCTCCCAACCAGACCACGCCGAGCACACAGATACAAGCAACCATACCGGACTTAAATATAGAAGTTCCGGCAGTGTTTCCTAGCTTAACTTTGCAAAGGATCGTGATGAGTGCTCCGACTGCGAGCATTAAGCTCATGATGGCTGCGTCACGAGGAACAATGACCGGTTTAATCAAACCGACAGCCGGAGAAATCGCAGAAGCATAGAAGACAACACAAAGAACACCAGTCAGGAAGATCCAAACAGAAAGTTTTGCTGAAGATGTAATCTTCATATCCTGAAGGCCGACAGGAGGTCTAACTAAACCTTCTTTCAAGCGTTCCTGATAGACCGGATCACTTGAGAGGTCCATCTTAGAAATGTGCGTCATGATGAATGAAGTAATCATGCAGCCTAAGAAGGTCGTTAAGATCCAAATTCCGAGCAATTCAGGATAACTCCAGCCGAAAGGCTCTAAGACGCCTGTCATTTAAATGACGGCTGCAAATACCGGAGAAGCTGTAATCGCGATCTGAGAAGCGACCACTGCGATAGAAACGGAACCAAAGGACGGATGTTCTCGCCTTTTGCTACTTCCACAATCATCGGAATCATTGAGAAAGCAGTATGACCGGTACCTGCAAAAATGGTCAGAACATAAGTAACTACCGGAGCAAGATAGTTAATGTACTTAGGGTTCTTGTAGAGGATTTTTTCAGCTATATAGACAAGGTACTGAAGACCGCGGCTAACTGCACAGCAGAAATTGCTGCGATGACAGAAGCAATAATCAGGATAACGTCCCAGGGGATGCTGCCCCGTTTCATGCCGAGACAAAGGCCCAGGACTAACACGCCGGCGTAGCCGATACCGATTCCACCTAAGCGTACACGGATGAAGATCGCGCGCCCACAAGGACGATGATCTGAAGAATAACCATGATATCCATAAAATTTCTTTTATTAACTTTCGCTTGAAATAGACAGAGATATAACGAAGACTCAGAGCATTAAGAAAAAAGGGCCTCTGCCGCAGGAGCTCTTTAAGAGCCCCTGCTTTCTCAAGCAAAGCGTTGATTGTTAGAAAGCCAGTTTGAATGTCGCGCCGACACCGTTGGATTTAATCTTGCCGCCGTAAGCACCGTAGTAAGAAACGCCCAAGGCGGCTCTCTTACTGAGCTGGGCCTCAAGTCCGACACCGACTGCTGCGACCGCAGAAAGTTTTTCACTTCTGATCTTGGCGTTTAATGCGCCGGACTGAAGTTTTGCCTTACCGCGGGTATCGCCCATGTACTGAGTCCAGTTCACGTCTGCCACGGCTTTTAACTTAGCCGGGCCGACTTCAAACGGAACCTTAACGCGAGCGCCGAGGCTCGAAACCGCAAGATTCTGGCTTTCAAACTTAGTGCTGACTTTCACGCCTCCGATGTCATTGCTGAAATCATCGGTCGACAGATGCATCCAAGCCAAACCGGCATACGGTTCAATACTGACAGAACCAAAGTTCAAACCTGTATATGCCGCTTCACCAAAGATCTGAGCCACTTTAGCGTTGTAACTCGGGGAGGCTCTGAAAATCTGATCTTTAAAGAAGACTGAACTATTTGTGTCACGGTCCTGATGCGTGTAAGCAAAGCCATAGTCCAGACGAACCGGTTCAAACTTAGACTGTCCGTAGATACCGAAGTGGAGATCGTTCGAATCAATCTTTCCGTCGTGGCCGCCCTTGAACTTCGTCTTACCAGCACCGAAGAATACTCCCACTTTGTTGTTGGCATTGATGTCAGCTTCCAAACCGATCAGACCGGTGTAGAAGTCAGATTTCAATTTAGAGGCTCCGGAGCGGTCCATCTTAGACCAGTTGCTAAGACCGGATACCCAGAGTCGAGCACGGCCGCCGTCGACATCTGAGACACGAGCCGCTCCGTCAATTCCCATGGCCTGATCCTTAATAGCACGGGCCAGAGACTGTCCGTTGGCAACCGTCATGGCATTAGCAGTGACATGAATGTCATTGGCTAAGGAGCTCAGAGTTTTTCTGACTTCGTCTTTTGTGGCGTCAGCCAAGGCGCCAAGAAGAGCCGGATCAGCCGACAAGGCCTTGGCAACAGAAACTCCGTTGCTATTGGCTGCATAATCAGCAAGTGTCTTGTCACCCTTCGAGAGAACACCGGTAAGTGTGTTGCCGTCCAATGTAACGGTATGGTTTACCAATGCATACTCAGGTGTTACCAGAGCATTTTCATTGAAGCCCTTAACGCTGTCGGCTGTTACGGTTCCAACCTGATCTTCACCCCTGTAGGCTTTCTCGAAAGCATTCCCGGTTAAAGAAATAACCGCAACGTGCGAACCGGGGTTAAATGTTAAGCTGCCGACTTGAACATTTTGATCAGCAACAATCGCATAGGTACCTCCGTTATTGACAACAACGTTGGCCTTCTGCATCGGAGCTCTAGCGACGCCGACAAGAGAATTAAGCAGTCCCTTCTGAGTGAAATTATCATCGAAGCTCGACAAGATACCGAAGACTCCACCGTTAACATTAACTCTTCCGGAGCCGAAGGATTCGGAGAAACCAAACAAACCGCCGTCTTCAACCGTGGTACCTCCGGTATACGAGTTATTACCGGTCATAACCAGCGTGCCGGAACCTCGCTTCACCAAAGATCCTTTATAGAGATCCTGGTCAATTCTGTTTTGGATCGCTTGGGCACGGCGTTTGTAATACTCAGTTCTCCATTGTCTGGCCTCCTCTTGCGAAATAATATGGTTCGTCAGATCTGTATCACCATCGCCTACGACAAAACCGTTACCCAGCTCATATTCTCCGACTGTATCCGTACCGTTCTTGGTTGCGACCATCCATGAGTTATCCTCTCTTTCTCGCTGTTTTAACGCCACCTCAGAAATATCATTCGTCCACACATCTAAGGGAGTTGAATTCAGGTTGTAGTCAAATTTACCCAAAAACTGGCCCGGCCCATGCATTCCTTTTTCCAGATCCGGAACGCCCCATCCCATTGCATCAGAAACTTCTCCCTCAAGCGGAGTCGTCCCATCTTTGTTGCTCCAACCAAGCATATCCGTACCGTCAGGATTCTTATGATTAGCGGTAGTAAACATGACATCGCGGACTTGAGGTGCACTCATACTTTGATAACGCGACATTAAGACACCCATCGCTCCTGCAACATGAGGCGCTGCCATAGAGGTACCACTCGAATATCGATATCCTGCCGGCTCCCCTGTTGTCATGTCTACATTTGTTGAGTAAATATCTCTGCCCGGAGCTGCGACTGTCCACCATTTTCCTAATCCTGCCTCATTGAAAGTGTCATAGAGAGTATAGGTATCAGGATTTCCCGCCGTCCCCGGAACCCGACGCAATCCAGCTACTGCTATCCACTGACCTTCAGCTTGAGGATTAAAGTACGGGAATAAAGGCCGGTAAAACGGGTTGTTCGAATCTCTATTGCCAGTAGTGAAAATCTGGACTACATTTGTACCCCTAACAGCATCCCAAGCAGCGTCTACAAAACTTTTATCCATGCCTCCATAAGTTTTGTTGTGGTAGAAGAATTCATATTCCGCTTGAGCAACGTTATTGGTCGAAATGTGGCCTGAAAAAGAGAGTCTCAAGTCGCCGTCTTGAGGCGCTTCCGTCGTGCCGGCATTTACCTGATTCATTACGTCTTTGGCTTCAGAGACTGTCGGTAACTGGTTTATCGTTCGCCACTTGTCTGCAGCTGCGTCGTATTGCTGTACTACTGCCACGCGAACATTTGTTCCCCAGGAATTGTTTATCACACCACCCCGCTCAGTTCCGTTGTCGGCGACTAATTTGTCTGCCATGGCTTTCCAGCCTTGGTAGAAATATTTGTAATCCTGAAACGGTCCGTAATTATTACTGTCCGTTGCGCCTGTATTGCCTACAAGAACATCAGATCCCCAAGAAACACCATGCATACCGATGCCATTTCTACTTGCTCCGACAGTGCCTGTCACATGAGTACCATGTCTGTCGTTGACGTCTTTTATCCAATCGCCTGTAACATTAAAGGCCTCTCCCTCACTAAAAGGCGCTCCATTAGAAGAAGTGGGCGTTTCTCCTGGGTAAATCGTGGTTAACACAGCTTGCGGATAACGATTTCCATTCGATCCGTATGTTCCGGACACAACAGTTCCCGTGATACGTCCTCCAGACAAATCCGGATGGGCAAGAAGTGCCCCGGAATCCATGACTCCAACAGTTAATCCTTGACCAAAAAAGCCAAGAGAATAAGCAGAGGAAGACTTCATAGCCTCAAGACCCCAATCTGCCTGATATTCAGGGGTTTCCCAGGAAGACTTATCGCCGACCACACCGGTTTCCACGTAGGCAGCAGAGGCGACACCTCCCATCACAAACAGGGCTGCGGCGACACAAAGACTAACGGAAGATTTTGTGCTTTTGCCGTGAGAAGTTTGAATCTCACTGGTCGTGACAAAAGACTGCCGAACATCGTTCCATATCGTCCTAAATGCTTTATTCATTATTTAATCTCCTTTGATTATCCATAAAAATGGAATTGAGAGAGATAAATAAAAAGCTCCTCATGTCTTTATTTATCTAAGCAAATCTCTCCCTTTTAGTCTTTAGGATTTAAGAAAATTAAACATCGGTAAAAATGCCAACAAAAAAACTAAATTTTGATTATGTTTTATCAATTTAATCAACACGTTTCACTATTTTTATAAATTGTTGATTTATTTTTATTTATTTGAATTTTAAGGATAATTTAATAATAACAATCCATAGTTGTTCAAATAGACAATATCATTAAAAAACAAATAGAACAATTTATTTAGAGCTTTAATTTTATT
>OLIH01000443.1_pt1 | contig 25984 bp, 22 predicted proteins | sample 1609721 | NCBI WGS metagenome assembly OLIH01 (sample SAMEA4350157, study PRJEB24818) | metagenome | biome: human; feature: gut; material: faeces | place: Denmark | collected 2013-09
GAATTGTTAGCTGGAACAGCTAAATAATTACCCGCTTATTTCATTATTCTGGGATTAAAAATCAGCTTGCCAGGAATGAAATCTCAGCTAATACAGAAGCAATTTTTCTGTGTTTCAGCTAATAAAAAGTGCATACAGCTAATCGTTTCCCCGTCTGTGATCGGTTCAGTCACGAAGTCTGAAGGAAGGGAGGTAAAAATGCGGCTGACAAAGTACGAAAAGGAAACCATCATCCTGTTCAATGAATCCGAGGATGCGGCCAGCGTCTACACTTATAACGCAGGATAAAAAACACGTCTGGCTAAGTTCAGCAAAGAATATCCACAGTTTTGCCGATTGAAAGAAAAGAATAAATATGGCGGAAGGATCTATTTGGTTGATAAGTCCAGGCTGTCGATCCATTTACAGCCACCTTACAGTAAAGAACGTATTGAGACTGTAACACAGAATCTCTTAAAAAGAACGGAGGATACAGATGAATAAAAGAGACTGACTGCAAATGTTGAGGAGTCAATAATCTATAAAGGTTGTTGGCTCTTTTTGCCTTAAAATACATTGTCGTCCGGAAAATGAGTCATAATATCTTCAACCCAGCAATTTAAAATATTGCAAAGTTTGTCTATGGTATTCACTTCTACATTCTGATCGTGACGAAGTCTGTTGAGCTGGGAACGGTTCATATGATATTTGGTATATAGGTCATATTGCGTGATTCCTTTTGACTTCATCGTTTCCCACAGCTTGTCGTATTTAATCATCCCGGCATATCGCTTTCTATTAAAATTTGTGTTGTCATGTAATTATTATTAGCGTAAAATTGGCTCAATAATAGTATTTGTATACGAACACTATCCGGGAGTGGAGACTGTGAAAAAACGCATCATTGTAATAACTGTAATCCTCTGTATGGTTGCCGGATTTTTATATCTGCAGTATGGCCGAGACGTGAAAGTAATCTCAACAATGAATACTGCTTCAGGGAACTTCTATGAAATGGATCTTACGGTAGCAGCGAACAGGCTATTTATCATGGATCAGGAGAAATTTGCGGAAGAATTGATAGACAGATGTATTGCCAACGACTTTCATGAAGTAGAGTTTTCTTATGACGTGATGGGATATCCAAATAGGCTGTGGGTCAAGGTGTATTTCAATGAGACCAGTAATCGACATTTTACAATTTACTATGATGTAAATGAAGGAAAGAGATTTGATTATAATATTAAGGACAATCCTGAAATATTTGAATCTATGTTGATAAGGAATGACCTTATTATGTTGAAATGTTATTATTTAGATGGAGTAGAAAATGGATTTTTTTACTAGTATTATCAATCCGATTAGGCGCCTTGACGAGATTCTCGTGCATTTTGAAATAGATTAATAAGATAAAATTTATTTAATTTGTCGGGGTTTTTTCTGTATTTATCCATAGATTTGTTTCTGAATTTTAATTTATAATTTATATTATTTAGACTAAATTATGAAAAGCAGGAGGGATAATATGAAGGATATAATGTCGATAAAAAAACGTCTGGAACAAAAATCAGCAATTAATGGGAAGGCTGGCGTTGCAATTATGTCAGACATGCTAAATGAGGAGAAGATTAGGAATCTTGTAATAAAGCACTATAATAGTATTACATGTGAAAACGAGATGAAACCAGAAATAATTTTGGGAGACGTTCCTGTATTCCGTGTTGATACTGAAGGAAGTATATGTTTAGATGAAAATGGCGATCCGGTTTTAACACTTGATTTCAGCAAGGCAGATAAAATTATGGATTTTATAAAAAAACATAATGAGAAAAATCCAGATGATACAATACGGGTAAGGGGTCATGTACTCGTATGGCATTCACAGACTCCGGATTGGTTTTTTCGTGAAAAATATGATTCTCAGGGGGCATATGTGGGTAAAGAAAAGATGCTGAAGCGCCTTGAAAATTATATTCAGAAAGTGATAGAGCATTATGACGGAGTAAATAGCCCGTATCGTGGTATTATATATGCCTGGGATGTAGTAAATGAACAGATTGAGCCGGACGATTTTCATCCAGAAAAAAACCCAGGATCAGTGCGCTATACATGTAATAACAAGAATACGGGTTGGTATAATATTTTTCAGGGGGACATTAGCTACATTACTCAGTCATTTGTTTTTGCAAACCGCTATGCGCCTAAAGATATCAAGTTATTTTATAATGATTACAATGATGCGGATCCGGTAAAAAGGGATGCTATTTGTGTTTTGCTCAGGCAGATTAAGGATACAAAGGGAGCACGTATTGATGGGATGGGAATGCAGGCACACTATCATATGGAGTTTCCGTCTGTTGAACAGATTAGAGAAGCTGTGTATATGTATTCATCTATTGTAAATGAAATTCAGTTTACGGAATTTGATATGCAGTCAAGCAAAAGTTATGACGGATCAGACCGCGAGTTGGAGTTAGAGAGAGAGGGAGCAAGGTATAAAGAGTTGTTTCGAACAATTTATAGTCTTGATAAGGAAGATAAAATTAATATTACAGGTATCACATTCTGGGGCACCCATGACTCAGTTTCGTGGCTACAGGAAGCTGCTTTGGTAGGAGGTGGATCTGATGGAAACAGACCTCAGATGCCGTTGCCATTTGATGATGCCTGTAACGAAAAACCAGCTTTTTGGGGAATTATAGACGCATGATAAAATATCGCTAGGGGGGGAAGGATTGAAGTTATCATATTTGTTCAGTGATGGGATGGTATTGCAACGAGGAAAAAGGAATTATATTTGGGGAGAGACGAGCCCTGAAATTATAGTAACGGGAATACTCGATGGCAGGAAGTTTGATACTAAGGCAGATACACATGGAATGTTTGTGGCAGAACTTCCGGATCTTCCGGTTGGTGGTCCGTATTGTATGGAAATAAACGGTGACGAGAAGCGTGTAATTAGAAACATTATGAGTGGGGATGTATTTCTTCTGGGCGGTCAGTCCAATATGGAATTGCGAATAAAATTTGTAACAGAGCGGTTTGCAGATGAAATAAAGAAAATAAATGATTCGTTTATCAGAAAGTTTGATGTTCCGAAAGAATATGATTTCGGAGAGAAAAGACAATGGCTTTCCCAGGGACGCTGGGAAAGCGCACAGGGGGAATCGGTTCTTGAATTCAGCGCTTTAGGACTGTTTATGGCATTGTCTCTTCGAGAAAAAAATGATGTCCCGGTCGGGCTGATCCAGACTGCTGTGGAGGGAACGCCGGTGAAAGCATGGTGTAGTGAAGAGACAATAAGGCATATGGGTTTTTATACAGATGAGTTGGAAAAATGTAAAAATGAAGACTATGTTTTATGTACGCAGAAAATAGAAATTGAAAGAGAAAAATACTGGATGAAAAAAGCGGATCAGTCTTTTGATCAAAGGACAGATAGTTTTTATAAAATAAGTATTCCCGGTATATGGAAAGGAAACATGAGAGATTTCTGTGGAACAGTTTTACTGGAAAAGAAGTTCTTTATTACAGAAGAACAGGCAGTTACACCTGCAGAAATTCTTATGGGAGCGTTTACAGACGCTGATAAAATATATATAAATGGAATCTGCTGCGGTAGTTCTTATGACAGATATGCACCAAGGATTTATCCTGTAGCCCCAGGAATTCTAAGGGCAGGAGAAAATGTGGTCTGCATACATTTGTATGTATTCCGTGGCAGAGGAGGAGCAATGCCAGGTAAACAATATGGAATACGATTCAAAAAGGGGAAAGAAAGATGGCTTGATTTGTCTGGAACATGGGATGCACAGATTAGAAAACAAATGGAATATCTGCCGGAAAAGACATTTTTCAATTATATGGCATCAGCTATGTTTAATGGTATGATATCACCGGTAAGTCCTTATAAGATATGTGCTGTTATTTATTATCAAGGAGAATCTGATGTTGGACATCCGAATAGATATGCGTTAGAATTTCGTGCGCTGGTCAATGACTGGAGAAAATCTTGGAAGGAAAAGCAATTGCCGATTATATACGTACAGCTTGCTGGTTTTTCCGATGGAAATATTAAGAAACAGGGGACGCAATGGGCGGAATTCAGGGAAGTACAGCGGCAGGCAATGGAGATTGAAAATACGGCGATGATACAGGCATATGATGTGGGCGAGTATAATGATCTCCATCCCATGGATAAGAAGACTTTGGGAATGCGAGCTGCGCTTGCTGTACATAAATTGGTTTATGGAGAAAAGGAAGAATGTACAGGACCGCAGGTGAGGAAAATCAGACTGGACAGAGATAAAAGAGTATATGCTGTTTTTGATCAGCCGTTGCAAACCGGAAGTAAAAAAGACGGATGTGAATTAGTAAGTGAAGTTGAACTCAGAAAAGCGAACGGAGATTATAAAAGAGCATATGTCACAGTTGATGGAAATGAAATTTGTGCATGGTTGTCTGATGGCGAGGAACCAACGGGAATTCGTTATGCATGGAAGGATTGTCCTATGAATATATGTCTGTATGGAAAAAGGGGACTTCCGGTCATACCATTTATAAAGGAGTGGGGCAGGGATGCAATCTATACTGGAAAAATTTGTGAGACAGATAGATAATTTTTCAATCCGCAAAAAAATGATTTTTATCTACATATTCTGTATGCTTTTACCAATCACGCTGACAGACGGGGTGATCATATATACGGTTCTGCATACAGAAGCACAGCTGCGCAGATCTGAAATGGAAGATATTGCAGATGCTGTTAACTATCAGATTTTTTATGATGTGGACACTGTTTCAAAAGTAGCAAAAAGTATATATGCGAATCAGTATATCAATGATTTCCTAGAAATGGAATATAGAGATCCTTTTGATTATGTAGTAAGTTATCAGCAATTTTTTAAAGATACACTTTTCCAGAGTTCAGATATGACAGGAAGTTCACTGATAACCTTGTATACAGATAACAGTACAATTGTAAGCGGAGGTACGGTCAGAAATCTGGATCTGATCAAAGAAAGCGGTTGGTATCGGGATCTGAATGAAAAAGGAACAGAACAGATGCTTTATTTTGCATATGAACCAGAGGTACCAGGAGCAGTAATGCATCCGGAAAGGCATGTCTACTTTGTTCGTAAGATGAACTACTATGGAGGCGGACAGTCGGAAAAGTTGCTTAAAATTGAAATGGATTACAGTACGATAAATAAAAACCTGCAAAATCTGAATTATGATACGCCCGTATATATATGCCATGAGGGAAAAATTATATTTTCAAATCGTGATGGCGAAAATATCGGAGATGAGTATGAAAAATTTTCAGATTACAAAGAAGTTGAATATAAGAAAACAAGTAATATTTACGGCGCTCAACTGGAAATATACGTGCTACGTCCAGAGACAGATCTTATAGGAAAGCTGGTGGAAAGGCTGCCTATGCTGTTGCTCCTTTTTTCAATCAACATCTTTTTCCCGCTGATCATGGTACTGCTTTTAAACCGTTCATTAACTGCCAGAATCAGCAGATTGAGCAGTATTTTCAGAAACACAGAAGATGAAAATCTGGTTGAGATTGAAAATGTGAGTGCAAAAGACGAAATCGGTGACCTGATGAGAAACTACAACCGGATGGCTTCCCGTATCAAAACTTTGGTGAAGATTGTTTACAAAAACAAGATACACGAACAGGAGATGACAGTAGCAAGGCAGAAGGCAGAACTCCTTGCGCTGAGAAGTCAGATTAATCCTCATTTTCTGTTTAATGCACTTGAGAGTATACGGATGCACAGCGTGATAAAAAAGGAAAAAACTACTGCAGAAATGGTAGAAAAGCTTGCTGTTATGCAAAGACAATATGTGGACTGGGGTGAAGATATCATTGAGGTCGGACAGGAGATGGATATAGTCAGAAATTATATGGATCTTCAGCAGTACCGATTTGGAACAAGGCTGTCATATGAGCTGGATGTGGAAGACGAATGCCAGCATCAGAAAATTCCGAAACTGACGATTGTGACATTTGCTGAAAATGCATGTGTGCATGGAATAGAGAAAAAAACTGTACCGGGCTGGGTATTTATCCGTGTGTACAGAGAAAATGAGAAAATGTGTATTGAAGTAGAAGATACAGGGGAAGGAATGACGGAAAATGAGATTAACAGTATGCGGCAAAAGATGGAGAATGCAAGTATAGAGCTTCTGGAGAATGAAAAAGGAGTGGGAGTCATTAATGCCTGCCTGAGACTGAAAATGATGTCACATGACAGGGTGCACTTTGAATTAAGCGGGGAAGAAGGAACCGGTGTGACAGTTCTGATACGCCTGCCGTTTATAGAAAGTTAGAAAAGGTGATAAGATGCTGAAAGTACTGTTAGTAGATGATGAACCATTTATACTTCGAGGAATGAAAGAGCTGATAGACTGGGAAGAGGAGGGCTTTAAGATCGTGGGATCAGCTCCGGACGGAGAAGAGGCACTTCACTTTCTGCAGGATCATGACGCAGATCTTGTTCTTGCAGATATCAAAATGCCAGTCATGGACGGTCTGGAACTTCTGCGCGCTTTGCGCGAGTCTGAAAAATTCAAGGATATTTATTTCATTATTCTGAGCGGATATGCTGATTTTCAGTATGCCCAGGAGGCAATCAAGTATGCATGTACGGATTATATACTGAAGCCGGTGGAAAAAGAAAAACTGATACAGGCTCTTCGTAAAGTTAGAGGAATGAAAGATATAGAGCTTGAGAAAGACAGAGAAACAAAAAAACTGGAAAATGCATATCTTGCCGGAAAACTGATTTCTATCATCCAGGGAAGATTTGATCCGCTGACGTTTGAGTATGTCAGACAGCATATGTATTTGTCAGAACGGGTGAGCTATGTTGAAATTCTGGTCGATGGAGATGATTACGAGGACGAATGTGAAGATACTGTAAAGCGGGCAAATCAGAAACAGCTGTATAAAGCCTGTGTGGATTATCTTCAGGATGACAGCGCCCATTGTGTGATGGATGTCTCCATACAGGAAAAAGTTTATGATGTTGGCTTTGTTTTATGCAGATATATGTATGAATCTACAGATATTGAAGATTATCTGGGTGATTTTATGAAGTATCTGAGAGAAATACTAGGACTTCCGGTGATTATGCTCGTGGGAAAAGAAGTAAAAAATCTGGAGGAAATTGCAAAATCATACAGTACAACGAGAATGTTAAGATCTTTCCAGGGATTCAGGGAGAAAAAGGCAATTTATTATTATGAGGAGGAAATGCAGATTCATACAAGCGGGATTATGCTTTGTAAGAAAAGTCTTGATATTCTTTTGAATGCCATTGAACAGAACAATCATACGGAGATTATGAAAGCGGTTGACAGCTTTTATGAGGAGATGAAGCAGAGAGGGATTGCTGGCGATGTGATGCGCCTGAATATTAATTATCTCCTTTTTCAGCTCCTGCATCTGGCATCGGAACTAGATGACAGCGTAAACCAGGAAGAGATATTGAGGATGATAAGTGAAGGCACTTTTGAAAAGGGAATCCTACGGGGGAGTAAAGCGCATCTGTGCAGGGTCGCATGCGAATATGGGGATTATCTGGCACAGATGCGGAAAGATTCCTCGAGGGGAATACTAGGGAAAATAGAGAAAGAAATCCGGGAGAGGTATGCGGAGAATCTGACGCTTAAAGAGCTTGGTGAGAAATATTACCTGAACGGAGCATATCTGGGACAGCTTTTCAGAAAAAAATTCGGGCAGTCATTTAAGGATTATCTGAACAATTACCGAATTGATCAGGCCTGCCAGCTTCTTCTGCGGACAGATAAGAAAATATATCAGATAGCCGAAATGGTAGGGTACCGTGATCTGGATTATTTTGTGAACCGATTTATCTCAGCAAAAGGGTGTACGCCGGCTAAATTCCGAAAACAGGCGAAGACTTAGGCTAAGAAAAAAGAATAAGGGATCTATAAGAGTGAAATCCTATAATTTATCCTGTTTTTTGGTATACTTTATCCGATTTTTTTCCGGTTGGCGTTCCGCTAAAATTAAGTTATCAAATTCAAGGAGGAAAAATATGAAAGCAAGAAGAGTAACGGGAATGCTGCTGGTATCTGCACTTGCGGTTTCACTTTTTACCGGATGCAGTGGAGGTGAAAGCAGCAAGAATGAGGACGGGGTCAAAGAATTTACAGCTTTCTATGCGGTTCCAGGGGCTGAAATCAATGACGACAATGAGATTCAGCAGATTATCGCAGAAAAAACCGGTGTAAAGGTGGACGAGACATGGCTTACCGGTCAGACAGCTTCTGAGGCGGTAGGGACGCTGATTGCCGGAGGTGAGTATCCAGATTTTATTGATGGCGGAGATGCAATGGGACAGCTCTATGAGGCAGGAGCACTTGTTCCTTTGGATGATTATCTGGATGATTATCCGAATATCAAGGCGTATTATTCGGATGAAGAGTGGAATAAGCTGAGACAGGATGATGGTCATATTTACTGGATTCAGCAGTTTCAGAATATTAAGGGAGAAGAGAAGGCTACGACGCATAATGATGAAGCCTTTTGGATTCAGACAAGAGTACTGGAGTGGGCAGGATATCCTGAAGTAAATACTTTGGAAGAATATTTTGATCTTTTGGAAAGCTATATTGAAGCCAATCCTACAATGGAAGACGGAACAGAGAATATTGCTTACACAATTCTATGTGAAGACTGGAGATATTATTGCCTGGAAAATCCACCGCAGTTTCTGGATGGTTATCCAAATGACGGATCTGTGATTGTTGATCCAGATGAACTGAAGATTATTGATTATAATACTACAGATACTGCAAAACGGTACTTTCAGAAATTGAATGAAGAATACCAGAAAGGTTATGTGGATCCTGAATCATTTACACAGACTTATGATGAATATATTGCTAAACTTTCTACAGGACGTGTGCTGGGAATGGTCGATCAGTGGTGGAACTTTGCATATAATGTAAATGATTCCTTGAAACAACAGGGACTTGATGAGAAAGGATGCAGTTATGTGCCGCTTCCGATCACTATCGATGAAGGAATTAAAAATCAGTGGCACAATTCAGGAGGAGCTCTGAATGTAGGATCAGGACTTGCAATTACAACAAGTTGCAAAGATGTGGAAGGAGCACTGCAGTTTATAGACGATTTGCTTAGTCAGGATATTCATAATCTGAGATTCTGGGGAGAAGAGGGTGTCGATTATGAAGTTGATGATGATGGATTGTTTTATCGGACAGAAGAACAGAGAATGCAGGCAGCAGATACGGCATACAAAGCATCACACCTTTGTTCATATTCTTATTTCCCATCCTATAAAGGAACGAGTGATGATGGTATCAATGCAAATTGGCCTGATGAGCAACCGGGTGAATTTTATGACAGTCTGAACTCAGCCGTACAGAAATGTTTTAAGGCATATGGCGTTGAGACATATGTGGATATGCTGGGAACGAATGAGGCTCCTGGTCCATGGTATCCGATGTATTCATTTTCCAATGCGATGACTACAAGTACACCGGGTGGTGTGGCATGGACAAAAATGGGAGAGATAAAACATGAATATCTTCCGAGAGTTGTCATGGCAGGTGATTTTGAGAGTGAATGGAATACATATATGAATGCCTATGAGGGATGCAATCCACAGGATTTCCTTGATGAGATGCAGGTGGAATTGGATCGTAGAATGGAAGAAGCAGCTAAATTCGAATAGGATATAACATACAAAACGGGCAGATATGCGTCATGCTTATCTGCCTGTTTGAAAAATGAGGTGAATCTATGTCTTTAGGAATAAAGAGAAAAAAAACAGCAGTGGCTGAACCCAAAATTCATTTTAGTTGGAAGGAGGCAAAACGACAGAAATCCCTTCTAATCTGGTCTGGAATTATTGTAATTTATGGTATCATTTTCTACTATCTCCCATTGGGCGGCTGGCTGATGGCTTTTCAGAACTACAGACCGATTGACGGACTTTTTCACTCTGAGTTTGTCGGATTGCAAAAGTTTCAGCAGTTGTTTTCAGATGCGACTTTTTTACGGGTAATACGAAATACACTTGCAATGGGTGTGATCAATTTGGTGGTTACTTTCGTTGCTGCAATTGCATTTGCAGTCCTTCTCAATGAGGTACGAAATACAATTGGGAAAAAAACAGTACAGACAATAGCGGACCTGCCGCATTTCCTGTCATGGATTATTGTAACCGGCATCATTCATGATGCTTTGTCAGGAACTGGCATTATTAATGAATTGCTTGTTAATTTGAATGTTATTGATCAGCCGATTAATTTTTTTGCTCATAAAGAGTATTTCTGGCCTATTGTCGCTTTTGCCAACGTATGGAAAGAAACCGGATGGAATGCAATTATATATCTGGCGGCAATAACAGCTATTGATCCGTCACTTTACGAAGCGGCATCAATTGACGGAGCAGGAAGGTGGGCGAAGATTAAACATGTAACACTTCCGGGAATAAGACCTACTATTATGATTCTGCTTCTTATGAATGTTGGAAATGTGTTGAATGCAGGGTTTGAAATTCAGTATCTGTTAGGAAACGGGCTTGTTCAGAGTGTATCCCAGACAATTGACATTTACGTGCTGAATTGGGGTATCAGTCAGGGAGATTTTTCCATTGGTACAGCAGCAGGTATATTTAAGAGTGTGGTAAGTATTGTTCTGATTGTTATTGCAAATCAGATTGCAAAACGTAATGGAGACGAAAGATTATTCTAAGGAGGGCTCAAGATGGAAACAAGAAAAAAAATAAAATCATCGCCCGCAGATAAAGTGTTTACGGTATGCAATACAATTTTTATGATTCTGTTTATTCTTATCACACTGTATCCGATTCTGAATACGCTTGCTCTTGCATTTAATGACGGAACGGATGCATTGCGAGGCGGTATATATTTGATACCGAGAAAATGGACATTGAAAAACTTTATTACTGTTTTACAGAAAGAAAATCTGATCACAGGTGCCTATATTACTGTGGCACGAACACTGATCGGAACGTTTACAGCACTTATTGCTAATGCGATACTGGCATTTATTGTAAGCAGAAAAAGATTTTTATTTAAAAAACAGCTGTCTCTTTTCTGGGTTATTACGATGTATGTAAATGGTGGTATGATTCCAACATTTTTGCTGTACAAAGGACTTGGGTTAACAAACAGTTTCTGGGTATATGTGATTCCGGGAATGATTAGTGCATTTAATATGCTCGTGATCCGTACATATATGAACGGTCTTCCGGATAGCCTGGAAGAATCAGCACAACTGGATGGTGCAGGGTACTTTACAATCTTTACCAAGATTATTTCACCATTGTGTAAACCTGTTTATGCTACAGTTGCTCTCTTTGTGGCGGTAGGGCAGTGGAATTCATGGTTTGATGCTATGCTGTACAATAGGATGAATGCAGGGCTGACAACACTGCAGTATGAGCTGATGAAACTTCTGTCTTCCGTAACAAATCAAGGGGCTTCGGCAGAAGCAATGAAAAACGCAACAGGTTCGGTTACTCCTGAGACAGTTCGAGCAGCGGCGTCAATACTGACCATGCTTCCAATCATTTGTATTTACCCGTTCTTACAGCGATATTTTGTTACCGGACTTACTTTAGGTGGCGTAAAAGAATAATACATAGGCGGAGGTTAAAGGATGGACAGAAAAGAAGCCAGGAGAAAAGCACAGGAACTGGTTATGAAAATGACTATAGAGGAGAAGGCTTCTCAGCTCAGATACGATTCACCAGGTATTTCCAGGCTTGGGATTCCGGAATACAATTGGTGGAATGAAGGGTTACATGGAGTTGCGAGAGCGGGAATTGCAACAGTTTTTCCGCAGGCAATTGGAATGGCCGCCTCATTTGATGAAGAATTGATCAGGGAAGTGGCGAATGTCATAGCTGTGGAGGGGAGAGCAAAATATAATGCCGCCTCATCACATGGAGACAGGGACATTTACAAAGGACTTACCTTTTGGTCCCCTAATGTGAATATTTTTCGTGATCCCCGCTGGGGCAGAGGTCATGAAACATACGGGGAAGATCCATATTTGACTGCAACGCTGGGCAGAGCTTATGTGGAAGGACTTCAGGGAGACGGAGATACCATGAAGGCGGCTGCCTGTGCGAAACATTTTGCTGTACATTCCGGTCCGGAGGCACTGCGTCATGAATTTGACGCCGAAGTGTCTCAGAAGGACTTGGAAGAGACCTACCTGCCCGCTTTCAAGGCTCTTGTGAAAGAAGCACATGTAGAGGCAGTTATGGGAGCGTATAACCGTGTAAACGGAGAGCCATGCTGCGGCAGTACAACACTGATCAAAAACAAACTGAGGAACGAATGGGGATTCGAAGGTCATTTTGTCTCTGACTGCTGGGCAATCCGGGATTTCCATGAGAATCATATGGTTACAGGGACTCCTATGGAATCCGCAGCAATGGCTCTGAACGCAGGGTGTGATCTGAACTGCGGAAATACATATCTTCATATCCTGAATGCGTATTATCATGGCATGGTAACCGAGGAAGCCATCACTGAGGCGGCTGTACGGTTGTTTACAACCCGATTTTTACTGGGGCTTTTTGACGGAAGTGAATATGATAAAATACCATACACAAAGGTGGAATGTGAGGAACATCTCCGAATAGCACATAGAGCGGCCTTGGAGAGCATCGTCCTTCTGAAAAATGAAAACGGGATCTTGCCATTGAAAAAAGAAGAGATAAAGACAATTGGTGTGATTGGACCAAATGCGGACAGCAGGGCGGCTTTGATTGGGAATTATCACGGGACATCATCGGAATATGTGACAGTCCTGGAAGGAATCAGAAACTGTGCGGGAGATGGAATACGCATCTTTTACTCCCAGGGAAGTGACCTTTTCCGGGATAAAACAGAGGCTCTTGCCCGTGACATGGATCGCATTGCAGAGGCTGTAACCGTAGCGGAAAACAGTGATGTAGTAATCCTTTGTCTTGGCCTGGATGAGACTCTGGAAGGAGAAGAAGGGGATACAGGGAACAGCTATGCATCCGGTGACAAAGAGGATCTTCAGCTTCCACTCTGTCAGCGTAGGCTGATGGAAGCAGTGGCAAAGACAGGAAAACCAGTCGTCCTTTGTATGCTGGCCGGCAGTGATATTGATATGAGCTTTGCCAATAAACATTTTAAAGCAATCCTGCAGCTTTGGTATCCTGGCGCCTGCGGAGGAAATGCCGTAGCGGAGATTCTGTTCGGAAAAGAATCTCCTTCAGGAAAACTTCCTGTGACCTTTTATGAAACGCTGGAGGAGCTTCCTCCGTTTGAAGATTATTCTATGGAGGGACGGACTTACCGGTATATGAAAGGAAAAGCCCAGTATCCTTTCGGGTATGGACTGACTTATGGAAAAGCGGAAGTTGATTCAATGGTAGTGTCGGAGACAGAAACAGGAGCAGATGTATCTGTTCAGGTGAAAAATACAGGGGAAAGAGACATTTGTGAAGTATTACAGATTTATATCAAGTGCGAGGATTCTGTGTATTCGGTTCCTAACCCCCAGCTGTGCGGATTTCAGAGAGTGTGGCTCCACCGAGGAGAATGCAGAACACTCCTTGTAAACATCCCTAAGAAAGCGTTTACTGTTGTAGACGAAAAAGGAGATCGTATTACAGGGGGAAAACACTATACGATATACGCCGGCTTTTCTCAGCCTGACCTGAGAAGTGAGGAACTGACAGGTATGAGTCCTGTTAAGGTGGAGTTTAGAAAAAGGTAGACTGAACTTAAGGATGGAGAAAGCTATGAAGATTAATTTGGACAGTCCTGTTATTGTTTTTTTAACTACAGTTGCAGATTTTATGATATTAAATATTCTGTTCATTTTATGCTGTGCGCCGGTCATTACGATCGGCCCGGCAGTCAGTGCCCTTTACACGATTACTATGCGCGAGGCAAGACATGAGGGTGGATATATATTCAAACCTTTTTTCAAAGCATTTAAAAATAATTTCAAGCAGGCGTTTCTCTTATCCATCTTGTATTTAATAATCGGAGCAATTTTTGTTTTTGGAGTGAAGTTTTGGATAGAAAAGCCGGAATTTTCAACGGTCAATCAGGTGATTCTCGTGATTACGGGAGTATTTGCAGTTATTTTTATTTTTTCACTTTTTTATGTATTTGCTTTAATAGCCAGATTCGATAATACTATTTTTAAAACTGCGAAAAATGCAGTGATTCTGGCTGTTTTTAATCTGAGAGAGACAATTTTGCTGACTCTGATCCATGTAATTGTAATTGTGCTTATGATTTTTACAAAAGGTATTTGGATTTTTATGATGGTTGGCGGATTTTCAGTCTGTGCATATATAAATTCACTGCTTTTTATAAGAGTATTCCGGCAATATGAAAAGATAGAAGGAGGAAATCAGGATGACTAAAATGGTAATCAATCCGAACAGGAAACTGAGCAGGATTAACAGACAAATATACGGTCATTTTTCTGAACATCTAGGAAGATGTATTTATGAAGGAATTTATGTGGGGAAAAATTCACCTATTGAAAATGTGAATGGAATGAGATCTGATGTAGTTGAAGCGTTGAAAGAGATTCGAGTTCCAGTGCTGCGTTGGCCTGGAGGATGTTTTGCAGATGAGTATCACTGGATGGACGGAATAGGTCCTGTGGGTTCACGCAAAAAGATGATTAATACAAATTGGGGAGGCGTGGTGGAAGACAACAGTTTCGGAACACACGAATATTTTGAGCTCTGCCGTCAGCTCGGCTGCCAAACGTATATTAACGGGAATTTGGGAAGTGGAACAGTTCGTGAAATGTCTGAGTGGATAGAATATATGACATTTGATGGAATATCCCCTATGTCCGAACTGAGAGGAAAGAATGGTCAGCAGGCTCCATGGAAAGTTGATTATTTTGGAATCGGAAATGAAAACTGGGGATGCGGGGGAAACATGAACCCAGATTATTATGCAAATGAGTATCGGAGATATCAGACTTTTGTTCGTGACTATAACAATGAACATCATATTCAAAAGATTTGCTGCGGAGCACCACACGAAGATTATGAGTGGACGAAAGAGGTACTGGCAACCTGTTTCCGTAGAACTTACGAAGAACAGCATGGATTTATGGATGGACTTTCCCTCCACTATTATGTATATCCAGAGGGGATTGAAATCAAAGGAAGCTCAACGGAGTTTGATGAAAATGTCTGGTATAAGACGTTGAATAAGGCGGTGTATATGGATGAACTTATTCGCAGACACGGCGCGATTATGGATGAGTATGATCCTGAGAAAAAAATCGGTATGATCGTGGATGAGTGGGGAACATGGTACACATGCGAGCCGGGTACAAATCCTGGATTCCTTTATCAGCAGAACACGATGCGGGATGCGCTGGTAGCGGGCATCACACTGAATATATTTAATAAACACAGTGACCGTGTGAAGATGGCAAACCTGGCGCAGATCGTCAATGTACTCCAGGCTGTGATACTCACCGAAGGAGAGAAGATGATAAAGACGCCTACATACCATGTTTTTGATATCTATAAATATCATCAGGATGCAGAACTTGTGGAAAGCAGTATTGAGACAAAACAGATCGGAGCAGAAGAAGAATGGCAGGTGCCGAATCTGACAGAGTCTGTATCCGTTGCACCGGACGGCACGATTCATCTTACGATGACAAACCTTTCTATTGGGGAAAGCTATGATATAGAAACGACGATTGTGGACAGAAATATTACATCGGTAAAGGGCGAGATCATTACAGAAGAAATGCATGCAATGAATACCTTTGATATGCCGGATCATGTGACGGTGGAAGCCTTCGACGGGACTTGGATCACGGAAAAAGGGATCCGGTTTACCATTCCTGCATGCAGCGTCCTGCATCTTGAACTGAGGTAAGATATTCATGGAAAATGAATGGTACAGGGGCTGTCGGAAATGTCTCCTGAGAGACTTGACTGAAAAAGAGTATTTCCGCAATATGTATGTCTATATTTCAAATCTTCCCGAAGAGGACAGGACACCGGAAGAGGAGTATGAGCGCAGACTGTCAAAGTGCAGAGAATGCGACCATTTGTTAAGCGGTATGTGCAGGATCTGTGGATGTTTTGTGGAGATGCGTGCGGCGATCGTTGTGAGGCACTGCCCGGACAGCACCCCCGAATGGTAGGGATATGCCTTAGTTGTAAACCGTAGGAAAAATGACAGATAGAATAAAAGCAGCTTCAACCAGGTGATGGAGAGGCTGCTTTTTAGGTGCTTAATTTAAAAGACCATAGTTATAACTTTGACGCCAGTTCATGCATCCAGAAGGATGCGGCGGAATATTCTTTAGGTTCAGATAATACCGGTACTGTAAGAATCTCCGGCGGCACCCCAAGTTCTCGGGCTAACCGCTTAAATATGTCGTCTCTGGGCGTTCTCTGATCGGATTCATATTGGGCAATCCTCACGTCAGCTGACCCCTCGGAGAATCCGACTGCCGTTCCCAGCTGTTTCTGTTTGAGATGGTGTTTCTGTCTCAGATATTTTAATTTTTCTCCAAAAGTAATCATATATTATTCTCCTGTACTCCCGAATGCTCCGGTTCCTCTTTCCTCACCAAAATCCAGTACGAAGTCAGCAATGACGACAGGCGTGATGACAAGCTGCCCGATCCGGGTATCTTTTTTGATTGTCTGCCGGACGCTGCTGACATTGCTGATGATCGCATGGATCTCGCCTCGATAGCCGGAGTCGATTGGGGGCAGTTCACATACCAGCCCCTTTACGGCCAGGCTGCTCCGTGGAAAGACATACCAGGCGAAACCATCCGGGATCTCTATTCCAAACCCCAAGGGGATCTTAATGATATCCCCGGGATTTAAAGTACAGTCAAAAGGCGTATAGACATTCGCGCCGGCATCATTTTCATGCGGTCGGAATCTGACCAATGCGGGGGCTCTGCTTGCCGATGAAAGCCCGGTCAGATGGTCAAGAGTATTCTGCACAAGGTGGAACGGTTTAAACAAGAGCGGCGGCACGATGGATGCTTTGGATGATGCTGAATATTCAGGCAGCATTATTTCGCTGATTGAAAATGGAGAAGCCTTTATCAAACCACGAAGCACTCATTAACGGGCTGGCCCACCGCGACTACCTGATCAATGGGAGCGAGGTTCACATTGATATCTATGATGACCGGATGGAGATTTACTCTCCGGGTGGAATGCCGGACGGTTCCCTGATCCAGGAACGGGATCCGCTCACAGTACCATCCACCAGAAGAAATCCAGTCCTGGCAGATGTGCTGAACCGGTTGGGATATATGGAACGGAAAGGCAGCGGAATTGAAAAAATCATCAGCGGATATGAGTTTCAGATAAATTATGACGAAAGTAAAAAGCCGTAGACAAACCGACCATTTCGCGGTATATTATAGATAATAAATCTGATTAATTTCATATTGTTTTACATTCCTGGCACGCAGGAATGGTAATCGTTTCACACAGAGACTTTTGACAGTGATGCAAACCCCTGATATTAGCTACAGCAAATACTCAGCTAATATTTCCGGATGATCCAGGGGTTACAGAGACTGACAGAGACTGACAGAGACTGACCGGAACGGATTTGAACACTGCGGAAACGCTTGATATTCCTTAACTCATGGAGTCTCAAGATGACAGTGGTTGACAGCAGGGAAAAGACCTCCTAAGCGGAAGGCCGGCGGTTCGAATCCGCCCAGGAACACGTAACCGGGAAGCCGAAAATTCCTTGAAAAATCGAGGTTTTCGGCTTCTTTTATTTTCGAGAAAATGTTCTATCGAAGAAATCAGTTGTAATTACGCCATTATTTTCTATTGTTTGCAAATCGATGAAATGATAAAATCAAATATAAAATATCACTATAGAAATGAGGTGAGAAGATGCTGACAATGCTGTTTTTAATATGTCTGATTTGGATTTTTATAAAGCTCTTTTTGTTTGGAATTAAAGCAGCATGGGGAATATTCAAGATACTGTTGACAGTAGTTTTGATTCCACTAATTTTGATCGGTATGGTTGTATTTGGACTTATTTATATAGCATTTCCAATTCTGATTGTGATAGGAAGTGTTTCTTATATAGTTTCAAGAACGTGAGTCAGGAACAGGTGAAATACATTCCTGATATGCCGGTTTATGAACATGAAAATACAAAGGAAATATTACACTTGAGAGACTCTTCGGAGTCTCTTTTTTAATTTCTATACATTGTTATTTAAAAATACCTTAAGAATCTTTACAAGACATATTAAAAAACATCAATCATAATGAACCCATCTTAAAAATAAGAGGTGACAATATGATAAAACCAGATCAATGCGGACAGAAAACAAACATTCTTGACTATCTGGAGCAGACAGCAGAGTGTTACAGATACAGTACAGCGGTTACAGGCGTTGACGGCGAGTTCACGTGGTATGAGTTTACCGCGATGGCGAGAAAGATCGGCAGCGGTATCAGCCGGAAAGTATCTCCGGGCAGTCCGGTTCCTGTGATGATGGAGAAAAGCCCGTTCATGCTTGCAGCTATGCTCGGGGCGGTATATGCAGGCTGCTTTTATGTTCCGGTGAATCCGGACAACCCTCCGGAAAGGCTGAAGAAGATTTTCCGGACGCTGCAGCCGGAGATCATTATAGCGGACTGTAATATACAGGAATTCCTTATGACGGAAAGTATCTGTGCCGGATCCGATAAAAAAGAGTGCAGCATAATTTCAGCGGAAGAGCTTGCGCGGGAGGACGTGGATCCGGAGCGCCTTGCAGCGATCAGGAATGCATCGAGAGAGACAGATATCCTGTATGGTATTTTTACATCAGGCTCTACCGGGACGCCGAAGGCGGTCGTGGTAAGCCACGGGGCAGTTATCCGTTTTATCGGACATTTTACGAAGATATTCGACATAAGTCACGAAGACGTGATCGGCAACCAGGCGCCTTTTGACTTTGATGTATCGGTAAAGGATATTTACTCATCCCTGATGACAGGCGCGGGGCTGGTGCTGATACCGAAAGAATATTTCTCTACGCCGCCGAGGCTTCTGGACTTCCTGTGTGAGAAAAATGTTACGACGCTGACGTGGGCGGTATCGGCACTGACACTTGTCTCATCTCTGAAAGGATTGAGATACCGCATTCCGGAGAAGGTGAATAAGATCATGTTCAGCGGTGAGGCAATGCCGCCCAAGCAGCTGCGGATATGGCAGGAAGCTCTGCCGGACGCCCGGTTTGTCAACTTGTACGGTCCCACGGAGATTACGTGCAACTGTACGTATTATCCGGTTGTCCGAATGTACGAGGACGGGGAGAAGATACCGGCGGGAAATGCATTTCCGGGCAGGACAGTATTCCTTCTTGATGAAGAGGATATTGAGATTGCTGAGCCGGGAAGACAAGGTGAGATCTGCGTGGCGGGAGAATCTCTTGCTCAGGAATATTACAGGGATGAGGAACAGACGAAGAAGCAGTTTGTCATGTATCCGGTCGGCGGCGGTGAACCTCAGAGAATATACAGGACCGGGGATATGGGATATTACGATGGAAAAGGCAGGATCATATTTGCCGGGAGAAAGGATTTCCAGATCAAGCACATGGGACACAGAATCGAACTGGAGGAAATCGAGAGCGCTATGAACGCCGTGGAAAATGTACAGCGAAGCTGCTGTGTATTTCAGGAGGAGAAGAACCGGATCGCAGGCTTCTATATGGGAGAGGCGGAGCCGTCGGAGGTACGGAGAAAGCTGAAAGAAAAACTGCCTGTGTATATGGTTCCGCCAAAGCTGATCCGGATGCAGGTCATGCCGCTGAATAAAAACGGAAAGACAGACAGGGCATACCTGAAGAGATGGAAAGAGTAAAAATGAATTGTTTATACAGATGAAAAGGAGAAATTTATGCAGAGAGAACAACTGGAATACGCGGCAGCCCGTTACGGAACCCCGCTCTATATATTTGATCTGGATATGCTGAAGAGACAGGCGGACAGACTGAAACAGGCGCTCGGGGAAGCGGCAGGGCTGTGCTATGCCATGAAGGCAAACCCGTTCCTGACAAAAGAAATGGCGGAGCAGACGGACCGGATCGAAGTATGCTCAATGGGAGAGTTTAAGATATGCAGACAGCTGGAAATCCCGCCGGAGAAGCTCTTTATATCAGGAGTGCTCAAGAAAAAAGAAGATATATACAATATACTGAATACATATGGGGATAAGTGCAGATATACAGTGGAGTCTGTAAAGCAGCTTCATTATTTCCTTGAGTGGAGCGATGCGCATATGAAGAAACTCAGGCTTTACCCGAGGCTGACCAATGGCAGTCAGTTCGGTATGGACGAGGACACGATACGCAGTGTGTTCGGAATAGTTAATATGAGTCCGTATCTGGAAATTGAAGGCATTCATTATTTCTCGGGAACACAGAAACGTCATCTGAGGCAGTTCCGGCAGGAGCTTGAGATGCTGGACAGGCTTCTTCTGAAAATGAGAGACGAGTGGAAAGTACAGGTCACGCATCTGGAATATGGTCCGGGTACCGCGGTGCCGTATTTCCGGGGAAAAGAATCACAGACATATACGGATGAAGGACTGAAGGACTTAAGAGAATCAATCCGGTCCATGCAGTGGAAAGGCAATGTGACAATAGAGCTGGGAAGGGCATTTGCGGCGGAATGCGGATATTATCTCACAGAGATCAAAGATGTGAAGAAAAACGGTGATACGAACTACTGTATCGTGGACGGCGGTAATCATCAGCTTAATTATGACGGACAGATCAAAGGCATGTATCAGCCTGGGATACAGCTCATACCGGGAGAGCAGACAGGGCAGAAGAAGCCTTGGACCGTATGCGGAACGCTTTGTACGATGAATGATGTGCTATGCAGTAATGTAGAACTGTCAAATGTCCGGACCGGAAAAGTGCTTGTATTTGAGCGTACCGGCTCATATTCTGCGATGGAAGGAATGGCTCTTTTCCTGAGCCATGCGCTGCCCGCTGTCGTGTCATACAGTAAGAATGCGGGATGGACTGTGCTGAGGGAGCATCAGCCTACTTATCAGTGGAATATGCCGGGTGATGATCTCAATAAACAGATATATAAAGTAATTTAAGTTTACTTACAGAATCAAGAGAAGGAGAAATATTACAATGGAAAAATTAATGGAAATCTTAATGGAAATCGACGACAGCATTGACTATGAAAACGAGAAAGCCCTGATCGATGACAGGCTTCTGGATTCTTTCGGTGTGATCACACTTGTATCCGAACTGGAGGACGCGTTTGACATTGACATTGAAGCATCTGAGATGACGCCGGATAATTTTAATTCCGCAGAATCAATCTATAACATGGTGAAAAGACTTCAGGAGAACTAGCATATGGCATATCAATCATTGGTATACGGGTTTGTATTTCTTCCACTGTGTCTGATAGTATACCAGATCGCGCCGCAGAAATGGCGCAGGAGAGTGCTGCTTGCGTTCAGCTATCTGTTTTTCTGGCTTCTCAGCGGAAAACTGATCGTATATCTGCTCGGGACAACTGTGTTCGTACACTGTATCGGTATCTGGCTGGAGTGGCTCAGATCAGAACAGAAGACAGAGCTCGCATCTGCGGAAAGATGCGAAAAGAAGAGGATAAAGGGAATATATCAGAAGAAATCCAGAAGGGTGCTGGCATTCGGCGTACTCCTGCTTCTAGGAACTCTTGCATATCTGAAATATTATAATTTCTTTGTGGGCAATCTGACCGGAATCTTCGGGAGCGCGCTGCCGTTTACTCTGGAAGAGAAAAAGATCCTCATGCCGGTGGGAATCTCGTTTTACACGCTGCAGGCCATCGGCTATCTGGCAGACGTGTACTGGGGAAAGATCCGTGCAGAGGAAAAACTGGAGAATACGGCGCTGTTCCTCGCATTTTTTCCTCAGATCATGGAGGGGCCGATCTGCCGCTATACGGATACAGCAGGTACACTTTACAGCGGAAAGCCTCTGGAGATCGACAATCTGACAGACGGATATATCCGGATATTCTGGGGGCTGTTTAAGAAAAAGGTGATCGCGGACAGGCTTGCTATCGGCGTGGATGCAATATTCGGGAACTATACGTCATACAGCGGAGCTATGACGGTATTTGCCGCTGTGACATATACCGTGCAGCTCTATATGGAATTTTCGGGATGCATGGATATTATTATCGGAAGCGGACAGCTCTTCGGAGTAAAACTTCCGGAAAACTTCCGGCAGCCGTTTGCGGCTCAGAGTGCGGCGGAGTTCTGGAGAAGATGGCATATTACGCTGGGCACATGGTTTAAGACATACATTTTCTATCCGGTTTCCATGTCCGGGCCGGTGAAAAAGTGGAATCAGTACGGAAGGAAACATTTTGGAAAATATATTACTATGCTCGGGACGTCCGCTATGGCTCTTTTTCCTGTATGGCTGTGCAACGGACTGTGGCACGGAGCGAGATGGAGTTATATCTTCTACGGGATGTATTATTTCACACTGATCCTTTTTGGAATTGCGGTGGAGCCCCTGCGTGACCGGGTACTGGAGCTTTTGCACATCGGCGAAAAGTCCGCGGGGCTTAAGTTCGTGAGAATCGCAAAGACATGGCTTATCATATTTACCGGTGAACTCTTCTTCCGGGCGGACGGACTGCGTGCGGGAATCTATATGTTCCGCAGTATATTCCGGAATTTTGACCTTAAAAGTCTTTTTGACGGAAGATTGCTGGAACTCGGGATGAGTAGGGCAGATCTGACCGCCATTGTAGTCGGATGCGTTGTAGTGGCTGTTGTGGGGGCTGTGAAGGAGCGAGGCGTCCATGTGAGAGAAGCTCTGGGAAGAAGGCCGGCTTTTATCCGGTGGAGCATTTACTATGCCCTTCTGCTGGCGGTGATCGTGATTGCCGCGTACGGAGACGGATATCAGGCGGTGGACATGATATATGCCGGATTTTAGCAGCGTATTGACAGAAAGATTTTAAAGGAGGCCAGTTTGAAGAAAATAAAAAAGATAATTCTGTTTATGCTCATATTTGTAGTGATCCTGTGGATTTGTTCTACAGGGATACAGCTTGTGGTGAGAAATGTAAATGGATCCGTAAGCGGACGAAGCCGCGTATTTGCGTCTGTCAGCGCGGAGAAGAAAAATACGATCGATGTACTCGTAGCAGGGGACAGCGAGAGCTACACATCGGTTTCCCCGATGGATCTGTGGGATCAGACCGGAATCGCGGCATATGACTGCGGACAGCCCGGACAGCGGATACAGGAGACATACTATATACTTAAGACGGCTTTTAAGACACAGTCTCCCCGGCTGGTGGTCTTTGAGACTAATACAATGTTCCGAGATCCCGGCATGCTGAAGAATCTGCAGCTGTCATTAACAGAACCTCTGGGATTCTATTTCCCGGTCTTTAAATATCATAACGCATGGAAAGCGCTGTTTGACGGGCCGGGGGGACTGAAAACCTGCTATAAGGGATTTGAGATAAGGAATAAAGTTGTATCATATGAAGGCGATGAAGAATATATGAAAGAGACGAAAGACAAGGCAGATATCCCGGAAACTGTCCGGATCTATATGGACAAGATCAGAAAACTGTGCCGGAAGAACGGAGCGGACCTTCTGCTGGTGAGCGCGCCGTCACCTAAGAATTATAACTATAAAAAACATAATGCCCTGCAGGAATATGCAGAAGAGGCGGATCTTCCATATGTGGATCTGAACATGAGATATCGCGATATCGGCATTGACTGGAGAAAAGACAGTTATGACAGAGGAGATCATCTGAATATAGACGGAGCCAGAAAGGTTACGAATTTTATGGCAAAATATCTGACGGACAATTACCAGCTTCCGGACCGCAGAAAAGACGACGGATGGAAAGAATGGAATGAACTGGCAGAGAGCTATTTTAAAGAGCTGAAGCAATGTGTTATACTTTAATAAAATGAGGAACGAAAAATATTGCGGAAGGATGATTCCTGCAGGTATATGAAAGAGATCCACGATCTGTCTGTGGATGATCTGTGTATGGTCAGCCGGGAGATCAGCGAGTATACGGATATTGAGCACGTATAAAGCATCATTGATTTTAAAGATGTACAAATATATAATATAGGCAGAAATTATTTATCGTCACCTGTTATCAGGTGGCGATTTCATCAGGAGGAAATTGTCATGACGATCAAGGAGATCGCACAGCTGGCCGGAGTATCGAGCGCCGCCGTTTCGAGATATTTAAACGGCGGCTATGTCAGTGATGAGAAGAAAGAACAGATCCGGAAAGTCATCGAGGAGACCGGATATCAGCCGTCGGCACAGGCGAGGATTCTGCGCACGAAAAAAGCCTGTCTCGTAGGTGTCGTGGTGCCGAAGATCAATTCGGAATCTATCAGCCGGGTTACGGCCGGGATTGAGCAGGTGCTTTCAAGGCGGGGATACCAGATGCTCCTTGCCAGCACGGACAATGATCCGGATAAGGAGATAACATATCTGAAGCTGTTTGAGAATTATCCTGTGGACGGCATCATCCTGATCGGTACTGTGATCAGTGCGGAACACAGAAAGTTTCTGAAGAATTCTAAAGTTCCCGTAGTAGTGGTAGGACAGTACACAAAGTATGCCAATTGCATTTACCACGATGACTACGGCGCGGGCAAAGCCATGGGAAGGCTGGCGGCGGCCGAACTGAAGAAAGCATGGAAGGAAACCGGTGAATCCTGTGGAAAAATTGCTTATATCGGCGTGACAAAGGAGGATAAGGCAGTCGGTGTATCGAGGGAGGACGGATTCCGCTCGGGGCTGAAATCTGAGGGAATACTGCTGGAGCCGGATTATGTAAGGACGGCGGAATTTACCATGGATTCCGGTTACCACGCCGCGCTTGAGCTGCTGGAACAGAAGCAGGATATCCGGATCATATCATGCGCGACCGATACGATCGCGGCGGGCGCCATCGAGGCGATCCTTGCATACAGCAGGCAGTGTGTACCGCGTTCTGTGGCCGATTCAGGTACAAGGATGCAGTACGTTCTGAATCATTCAGAGATTCGGGTGACCGGATTTGGAGACAACCAGTTTTTAAAAGCGGTGACAGGGGGAATACCTACCGTACATTTCGGATACAAAACAAGTGGGATCAGAGGAGCGGAGCTTCTTCTGGATGTAATTGAGCGGGGAGAAAAGATTCCCATTGAGATGAAACTGGGATTCAGGCTGGCTGACCGGGATAATTGAGGAAGAAATATCCGGTGTTCTATCCGAAATCATTAATGTCAGATATAAAATAAGATATCGATTTCATATTATAACTGTGAAAAAGTAAAAAGTGCACAAAAATATAATCTAAATATCGGTAAAAATTCCATCTTTACAATTGGGGTTTTTACCGGTATTATTTATATGAAGGATGTGAAATCGATTACACATAAGGAAGGAGAGTTACCATGGATTACAGAAAGACCGCACAGGAAATCCTTGATAAAGTAGGCGGCAGCAAAAATATCGTGTCTGCCGCACACTGTGCAACAAGGCTCCGTCTTGTAATTGCTGATAACAGCAAGGCAGACAAGGCAGCCATAGAAAATGTTGAGGGAGTGAAGGGGGTATTCGAGGCGTCCGGCCAGCTCCAGATCATCCTCGGTACAGGAACAGTAAATAAAGTATTTGATGAATTCATCTCCATTGCAGGCATAACTGCCAGCACGAAGGCGGAGGCGAAAGAGGCGGCAGCCAAGCAGCAGAATATATTTCTGAGGGCGATCAAGCTTCTGGGAGATATTTTTGTGCCGATCATCCCGGCTATCGTGGCGAGCGGTTTCCTCATGGGTATCATGAATTCACTGGACTTCATGATCAACAACGGATTTATCAGCATGGATACGAGCAGTTCCATCTATGTATTTGCAAATC
>OLIH01000458.1_pt1 | contig 25406 bp, 22 predicted proteins | sample 1609721 | NCBI WGS metagenome assembly OLIH01 (sample SAMEA4350157, study PRJEB24818) | metagenome | biome: human; feature: gut; material: faeces | place: Denmark | collected 2013-09
CTTTGTATAGATGGTTTTTCGTCAATTCCATTATACCAAACGGGACAGGTTTATGCCTTTTTTATTGGCTGAAATATTGAATTTTCAAGGTTCAACACACCGTATTGGTGTGGGAAGTTTTAGTAAAGTATAATAAAGTTATACTAAAAGAAACATCCACGATGTGGTGGAATAGTCTTATCTATTTCCCCGCATCTCGTGGAAAAGGAGATAAAGTTATGGGAAGGATTTCAACTAGAGAATCGAAAACAATTTACCAGATATGCCGGGAAGAATCCGGCCTGTCCAGAGAAAAAGCCAGTGAACTAATGGATGGGGTGTCGACATCCAGAATCGAAAAAATAGAATATGAAGCGCAGCGGCCCACACCTTACGATATTGTCCAGATGGCTGACTGCTACAAGCGTCCAGATCTGTGTAATTACTATTGCTCTCACCGCTGTGAAATCGGCGACAGGTACGTACCTGAAGTAGAAGTTTCAGAGTTATCAAATATCATACTGGAAACTATTGCCAGCTTAAATGATATCAGTCCTCTGACTAATCGTCTGATTCAGATAGCACGAGACGGGAGAATAACTGATGACGAAATACCTGATTTTGCCTACATCAGTTCTAAATTGGATGAAGTATCCCTTGCAGTTAACGCTTTGAATCTGTGGGTTGAAAAAACGGCAGGTCAGAATCAGCTCAATTTTAGCTTGTTTAATTCAGAAAAAGAAAAGCTAAAAAAATAAGTTGATAAACGGTCATGCAGATACTACTCGCATAGCCGTTTTCTTTTATGTTTTCTTCAATCCATGCTATAGTTTCAGCCGGAGTAGCCTTTCCGCGACATTACAGTCTACTAAAAACAGACTATATCTAGCAAACTCCCGAACAAGACTTTTTCTATTCCACAACAGGAGATAAATACAATTCTATTTCCTGAATATTCTGACTCTCTACCAGATTTCCATACTCCTCTCCGTTTTCATCTGACATTAATTCTAACTTTAGTTCTGAATTCGGAGCTACGCTTTGACCTGTGACCACATACTGTTTGATTGTTTCTTCATCATCCGGCTCAATATATGTTCCATCATCCGGCATAAGGACAAATACGATGGTAGATGCACCATAGGCATCCCGATATTCTCCTCCCATAGAAGTGTATCCGCAAAACGCCAGATTTCTTCCGACATAATCCCGGATATACCAGGTATACTGATCCGGAGAAACAGTAATCTCTGTTAACTCTTTTGCAACCGAATCACTTCCCACTTCCTTGACCGCCAATACGATTTCCTCAATATTCTGGTAGGCTACGAGACTGTACTCTTCTCCCTCTTCATCCTTTTCAAAGGTATATTTCAATTCAGTATTTGGCTCCAGATTCTGTGCCGTCACAACATACTTTTTAAGCTCATCCTCGTTGCTGATATCTATGTAACTTCCGTCTTCATTTACCAGAATAAGTTTCAAATACCCTTCTCCATAATGATCCATTCTTTCCCCACCCATAGAAGTGTATCCAAAGGCTGCCACATTCTTTCCTACATAGTCTTTTATATACCAAGTATATTTATCTGGAGACTGCTTAACCTCAACTTCCTCATGCCCCGCATCTTCAAGCGCTGTTTCTTCACTATTTGTGGATGATGTACTATCTCCTTCTGTTTCCTGACCGCTTATATCGGATGTTCCGTCAGCTGATGTACATCCGACAAATGTCAAAGATATAAATAATATTATTACTCCCAGGGTTGATATTAATTTTCTGTAGTTTTTCATGATCTGTCTCCTCCTACTTTTGTTTTTACTAATTTTTCGCATTTAATTTGTGTTTCCTACAGGCTTATGCCGTCATTCCTGCTGTCCTCCTTCCCTTCTGGATAAAAACAGCATAACATGTCAAAATCATCTCCCGGATTTGCCAATGTAAAAAGGACAATCTTTGAATTCTACCAAAAACTGCCCTTTATTTCTCCAAAACCAATTGTATAAAAATAATTATTTCTCGGCGTCCATATACTGCTTCACTTCCGCAAGATAACTCTCCAAAGCTTCCTTTTTTCTGAGATACGGAAGCATCTCTGGATATTTCTCACAAATATAAATCCCTGAAAGCAAAATATCCTTTGCTTTCTCCAGATTACCAAATTCCACCATCATATTTGCATAAGGAATTGTAATAATATCCATATACTCTAACTCTGTCTCGCAGGTATAATTGACCAGTATTTCCGCACATTGACAATAAAAAACCGCTTTTTCTTCATCCGGCTCTGTCAATGTATAATACCATGCCATTGACATCATATGAGACCATCGCAGTTTAGAAAATACTTGTGTATTCTCCTCTATCCATTTTCCGGCACGATCCAGAATCTTCTTTATTTCTCCTGCTTTCTCCGGCGTACTGCGGATCAGTACATTCGCTTTATTCAGCGTATATTGAATTAACAGCAATTTCTTGTATCCGCCCTTTGCCAAATTCATATGGAAAACGGACTGATCAATCGCCTTCAGTAATTGCTTCAAATTCTTTTCCTTATCATCTGTGGCATATTGGCCATCGAGACAGGCATCATAATATTCTGCCAGCATATCATAATATTCTGCCTTTGCAAAATGGCTGCTCCTGCGAACAATCTTACGGATTCTCTCAAGTAGGTTCCTTGCTTCCTCTGTTTCACATTGTTCTAAATACACAGAAAGCAGTTTATGATACAGACGCATCATCATATGTCCCTTTTTACAGTCAGGATCATTCAGCAGTAACCAGGTATTTTTCACAATATACGTTTCTCTTTCCACCGGCATGAACAAAAGCACCTTTGCCATTAATTCTTTCCATACAACTGTCTGCTGAAGCATTTTCACTTTTGCACTGCTTTCCAGAACACTTTCAGAAGTTCTTACCAGTTCTCTTACTTTTTTGTGATCCGTAGCCTTTTGTATATTTCCCTTTTCGATACGCTTTTTGAAGACCTTTCCAATAATTCCCTGTCGTTCTGCATATTTCTTTAGCTGTCTGCCTGTCCAAGCACCACTTTCAAAGACCTTTTTCAAATACTCATTTTGTCGAAGCAACGGCAAGGGATATTCTTCCCAGTCCGTTTCCAGTTTTAGCTGGATAAACAAGTATTCCATCAAATGTTCGGCATCTTCCAGATACAGATGATTCCAATCCCACAAACCAATTGCCTCTCGTATAACAGGATGCATGTACAACTCTTTTCCAGAAAAAGAAAGCCATCCTTCCTCCTCCAGTTCGTTGAGTGTATTTCTGGAAGGCAGATTCAGCGCCTCCATAAACATATCGATTGAAGCGCCCTCCTGACCAAACAGAGAAAGGGATTTGAGAATCCTTTTCTTTTCCAAATTATCCTCCTGGCAGGAAAAGACAGTCAGAATAATGTTCTGAATCGTCTCCGCTTTGGTCTCGTTGTCTTTTTCAAATCGGATCTTTTCAGGAGCAATGTCTGAAAATCCTGAGGTTAATGCCAGTCTTTCTGCCTCAGCAAGAGTCAGTTGACTTTTTCGGATCTGTCTGGCGATCAGCGCTAATGCCAGTGTATGCCCCTCTACATTCTCAATCAGATGATCCAGACAGCCTTTTTCAACTTCTCCTATTCTCTGTCCAGCATACTGTTCAAACAGCAGATACAGGTCTTCCTTTTTATGAAGAGCTTCCAATGATATATGAGCATAATTGTCAGATGGCGGAACTGTCCTGGAAATCACCAGCACTTTCCAACCGACATCCAGTATCTTCTGGAAGTCTTCTGTGATTTCACCATGAAAATTATCAATCACCAGAATAGCTCTTTTTCCGAATAATAATCTTTTCAGCTTTCTCAGCTTACGCTGAAAATAATCCTGCTCTGTTTCTTCCGCCTCCTGCTCTAGTGTATTGACTTGTAGGTTCGTATCATCTGTGATCAAATCCTGTATAGAACTCTTATAATAGAGGTACAGCAAGGTATCAAAATTTTCTCTCTCTGCAGATAAAAAGTATCGAACCAGAGAACTTTTACCAATCCCTCCCATACCTGTCAGAAACAGGCAGCGCTGCTCCTGTTCTGTCCATTCCTTCAGTTTTACCATCTCTGCATCCCTGCCGACAAAACATTGATCAGGAATGACTGCCGTGGAAAAAATATACGGAACAGACGTATCAGCCAGGCAAACAAGCTCACCCAGCTTTTCCACGACGTCACCCATAGTCTGATAACGGTCAAACCGATAATTTGCCAGTGTCCGATGAAAAAAATCAGTCAGCTTTCGGAACAAACGATCCTGGTATCCAGTATCACCATATTTCGATTTTCCAAAGTCATAAAAGGCACTTTCTTCACAGTCTGCCGAACTGGGAGGTGTCCCAAAAATCAGATAAAACAGCAACGCCCCCACGCTGTAAACATCAGTATAAAATCCGATTCTGGAAATCTGCCCCATCCGATGCTCCAATGCCGCAAATCCCTGGGTATAGGAAAGTCGAATTTTCTCTGCCTCTTCCTGACTGATTCTATTTACTTCTATAAGAGAATCAAAATCAAACAGCTGAACCAGCTCGGTGATTCCTTTCCCTGAAACATTTGTAAGAACAAATACATTCTCCGGCTTAAGATCCAGATACAAGTATCCTGCCTGATGAATTCGTTCCAGAACTTGAGATACGGTTTTTACAATACTGATACAATCCTTAAGGCAAGAAAAAGTATCAAAATTCAGAGTCTCCCCTTCCAAGTAAACGGATGGAATATAAACTGTATGGTTCTGTTCAAAGCAGTGTAACATATTTGACATAGTATTTGTCAGACCCTTGGTCAGAAAAAGGCTGTTTCCTTCATGAAACGCACACCGGATACTGTCTTTTATTTTTTCAAAATTTTCCTTATCTTCAGGACTCGGGATTAATTGACCGGATTCTGTCCGCCTGATCTCAAGATTAAAAGGATAGCACTCTTTCAGACGAATCGGCTTTTCCTCCCTGCCTGCCTGATAGACGGCATCATATACAATACAGGATCCTCCTCTGGCAATTTCTTCCCTGATTACAAATGATAATCCTTCACCACATTTCAGTACGGTATCTTTTTTTAATGCAATTCTTGTATCCAAAACCCCACTTCCCATCTTTCGTTTATTGATACTCTCAGTTTACACCGCACTATTATCGGTCTGGATTTGTTGATGTATTTCAAGATTTGGAATTTTGCTTTTCATTCATTTTTATAATATCAGATTCATTCTCCAGGTACATCTCATGGATAAACTCCCGGAAAACAGTGAGCGGTTCTTCACTCATGCTACAGTATACAAAAATCCAATCATAAGGATTACCAGGATACAACTCCGGATATCCCACTTCCAATAGCCGGGAATTCATATTGTCTATAAATCGTCCATCATCACCCGGAGCCGCCTGATATGCCATCATATTTAACTGTTTAATCATCGGGGTGTTATTACCGTTGTTTTCTATCTGCTTTTTTTCCTCCTGCAGCGCTTTCTTAATCCAGAAGTAATAAAAATATGTCAGGATCATCGTTTTCCGTATACTTTCATGCTCCACATGCTTCCCTTTTAGTATTTTTTCTAATGTCTGTCTATTTGGAAACTGTTTCTCGGCTATCTCTGGAAGAAGAGGGTTATTTTCCAGCAAAGGTTTTATGCTCCTGTCTGATTTTAGGACAAAAAGAGATTTATTTTCTTTTTCCAGGTTCTCTTTATTTTCCACTCTCTTTTCCACTACTTCCACTTCGTCCAGTCCCATAATCTGCCGCAGAATTTCAGACACACTCCTTTCTTCTTCCGTCTTGATGATGCATCCCTGAATTCTGATTTTTTCTTTGTCGGCAAGTCCTTTTTCCTTGTTTCTGATTTCTCTCCAGAGTTTTTGGATTCCATCAGTTGCAGTCACATGATTATAACCGAACTTCTCCACATTTTTCTTAAAATATGTAAGGAGCTCTTCTCCGCTTTTGAACTGATCAATTTCTTTCATAATAGAAGATGTAAACAGAATATCTCCGTCAAATACCATCCGGCTTTTTGTAATATCCGGTATCTGGTTCAACGGAGAAGCCTGCAGAAGTTGATCCGCCTCAGCATAATCTTTTCCATTACAGATACAGTAATAATAGACTGCCTCTTCCATAGCATGACAGTCAAAACTCTTTGTCATCATCACGCGCCGGAAAAAATCATCCGTTTCAACCTTATCAAGTCGAAAAGCGAAACAAATCTGAAATGCCGTTGTTCGGCTAATTCCTTTTCCTTTTGTATACCATTCCCTAATGCCCCGGGGAACCGGAATTCCTGATTTTTCAAAGGATCTTTTGATAAAATCTGTTTTACCGGTAATATCATTTATATCACCTGCATATCCATGATTTCTCAAAAAATCACCTAATGAATCCGAGAACTTATGAAATGTGTTGACTGCTTCCAGTATTTTTTCTTTTGGATAATATTCGATAGCGGCTTCATATGCCTTCTGCTCCATTACCTTTGTATAGTTATCCACAAAAAATTTCCCTCCTGTAATTATCCGATGGGTATAGCCTGTATCATTAGACTTCTAATGATACAGGTACTCTTAATTTAACTCATAAACTGATTATAAAGGCCTTTTTCCCATGCATTATAACCGTATCGTGAAACACCAAGATATTTCAGTCCCCCGCCGACAGAGACTCAGGGTTTCACCGGACGCTGCTCCAGTTCCACGATATACTCCGCTGTGGCAGTATAGATACTGATGGCTTTTTTAGAATTTCGAGCGCATCCTTTGTATCCCTTAGTTCACGCTGGAGACGGGAGATCTCTTTCGCCTCATCGCTGGAATAATTTCCAGATCCCCGTGTTGGTACGTTTCCTTCGTGCTCCCTTGCCACTCGGAGCCACGTCTTCAGAACAGAATCACTGATGCCCAGATTCTCAGACGCTTTTTGAAGTGAGAGCTCTGAATGGTCCAAACAATAGCTCACTACATTTTCCTTAAACTATTGATCGTATCTGCTACCCTTTGCCATGTCTGCACTTCCTCCTTCTCATCATCTTTCTTAGCATACATGATTTAGGTCTACATGGTATCTTTACTTTATACTACCACTATACACCATTTCCCGATAAGATATGATAAGTTGTATCTTTCTGGTAAGTAACCGTATTTCAAGTAAAATCAAGGAGTTTCAAGTGCTTTAATTCCTAATTCTCATCACACACCTGAAAAATATAAAACTTCAAATAATACGAATCCCCCGCGCCCCACAAAATCGGGTGATCCGGTGACTGGGTCCTGAACTCCACCTGCCTCAGCCTCTTATGCACATTCCTTGCCGCCTGTCCGATGGTCTGGGTAAAGAGCTCCGGATCCATGAAATGCGAGCAGGAGCAGGTCGCCAGATAACCGCCGTCCTTCACCAGCTTCATTCCACGCAGATTGATCTCACGATATCCCTTCACCGCTTTCTTAATGGAGCTTCTTGATTTTGTAAACGCGGGCGGGTCCAGGATCACCACATCGAACTTTTCGCCCTGCTTCTCCAGCCTGGGGAGAAGGTCGAACACATCCTCGCAGATAAATTCCACCCGGTCCTCCAGACCGTTCAGCGCTGCGTTCTCCCGCGCCTGCGCCACGCCCAGCCCTGATGCGTCCACTCCGGTTACGTGCTCTGCCCCTGCCATACCCGCATTAAGGGCAAAAGAACCCGTATGGGTGAAGCAGTCCAGCACCCTTGCGCCTTTGCAGAGCTTCGCTGCTGCCCGCCGGTTATATTTCTGATCCAGGAAAAATCCCGTCTTCTGTCCGTCCTTCACGTCCACATAGTAGCGCACGCCGTTCTCCACGATCTCAACCTTTGTATCAAAAGGCTCTCCGATGAAGCCCTTATACCGCTCCATGCCCTCCTGCTCGCGCACCTTCGCATCGCTGCGCTCATAGACGCCGCGGATATGGATGCCGTCCGCCTCCATCAGTTCTTTCAGGATATCAATGATCATCTCCTTGAACCGGTCAATCCCCAGCGCCAGGGATTCCACCACCAGGACGTCCGCGAACTTGTCCACAACAAGCCCCGGCAGGAAGTCCGCCTCCCCGAAGATCACGCGGCAGCTTGAGATGTCGTCCATGACCTCCTTCCTGTACTCCCAGGCATTCTTCACACGCATGCGGATAAAGGACTCATCCACTTCCGTATCCCGGTTTCTCGTCATCATGCGGACGGTCAGCTTGGAATTACGGTTAATGAATCCGCGGCCCAGCGGATATCCGTCAAAATCATGGACGAGCACAATATCCCCATCCGTAAAACTTCCCATGATGCTCTCTATTTCATTATCATAAATCCAGGGACCGCCTTCTTTAAGCGTACGCCCCGCGCCTTTCTTCAATGTCACAACTGCGTTCGGCATGCTGCTTCCTCCTTCTGATTCTCTCTTGAACTCTTCTAAATTCTTCCGAAAATATCATACCACAGATCCCATAAGCCGTCACAATAAAAATACCTGGGATAAACCGCTGCCCACGCACAGCAGTCCATCCCAGGCATTTCAGCCGGACATTTTATCCAGAGATTTTACCCAGACATTTTTATCCTTTCATTTCAGCAGCATTTCATAAGTAAACCGCTTTACCGCCCTCTGCAGCAGCATCCACGCCAGCAGCGCGCACACGACGCTCAATCCCAGCAGGATCCATACATTCAGGAGCATCACACCTGCAAACTGGCCAACTACCAGCAGTACCACAGGTATGATAAGAAATACCGCGCTCTGCTGGGATTCTTCCACGCTCTGTGCCTTGGCGGAGTTCCTCACGATCAGGGTCACGGCGATCAGCGAGACTGCCGGCGAGAGCAGGAACAGGACGATCACCCAGCCGACTCCCGGCAGGAGCGGACTTCCCATCAGGAAGACGGATTCCAGCTCCAGGACCGCCAGCATCGCCGCAAACGAGGTCAGGGAGACCAGCATGCTCAGAAAGAAAGACGCCAGCACCTTTGCCCGGAAGATTTCCTTCACGGACAGCGGACAGTAAAGGAGCGTCTCCAGCGTATGCTTTTCCTTCTCTCCTACGAAGGCACTGGCCGCCATAATGGACGCTGTCATGATCGGGATCATCAGAAAAAACGCCGGGAGGATATAGTTGAAGATAATGCCCGCGATCGCCAGCTCCACGCTCCCCTGGCTCGCGGCCCCCGGCAGCAGCTCCAGCAGCGCCAGGACTTCCGGATCATCTGGGGCAAAATGTGCCGCACAGATAAAAATAGACGGGAGAACCACTGTCAGCATCAGGGGAACGATCCAGAGCTGAGAAAAAAGTCTCCGGTTCGATGTCACATCCCTCATATCCTTTTTGATGATCGCTTTTTCTGCACCTTTCATCACAATCCCTCCCTTCCCAACGCGGTCAGTGCGAAATAGATGTCTTCCAGATCCGGTTCTTTTGCCTCGACTCCATAGATATCCCCGCCGGCTGCCGCGATACGGCGGACAATCTCCGGGATTTCCTTTTCTGAACGAACCGCGGTCTCATACTCCTGTGCGCCGGTTTTCTTGAAGCCCGTTCCCGGCGGCATCTTATCAGCGCGGATCTGAAGGGTGATCTCGGAAAATGCTTCCTCGCGCAGTTCCTCCAGTGTCCCTGAAGCCAGGAGACCTCCTTCCTCGATCAGGCCGTACCGGGTACAGATCTCCTGGGCGTACCGGAGCTGATGGGTGCAGAGAAATACCGTGATTCCATTGTTTTCCGCCATCTCCTGGATCATCCGGTTGACATTCTGCGCGCTCTCCGGGTCCAGTCCGGAAGTCGGCTCATCCAGGAACAGGACCTTCGGGCGGTGGATCAACGCCCTGGCAAGCGAAAGCCTCTGCCGCATTCCCGTGGACCATGCCGCCAGCTTCCTGTCCTTCGCGTCCTCCAGCTCCATCTTATCCAGGAGGGCTGACGCCCGCCTTCCCGCCTCCTCCGCCGGTATCCCGAAGATTTCCGCATAAAATACAAGGTTCTGCAGCCCGGTCAGATTGTCATACATCCGCGCGTGCTCCGTGACGACGCCTGCGGCCGCATGTACTTTCTCAGGCTCCCGCGCCGGATCAGCGCCCAGCACCCGGCAGGTTCCTTCTGTGGGCGTGAGCATTCCGTTCAGCAGCTTGACCGTCGTCGTCTTCCCTGCTCCGTTAGGCCCGAGAAAGCCGAACACCTCTCCCGGCTCCAGAGACAGGCTGACGTTTTTGACTGCCTGCTTCCCGCCTGGATATGTCTTTGATAAATTGTGTAATTCCACTGCATACATCTTATTTTCCCTCCTGGGTATATTCTTGAGTGTTTTCCAGGGCATGCCCCCTGCCCTTTTCCCTGCTATGCCCTTCATTTTGCTTCAGGCGTTCCACCATGTTCTGAAAACGCGGTTCCTCCGCCAGAGAGACGAACGCGGGATTCTCCGTCAACGCCTGCGTCATGCTGCGGCGGATGATCGCTTCATCTCTCGGCGGATAATCTCCCAGGTCCAGCGCCGAGTCGAACCACTCATCCAGAAGGTCAAAGTACGCATCCCCGTGGAGACGAAGCGGATAGATATCCCCAGCTGCAAGATCCGTGTATTTCTCCAGGCACGCAAGCGCCTTCTCCCCCTCTCCCAGCGCCGCCCATCCCTGCGCCATGTCAATATAGCATGGCATCATGATGCCGGGGTGCAGCTGATCCATGTCAAACGCGTCTGCCGCGGCCGTCAGACGCCGGCAGGTCTCTCTATATTTCCCCGGCTCTTCCCTGCACAGCTCCATATAGGAAGTCAAAAGATTCAGAAGCGCGATCACTTCACGATAGATTCCGATCTGAAGGACCCGCCTTGCTTCTCTCCTGTCCCCGGTCTGCTTCCAGGCTGATGCAAGGAGCGGCTCGGGCGCACTGGTCACGGGAGTCTTTTCTTTTAACAGCTCCAGGACTTCCTCCGGCCGCCTCAGCAGGAGCAGACAGTACGCCTCCATGTGAAGCGCCTCCTTTCCGAGACCGGGATCATCCGTTCCCTCCTTCACCCGCCGGAACAGCTCCGATGCTTCCCTGAGGATCTGCTCTCCCGCCTCCGCATTCTGCGCCAGCATAAAATGATTCACCAGCAGGGAACCGATCTGAAATACCAACGGATAACAGGAATAATACTCCCTTGCATACTCCCGGCAGTGTTCCAGAGCCTCCTCAAAAGGAAGCGTGGTAAACTCTTCCGTGAGCCTGCGGTGTGTCTCTCGGATCTCCCGTTTATCCATCTGGGGTTCATACCCCATCAGCTCGTCAATGCTCATGTCAAAATAGGCGGCAAGCCGGGGAAGCAGCAGGATATCCGGGTATGTGCTCTCCGTCTCCCATTTCGAGACCGCGGCTTTGGACACACCCATGAACTCCGCCAGTTCATCCTGGGTGATCCCCTTTCTGCGGCGGTTCTCGCTCAGAATGCGTCCAAGATGGATTTCTTTCATCCGATTCACCTCTTTCAAGAAAAGTGCTGTACTTTTTATGGTATTGTACGTTATCAGCACGCAGATTACAATGGAGCCGTACTTAATTTCGCCGAGAAAAAATCAACTTTCAGGAAACTTCTTGTCCTATGATTCAACTCCTCAGCCGCTTGTAATTATTTTCCCTGCGTTCTATACTGATAATAGTTGTGCAAACCGGCAGGATTTCTCAATCTCACTATCACAAAAGCCATAAAGGAAGGTGACCTTCATGATCGATAAAATGCTGATCCGCGGCGCGCGGGTCCACAATCTGAAAAACATAGACGCAGACATTCCTCTGGGGAAGATCGTCGGCATCGCCGGCGTGTCCGGATCCGGCAAATCTTCCCTCGCCCTGGGCGTCCTCTACGCCGAAGGATCCCGGAGATATCTAGATTCTCTTTCCACGTATACCAGGCGGCGCATGACCCAGGCTGCCAAAGCCGACGTGGATGATGTTCTGTACGTGCCTGCTGCCCTCGCCCTCCACCAGCGGCCGGGAGTCCCGGGCATCCGCAGCACCTTCGGCACAGGCACTGAGCTTCTCAACAGCCTCCGCCTGATGTATTCCCGGCTTGCAAGCCACAGGTGCCCAAACGGACACTACCACAAGCCCACCCTGGCGGTCGCCGCGGAGCAGGAGCTGGTCTGTCCGGAGTGCGGCGTCCACTTCTACGCACCGTCTGCGGAGGAGCTTGCCTTCAACAGCCAGGGAGCCTGCCGCACCTGCGACGGCACAGGCACTGTCCGCACTGTGGACCGCTCCACACTTGTGCCAGACGAATCGCTGACAATCGACGAAGGCGCTGTCGCCCCCTGGAACTCCCTGATGTGGTCTCTGATGACCGATGTCTGCCGGGAAATGGGCGTACGCACCGACGTACCCTTCCGTGATCTGACCGAGAAGGAAAAAGAGATCGTGTACAATGGTCCTGCGGAGAAGAAGCACATCTTCTATAAAGCAAAAAAATCCAACCAGGCAGGCGAGCTCGATTTTACCTATTACAATGCAGTCTATACCGTGGAAAACGCCCTGGCAAAAGTCAAGGATGAAAAGGGTATGAAGCGTGTGGAAAAGTTTCTGAAGGAAGAGATCTGCCCGGACTGCGGAGGCTCCCGTCTCTCCGAGGCAGCAAGAGCGCCGAAGCTTCGGGGCATCTCGCTCGATGAGGCGTGCCGGATGACGCTCCTGGACCTGGCGGAATGGGTCAGAGGCATCCCCGCGTCTCTCCCGGAAGAGATGCGTCCCATGGCGGAAAGCATCTGTGAGTCTTTCCAGACCGTGGCAAAACGGCTGCTCGATCTGGGGCTGGGGTATCTGACGCTGGACCGGGCTTCCTCCACCCTCTCCACTGGCGAGAGACAGCGGATGCAGCTCGCCCGTGCCGTCCGCAACCGCACGACCGGCGTCCTGTACGTGCTGGATGAGCCGTCCATCGGGCTTCACCCGTCCAATATCGTCGGGCTGACCGGTGTGATGCACGACCTGATCGCGGACGGCAACTCCGTGATCCTGGTGGACCACGACACCCAGATCCTCTCCGAGTCGGACTGGATCATCGAGATGGGACCCGGCGCCGGAGCTGACGGAGGCCGGGTGATCGCAGAGGGCACGATAGAAGAAATCTCTGCTGATCCAGCCTCCATGATCGGCCCGTTTCTCGCAGGCTCTGCCGGGATCCACGAGAGACGCCAGGCATCGCCGGAAGAAATGTTCTCCGAGGGCAGGATCCATCTCTCTACCGGTCCGATCCACACCGTGAAGCCCCTGGAAGCGGACATTCCCAAGGGAAAGCTGACCGTGATCACCGGCGTGTCCGGCTCCGGCAAGACGACACTCATCCTGGAGAGCCTGATCCCGGGCCTGCAGGCTTCTATAAACGGGAAAAAGCTTCCGGAGCACGTCCTCTCCGTGGAGGCAGAGGGCATCCGGCAGATCAAGCTCATCGACGCCACACCCATCGGCATCAACGTCCGCTCCACGGTCGCCACCTACGCCAACGTACACGATGAGCTGCGCAAGACCTTCGCCCGGACTGCTGATGCAAAGGAACTCGGATTCAAGGCAGGAGACTTTTCCTACAATACAGGGAAGCTGCGCTGCCCGGTCTGCGACGGCACCGGCGTGATCAGCCTGGACGTGCAGTTCCTGCCCGATGTGAAGATCACCTGTCCGGAATGCCGGGGTTCGCGTTATTCCAAAGACGCACAGAGAATAAAATATGTGGACAAAAAGGATAAAGAATGTCCTGCCTGGTCCCTGCCGGAGCTGATGGCAATGGACGTCAGCACAGCGCTGAAAGCCTGCGGGCATCTCAAGACTGTCCGTCAGAGGCTCCAGGTCCTCCAGGATCTGGGACTGGGATACCTGACTCTGGGCGAAGAGACGCCCAGCCTCTCCGGCGGCGAAGCACAGCGGCTGAAGCTCGCCAGCGAGATGGGAAAGGCGCAGTCTGATTCTGTGTTCGTTTTCGACGAGCCCACCATCGGCCTGCACCCCCTCGATGTCCGTACCCTCATCGGCGTGTTCCAGACTCTCATTGAAAACGGCGCCACTGTGATCGTCATTGAACACGACCTGGACGTGATCCGCAATGCAGATTATGTGATCGACATGGGACCGGGCGGCGGAGAAGCCGGAGGACGGATCGTGGCAGCCGGAACGCCAGATGAGATCAGAGCGTCTGCCGAGAGTGTCACCGGAAAGTTTCTATAGAAATTTTGGTGTCTCAAAAAGAAGTGTGTCCGCCTCACACTCTGGAAGAAAATGCTGTAAAAACAGCGCCCGCAACCGGCAGTTGACAAATTTTCAAGCGCGCTTGGTAGCATGCACCCGCCGGTTCTGCTATGATAAAACCACTGAAACGTACTGCGCATACGAACAGATCAACAGCAAACAAATGCAGGAGGGAAAATAGATGATCTTAGCAGATAAAATAGCAGAATTAAGAAAAAAGAACGGCTGGTCCCAGGAAGAACTTGCCGGACAGCTCGGCGTATCAAGGCAGTCCGTATCAAAATGGGAAAGCGCGTCTTCCATCCCGGACCTCGATAAAATATTAAAGATGAGTGAGATTTTCGGCGTCAGCACCGACTATCTTCTGAAGGATTCCAATGAACCGGAGGAAGAAGCCCTCACCCCCGCAGCACCGGTCACCGCCCCGGATCCCGGCAGTGACAATGATATAAGAACCGTTTCCCTGGAAGAAGCAAACTGCTTCATGGATATTGTGAAGGATATGGCCGCCAAAATCGCGGCAGGAGTTTCCATATGTATCCTCTCCCCCATTCTGCTGCTCCTTCTCGCCGGGCTTTCCGCCGAAGAAGCCGGGCATATGCTCCCGGTAACACTGGCAGTAGCAGTCGGTCTTACTGCACTATTGGTGATGGTGGCAGGCGCGGTAGCACTTTTCATCTGGTATATGAGGAAAACAGAACGCTTTGAATATTTGGAAAAAGAACCGATCGAGCTGGCCTACGGCGTGACGGGCATAGTGGAAAAGCGAAAAAAAGGATATGAGTCCTCTCATGGCATCTCCCTGGTGATCGGCGTGGGGCTTTGCATCCTCAGCGCGATTCCCGTACTTGTGCTGGGCGTCCTTGATGAAGACGGGATGCTTGCCATTTACGGGGTCATCTTCTGTCTGGTCATTGTATCAGCAGGCGTGTTCTTCCTGGTCCGTACCTGCGTGATCTTCGGCTCTTTTCAGAAGCTCCTGGAAGAAGGAGATTACAGCCGGGGTAAGAAGACAGCCGAGAAAAGGAATGAAACCGTCACTACCGTATACTGGTGTATCGTCACGGCAGTTTACCTGGGATGGAGCTTTTATACGATGGAATGGCAGCGCACATGGATCATCTGGCCCTGCGCTGCAGTCCTGTTCGGCGCGGTGCTCGGCATCAGCGGCGTGATCCGAAAAAAATAGAAACAATTTATCTGTACTTTCAAAAAGCAGTAAATCCACTTGGACTTACTGCTTTTCCTGCCCTCTCGCCATCGCTATGATTGCATCAATTATTTTTTATATAGGTCATCCAAACCAAAAACAGCCACATCCCCGGGAGCCTCGTTCTCATACCATTCTGTAAATCCGCCCAGAGAAAATAGCAAATACTGGACCGTCCTGTATTTTGAGGGAATCGCCCGGCTCCTGCGCACCAGTGTTTCCAGAATATCCCGCCCCGCCTTCTCGTTCTTGAATTTGCACTTTCCTACCACCATTGCTTTTTCAGACGGTGCAAGTCCAACAATATCCACATCTGCGCTTTGTATCTTTTTCCGCCCGGAATCTTCCTCAAGAATCTCAGTCCCCCACCAAGTTCCGACTGCTGTCACAAAGCAGTTCAGTCTGCCGTCAAGCCCTTCTCTCAGCGTGTAATACCGGCACATTTCCTCAAACACTTTCCCCATGAAATTGTGGATCTGCGGTTTGACGATTTTTCTGTAATATACATCTCCCTTCCCCATTTCAACTGAGCTTGCAGCCGCCGGAACAAACGCATACCAGAAGCGGAACATCTGATCTTTCAGGATATATTGTGTTTTTTTCTTATTTTTTTCTTCTGTAATGCAGTGCCTTTTTTCTACAAGTCCTACACTGATCAGCTTATTCAAGGAATAAAGCACTGTGGCTTCCTTCTCATGTATTTTGTCCGCAATGATATTCAATGTGTTTTCTCCTGAGGCGATCTGCTCAATAATGTTATTCACGATCGCCGTGTCTGAAAACTCCTGTGTGAGAAGATTTCTTGTCTCATCGTACAGATAACCAGTTTTTGTAAAGAACTGTTCCACGATATTTTCATCCAGACTCTTTTTCTCGTCCAGCATTGAAAGATATTTTGCCACTCCTCCCGTAATTCCGTAACAGACAGCTTTCTCTTCATTCGAGTAGTGAGGGACAAACTCTGCTGACTCCAGATAGTCAAACGGCTCCAGCCGAATCTGTATGGTACGCCGCCCGAAAAGAGGACTCTTCTCGCTCAGCACCTTATCTTCCATAAAGCTTAATGCTGAGCCGCATAAGATAAACAACATATTTTTCTGTGCCCAGGCACCGTCCGCATATTTCTGAAAAACAGAGAGCACGCTTTCGTCCTTTTCCGCCCAATAAGGTATTTCGTCAATCACAAACACGATTTTTTCATCCGTGATCTGTGTACTCATAAAAGAAAGCAGGTCTTCCAGCTCATGAAAGGACACATTCATCATCTCAGGCGCAATAACCGACATGACTTCTTTAGTCAGAAGCTCTACATTCCGCTGTGTTCCCACTTTCGTAGCCACATAATATACTGCCTTTTTATCCTGAATAAACTTTGTGAGCAAAGTGGATTTTCCAATCCTTCTTCTGCCATATACAACAGCCATATGAAATCCTTCCGTTTCATACAGCTCATTTAACTTTCTCAACTCATCAGCTCTTCCGATAAAACGCTCCATAGCATTCCTCCTGTTATTTAAAATAATCAGCCTCTTTTCATCTTCAAAGTTCCATATATCAGTCCCGTTTTTATTAAAATATTTTTTAATAAAATTTATTTTAATAAAATTATACCACACTTATTCTTTTTGAAAAGATTTTTTATCCTTTTTCTATGAAAACTTGCTTTATCGGCGCTGTATCCACAAATCAAAATTTCATCCAGCAGAAATCACGTCAAACACGATCTCCACCGCAAAAACCTTCCCGTCAAGCTCTGCGCGGATCTCTCCGCCCATCCGCTCCACCAGCCCTTTCGCGATCGAGAGCCCCAGTCCGGTGGATGTATGGGTCCGCGCGGAATCTGCCTTATAAAATCTGCTGAATACCTGCCGGATGTCGATCTCTTCCGGGTGCTCCACATCATTGGCGCACCGGAAGACAGCTTTTCCGCCCTCACTCTTAAGCTCCAGCGTGATCCCGGTATGTCCATGCACCAGAGCATTTCTGATCAGGTTCTGAAGCGCGCGGTGCGCCGCCTCTTCATTTCCCATGACAAAGAGATGTCCGACGCAGAAATCCACCCTCGGCTCGATCCCCCTGCTCTGAAATTCATCGTAAAAAGAAAATACTGTATCATAAGCGCACTTCCCGAAGTCAATCCGCTCTGTCTCCAGCTTATAATCCGCATCCTGGAGCCTTGTATAGGTAAACAGCTCCTCCAGCATCTCCTTTAAGCTGGATATGCGCGACTGTATGATCTCAACATATTTTCTTCGTTCTTCCTCTGAATCACTCTGCTGGAGAAGCTGAAAATATCCGTCCAGCGACGTGAGCGGAGTACGGATATCATGGGACAGATTTGTGATCGTCTCTTTGAGCTGCGTCTCACTGCGCTGCGACCTCTCCCGGATTTCCCGGGACTGATCGAGCACCTCATTTATCCCGTCGATCAGCTCATTCATCTCCCGAAGCGGCAGATCAGAGGTCAGCCGCAGATTCGTCCTGTTGACCTTCAGAAACTCAAGCTGGCGGCCGATCTTTCTGACCTGCCGCCTGTAAAGTATCAAGATCTCGATCAAAATAACCGCCGCTGCCAACGCGGCTGACGCCCAAACAATCATAGCTTTATCTCCTGATATTCCACGCAGGCTGCCCCTTTGACAGCCTGCCCTTTTCATTCTATTGCTGTAATGTTCCACGCTTTCCTATCCCCGCTGTGCTTTCCCTGCCGGACTTTCCCCGGCGAACGGTTCTCCGCCTAGCGGACATCCCGCTTTTTCAGGATCAGCATTGCCGCCGCTGTCATGCTGAACGCAGAGCTTTTTGTCAGGATGCAAAGGAAGAGGATCAGCGCGGCGATCCCTAAGTTCAGCAGATACTGCGCTCTGAGGAACGGAAGCATATCTGTCAGGGAGCCCAGATAAAACCGTCCGCCCCAGAGGATCTTCCCCATCACGCCCGCTGCAAGGACAAAGGTCATGATCATGATGAACACCTGCACTGCGGAGGCTGTCAGCTTAGAAAGCGCCAGGACGCCCCGGTTCGGAAGCTGCCCGGCTATATTTTTGATATATCCGTTCTTCTGCTCTGCATTAGCGAAAATCGCTGCGAAGATAACGACGAAGAGGGTGAACAGACCGCTCTGCAGCTGCGTGCTGATAAATTCTCCCGCCTCTATCTTCCCCTCTATCCATTCCGGGTCGGATTCCGCATAAAGCCCGAGCTGTCTGTCCTCGTTCCCGTCAGAAGCGCTCTCAATCTCCTGCTCCATTTCCTGCGCGTACGCAGGATCCTCTGCCATGGCATCCAGGTCTCCCTGCACCATGACAACACAGAAGATAGCCATCCCTGCGGTAAAAAGAATGATGATCCACGTAGAAAGCGTGTTGAACATACGGTAAAGATCCATTTTTATCAGATTAAGCATTGACGCCACCTCCTGTAAGATTTAAGTAATAGTCTTCCAGAGCTTCATTTTTTACTGTGATCCCCATCGTCCTGATCTGATGCGCGGCAAGCGCCATCGTGATCTCGCCGCTGTCGTTCAGCCGCTCGAAAATGTGGATCGTATCAGCGTCAACTACTTTATATCCGGTGATCTCCATCTCATCCAGCACGGTACATGCCCTGCGCGTATCGTCTGTCTTCAGTTCGATCCGCTCGCTGCACCTCTCCAGCAGCTCCTCCCTTGTCAGCTCTTGGAGCAGGACGCCGTCATGGATAATCCCGTAATGGGTTGCGATCTTGGAGAGCTCTTCCAGGATATGGCTGGAAATGATCATGGTAAGCTCCCTCTCCCGGTTCAGCCGGGACAGCGTATCGCGCACTTCGGCGATCCCCTGCGGGTCCAGACCGTTAATAGGCTCATCCAGGATCACAAGATCCGGATCGCCCACAAGCGCCAGTGCGATCCCCAGCCGCTGCTTCATTCCCATAGAAAAGTTCTTCACCTTTTTCTTTCCGGTGTCAGAGAGCCCCACGATATCCAGCAGTTCCTCGATCTCACCCTGCTTGCGGACTCCCATTGCCAGACACTTTAATTTCAGATTATCCGCCGCGGACATGTTCGGGTAGATCCCCGGCGCCTCGATCAGCGTACCCACGCGCGCCAGATACCGGTACGCGCTCTTCCCCTGCTTTCCGAACAGGGTAAAATCCCCTTCCGTCGGCGACGCCAGCCCGCTGATCATCTTCAGCAGAGTCGTCTTCCCCGCGCCGTTGCGGCCGATCAGCCCGTAAATGTCGCCCCGGCGGATATGAATATTCACGGAATCCACCGCTTTATGCCTGCCGTATTGCTTGGTCAGGCTGTTTGTACTTAATAAGTATTCCATTGCCTCATGCCTCCTTTGCTTTACGTCTTCTATCTTACCTGCCAGATACTAATCAATCGCAAAGCAAAGTTTAAGAAATGTTAAAGCTGCTTTTTCAGCCGGAAACCGATCCCCCATACGGTTTCAATATACTCTTCATCCGTCACTGCCTTCAGCTTTTTTCGGATGTTGCTGATATGCACGTTGATCGTCTTGTCCTCCCCGATATAAATATCATCCCACGCGTAATCATAGATATCCTGCTTGGAGAAAACCTTATTCGGATGCAGGAGCAGAAGCTCCAGGATCTTGAACTCCTGTCTTGTCAGCTCCACCGGCTGTCCGCCCACTGACGCAGTGTACGAATCTGTATGAAGCTCCAGTTCCCGATAAGAGAGCACGTCCGAATGCCCGTCGGGGCTTTTCTCTCCTTTCCCGGCGAACCTCCGGATCTGCACTCCGACTCTTGCGATGAACTCCTGGATGTCAAACGGCTTTGTCAGATAGTCCTCCGCCCCGGAGGTCAGAAGCCCCACCTTGCTGTCGATGCTGTCCTTCGCGGATACGACAATGACCGGAACATTCTGCCCTGCCTTGATCTGGGGAAGCAGCGCCTCCCCATTCATCCCCGGAAGCATCAGATCCAGGACAGCCAGGTCAAAAGCGTCTCTCTCGATATATAGAAGTCCCTCCGTTCCGGAAAACGCCTGTGTGCACTCGTATCCCGCTTTCCGAAGCGCCTCCGCCATCATGTTGTTGATATCTGTATCGTCTTCAATGATCAATATTCTGCTCACGTCAGTTTCCTCCCTTTATGACAGAGTCATTATAGCAGAAAAGCGGTGAACTGACAGCCAAACCGATACAAAAAATAATATTTAACATAGATTTGCTTGACTGTAAACCGTCTTTATACATTAAGATAACCTCAGAATAACAGTTCAGCCATAAGGTAAGAGGCACTGTTACATTTCAGATCACCCAACAGGAGGCGACACAAAATGACGATGAAAGAAATTGAAAACTTGTCCGGCATGTCAAGGGCAAATATCCGCTTCTATGAAACAGAAGGTCTTCTGCGCCCGGCAAGGGATTCCAACGGCTACCGAAACTATTCCGAAGAAGACCTGAACACGCTTCGGAAGATCCGGCTTCTGCGCACGCTCCACCTCAGCCTGGAGGACATCAGATCCATAAGCCTCGGACAGCGGAGCCTCACAGACGTCCTTTCCACACATATCCCGCATCTCAGAGACCGCGAGGAGGATCTCGGACACTGCCGGAGCATCTGCAGCCAGATCTGTAATGACGGCACAGATTACATTTCCCTGGATGCAGAGCATTACCTGTCGCTGATGGACTCTCCCCTGCCAGCGCCGGAGCTTAAGGAGGATATTCTCCCGAAGGTGACCTCGCCGTGGAAACGATTTTTCGCAAGAGGCATTGACTTCGCGCTCCTCGGTCTGCTCCCAGACTGCCTGCTCTCCCTGGTGCTGCATATCAATGAAAGCTCCTACAGTGCAGGACGGCTGATATTTGACTGGATCGCACCGATCCTCCTTCTGCTGCTCCTTGAGCCGGTCGTGATCTCAATGTCGGGCACGACGCCCGGCAAGCTGCTCTTCGGACTCCGCGTGACCGCTCCTGACGGCTCCCGCCTGTCCTGGCGCGACGCAGTGCACAGGACATGGACGGTCCTGCGCTATGGCTATGGATTTTTTCTGCCTGTATACAGCCTTGTGCGTCTGTACCGCTCCTTCCGGGGCTGCAAAAATGAAGAACTCCTTGAATGGGAGACCGATTCCATGCTCACCTTAAAGGACAAAGCCGTCCCCCTGCTGGCTGTAGAATTTCTGGCTGTAGACGCTGTCATTTTCTGCCTCTCCTTTATCATCTGGCAGGCTGGAGCGCTCCCGATCAACCGCGGCAGCCTCACTACAGCAGAGTTCTGCGAAAACTACAACCAGCTCCAGGAATATTATGGGATCAGCCGTCCGGTAAACGTGCCTGACACCGCGCTCTACAATTACATAGGTCTTCCGAAGATACTGGATGAGAACGGCACCTGGCAGGATCTCCCCAATTATTCACAGAGCTTCAATGATGATTTCGGAGAACTGCCTGCACTTCAGTTTACAGAAACGGACGATGACCTGACAGAGATCAGCTTCAATCAGTCATATAAAAACGAAAATGTATCTGTTGTGTCATACGCTGATTTTATGGCGCTGGCCGCAGTCTCTTACATCTGTGCCCAGGATGATTATTGTCTCCTGCCTGTCACCCCGGACAGGATTTATGATCAGATCACGGAAAAGGCGGCTTCCTATGAAGATTTCACCTTTGCCGCAGCCGGAGTCATCGTAAAATGCAGGGTCGATCACTCCGGATACACCCCGATGGAGAACAACTCCATGATGGTCCCGGAATACGGACAGGAGGCATATTATTCTATAGCGTTTACAATGAAAAAGGCGGAATAGTCGAAGTGACTGTTCCGCCCTCTTAATGCTTGTATAAATTTCCCCCTCATTTAAGCGAAGAAATCTGCTGCAGCTCCGACGTTTCCCCGTTCTGCTCATATGTGATCAGATACTCCTGTCCATCGGTCTCGATCATGCCATTTACCAGCTCTGGAGATTCCAGGGCCACTGCCTTTCCCTCAGGATCCTTGATCACGATTTCTCCCTTCTGCATGTCCACACTCTCCACCGTGGCAGCAACGGTCACGCTGACTCCGGACGCTTCCTGATAAACATAATGCCCCAGCAGGAAAATAATCACCAGCAGGATTCCCGCAAAAATCTTATCCTGTCCGTCACATTTCTTCTTTGCTGCTTTTACCAGAAGGTATCCGCACCAAATGACCGCTGTCCCCATACAGAGGAACGGTATGACCGAAGCAAGCTCGTGCACATTATAGCTGATAATAGTATAAAGCCCGTGCTCAGCCAATTCCTGCTGAAAAAGATAGAAAATCCATAAACCAATACCGCATAACAGTACGACTGCTCTTTTACTCCGCTTTTCCATATACCCCTCCTCGTATCCTATCATTTCCTCATTTCGAGTATGTTCTTTTCAATCTTCCTGATCACATCCAGAAACACTGCATCCTCCTGCCCCGTCGGATCATCCAGTCCCCAGTTGACGATCTTCTTTCCCGGGATATTCGGACATGCAACATTGCACCCCATAGACACATAGATATCCGCCTCCGGTATATCGTCCAGCAATTTGGAATATTGCTCTTTTTCCATATCTATGTCATATTCCCGTTTCATCAGCCTTACCGCATCCTGGTTGATCTGCGGCTTGACTTCTGTTCCGGCGGAATAGCATTCATAAGTATCTGACAAATATTTCTTCCCGAGTGCTTCCGCGATCTGACTCCGGCAGGAATTGTGGACACAGATAAATGCGATCTTCTTTTTCTTTCCATTATGCTTAGAAAACGGACATCGCCTTCCGATGCACTGATTATTCTGGCAGCTGTAGGAACAGACAATATCCGTCTTTTCCATCTCTATCCCCATATTTTCTCTCACGAAATCAACAGCCTCAGAAATGGAAAGATACGAATCCCTCTTACAGCAGCGAGGGCCTCCGACCTCGCCGATCGCTTCCAGCGCTCTCGCAGTCATTTTATGCGATAACCCGAAATTATCCTTTCCAAGAGGCGTAGAGCCTGTAATGATAGAGACAAACATTCCTGCGCTGATCCCCGCTCCACAGGCGCCCCAGAAACCGCACGCACCGCCCGGAACCGATTTCCCTCTGCTGTTCATCTCGATCAACGACTTCTGAAGATCAATCTCCCCGCCGGAATTTTTGAATGCCGTCAGCAGCGCCATCCCCACCATGACATGATGCTCCGGACCGTGCATGTGGCAGAACGGCATGGACATCATCTTGTTCAGTATCGCGACCGGATTTCCTGATGTCTCATTCAGACATAACCCGAGCAGGCTGTCGATTCCCTGCATATGGCATTCATTACAGACATAATGACCGTTTATACACCTGGTTTTACTCTTCTCTTTTTTGTGGCATACTTCGCATTCCATTTCAATATCTTCAGTAAGATATTCCAGGGGTGCTCTACAGATCAGACATTCCTCTTTCATAGGGACCTCCGTTGTTAAAATTTCTGGTTTGATTATATCAGAATTGGCTGAGGGGCTCAATTGAAAGCTACAAACCAGGTAGTCTCATTTGGAAAACAATTGTTTTCGATTAGGTATGTCTATAGCGGGTCTGATTTTAAACCTTGCTCCCACGAGGGGAGTGACCCGCAAAAATGGTACAAAAATAACAGCCAGCGGGTTTCAATCCACATTCCCATAATGGGAGCGACAACGGAGATCGCGCAGATCTGCCCGCTGGTGAGAGTTTCAATCCATGCCCCCACAAAGGGCGCTTTGATGTCCCCCACTCTACGAATTTCATGTAGTTTCAATCCACGCTCCCACGAAGGGAGCGACCCAAGCAATTTGTCATCTCCTATTCTTGATATTTGTTTCAATCCACGCTCCCACGAAGGGAGCGACAGGTTTAAGCTCTTCAATCCTTTTCCTTACATCGTGTTTCAATCCACGCTCCCACGAAGGGAGCGACATGATGATGCCGTGGCAGGTAACTAAGCAGACGATGGTTTCAATCCACGCTCCCACGAAGGGAGCGACGGTACAGACCACACTGCCCGACGACGTGCTTGAGGTTTCAATCCACGCTCCCACGAAGGGAGCGACACAAAGCATTAATCGCATTGTCCTCATAGTTTGGTGTTTCAATCCACGCTCCCACGAAGGGAGCGACAATATTGCAGGCGCGACAAGCGCAAGCGATAAGCTGTTTCAATCCACGCTCCCACGAAGGGAGCGACTGCTAAGCACCTGTCCGGGATAGATGGTGTACGGTGTTTCAATCCACGCTCCCACGAAGGGAGCGACAGCATGGGGAGAAACGCCCTTCCCGAAAGTCCCAGTTTCAATCCACGCTCCCACGAAGGGAGCGACCCTTTCCCAGTTCATCCTTATACACTCTCTCGTAAGTTTCAATCCACGCTCCCACGAAGGGAGCGACATTCACGTACAAAGCGTTCACACTTCTTATCAAGTGTTTCAATCCACGCTCCCACGAAGGGAGCGACTTACAGGTACAAGACAGATATGCAAAATGTAAGGTTTCAATCCACGCTCCCACGAAGGGAGCGACGTTTACGTTCAACACAAGTCCTCTGAGTCCGTCAAGTTTCAATCCACGCTCCCACGAAGGGAGCGACAGCAGTGCCAGCCCGTATGCCAGCAGTGCCCAGCGGTTTCAATCCACGCTCCCACGAAGGGAGCGACCGGACCGGTCACAAATCCCCTTGTTGTTATCGGAGGTTTCAATCCACGCTCCCACGAAGGGAGCGACCTGATCACGAACAAACAGACGATTACAGTGACAGGTTTCAATCCACGCTCCCACGAAGGGAGCGACGATCAAGCGGGAAGTTTCGACCGGGATTCCGGGAGTTTCAATCCACGCTCCCACGAAGGGAGCGACGTACACGGTAAACCATGAGTACTGGCTCATTTTTTGACCACCGTTTCCGGCGGCCATATTTACAGATTGGTTGTTTTTGATTTACTCCGGCAGATCCCCGGCAACTGATCTGACCATGGAAGCAGTT
>OLIH01000459.1_pt1 | contig 25405 bp, 20 predicted proteins | sample 1609721 | NCBI WGS metagenome assembly OLIH01 (sample SAMEA4350157, study PRJEB24818) | metagenome | biome: human; feature: gut; material: faeces | place: Denmark | collected 2013-09
CCAGATTGGTCTGGCACAGCCTCCTGTATGGGACATCTTTGGTTTTCAGATAGCTGCCATCGGATATCAGGGAACGGTTCTTCCTGTTCTGGCCGTCTCCTGGATTCTGGCCAATATCGAGAAACGGCTTCACAAGATAACGCCGTCCTGGCTGGATAATCTGACAACCCCTCTTTTGTCCATCCTGGTAACTTCTTTCCTGACCTTTATCTGCGTGGGACCTGTGCTGAGGGAAGCCGGCAATCTGCTGGCCTCAGGCATCACATGGCTCTATAATACTCTGGGACCTGTGGGCGGAGCACTCTTTGGATTTGCATATGCTCCTATTACCATGACCGGAATGCACCACAGCTTTATTGCCATTGAGACACAGCTGCTGGCTGACAGCGCCCATACAGGCGGAAGCTTCATTTTCTCAACCGCCAGCATGAACAATGTGGCCCAGGGCGCCGCGGTCCTGGCAGTGCTTCTTATGACGAAGAATGACAAAATGAAATCCATCTGCTCTGCATCCGGTATTTCTGCCCTGTTAGGCATTACGGAACCAGCCATGTTTGGTGTGACATTGAAACTGAAGTATCCATTCTATGCAGCTATGGCCGGATCAGCGGCAGGAAGCGCTTATCTGGCAGCCACCAAGACACTGGCTCAGGCATTGGGCGCGGCAGGACTTCCGGGCTTTATCTCCATGAAGCCTGACCACTATATGAATTTTGCCATTGGAATCATTTTGTCCATGGGCGTTTCCTTTGCCCTTACCATGGTGTTCTGGAAAAAGTTTGCTCTTGGCAGGGAGGACGGCCCGGAGAAAAAGGATGCGGGCAGGGCTGAGGGAACGGAAACAGCCTCAGACATGGAAATATCCCGAAAAATCGAAATGCCACAGGAAATAGAGCGGACCCGGGAAATCATCACTGAACTTTATGTCCCCATGAAAGGGCAGGTCCTGGATGTGGGACAGTCCGCAGATGAGGTTTTTGCATCCAAGGCCCTGGGGGACGGCGTGGCCATCAATCCGGCTGAGGGCATGGTATGCGCGCCGTGCGACGGCACCATAAGCCTGCTGTTTCCGACAAAGCATGCGGTGGGAATTACATCTGAGACAGGCGTGGAAGTGCTCATTCATATCGGAATCAATACAGTACAGCTGGATGGGCAGGGATTTGAGGCCTTTGTGGCACAGGGGGATAAGGTAAAGAAGGGCCATAAGCTTATTGCCGCTGACCTGGATTTGATTCGGGAAAAGGGATTGAATCCGCAGACTATGATGATTCTGCCTGAGGGCGGAAATCTGGATGTGACCGTATATCCTGGCGGACAGGCAGACAGCGGGGACCTGGCGGTGAAGGCAGTTAAGACAGTTAAGACGGCATAAACATGCTGCGCGGGTAGAGAGAAAGCAGCCTGAAGACAGCAGTGGTGAGAAGGAAGCAGCCTGAAGAAAGCAGTGGTGAGGAGGAAGCAGTTTGAAGAAATATGAGAAGGTCCGCAGGGAGGACTATGAAGCATGGTACCGGGACAACCGGGATTACAGGGAAAGGGTCAGGGCGGATGAAAGCCGCCTGGCCTACCATCTGATGCCGGAAACCGGCTGGCTGAACGACCCCAATGGGCTCTGCCAGTTTCAGGGACTGTACCATATTTATTATCAATATACACCCTTTGAGCCCACAGGGGAGATTAAGCTCTGGGGTCACTATACCACACGGGATTTCATTCATTATAAACAGGAGGAGCCGGCGCTTTTTCCGGACCAGGACCTGGATGCCCATGGCGTATATTCCGGTTCTGCTTATGTGGAGGATAAGACCATCCACTATTTTTACACAGGCAATGTAAAGCTGTTTGACAGGGATGATTATGATTATATTATGAGCGGCCGGGTGAGTAATACCATTCATGTTACAAGCAGGGACGGATATCATTTTTCTGCCAAGGAACTGGTCATGAACCACAAGGATTATCCGGATGACATGAGCTGTCACATAAGGGACCCCAAGGTCTTTAAAAAAGGGGAGTATTACTATTTGGTACTGGGGGCCAGGGATACCCTGAGCAAGGGAATGGTCCTTGTGTACCGGTCAATGGATTTAACAAATTGGGAGTATTTTAATAGAATTACGACGGAACAAACATTTGGCTATATGTGGGAATGCCCTGATTTATTCTGTCTGGACGGCCGGCTCTGCCTGGTCTGCTGCCCCCAGGGGGTGGAGCCCATGGGAACAGAATATCAGAATGTGCATCAGTGTACGGTCTTTTGTCTGGACTATGATTTCAGGGAAAATACCATCAGGCTGAATTCGCAGTTTCCCGGAATGGTGGACCGGGGTTTTGACTTTTATGCGCCTCAGACCTTTCTGGACGAGCAGGGGCGGCGCATTCTCATAGGATGGATGGGGATACCGGACGCAGAATATACCAATCCGACGGTAAAAGCCGGCTGGCAGCATGCCCTTACCATGCCGCGCCTTCTTCATATGAGGGAAGGACGTCTTTTACAGCAGCCTCTGGAAGAAATGAAGGAGCTTCGCCGGGACAGAAGGGATTATGATTTTTGGGAGCTTGGGAAGGGTGTGGAAACAGGACTTGTGTTCGAGGCGTGTTTATCCATGGAGTCCTGCAGTGATATGTGCCTGACCATTAGGGATGATGTCACATTGTCCTATGAAGATGGCCTGCTGACCCTGGACATGGGAACCAGCGGAAGCGGCAGGACAAGACGCAGTGTTTTACTGGAACAGCTTACGGACCTGCGCATATTTTCAGATACCACTTCCTTGGAAATATTTGTAAATGAAGGGCTGGAGGTCTTTACCACAAGGGTTTACGGTGACCGTCCTGGTATGCGGATAAAAGGGAAGTGCTGCGGAACTGTAAGTGTCTATGAACTCAGCGGTTTTATATATGAATAAGAAAGAGTTTGTTTAATGAATGTTTAAGTCTGCCCGGGGTGCCTGCGGGCAGGCTTTTTTGACATAAGGACTTCTTTGGGCGGAAGGAGTAATTTACGAATAAAAAAATGAGGCATGTAATATAAAAATATGGTATTCTGTAGATACACAGAACGAACAGATACATGGCTTTTAAAGGTACAAAGGCGTTAAGCTCATAAATGAGCCGAAAGTACAAACAGGTTAAAAGGAGCTGCAATATGAGAAAAAAGAAATACATTTTATATTTTGCCGCAGCCACGGCTGCGGCAGGCCTTGGACTTGGCGCGTGCTCGCCCGGCACAGGTGCGCAGAAGGAGACGGCGTCATCTGTGTCAGCAGGACAGCAGACCGCGGTGAGCGGGGTCACAGAGTCCGGAACAGAGTCTGAAACAGGGGATGAGAACGGGCATGAAACAAGGCATGAGACAGAGCTTGAAACAGAGGAAGGGACTGCATCGGAGCATACCACGGAACATATCCCGGAGCAGGAAGCTGCAAAAGCCCCTGTTCTGCGTCTGAAACTGCCGGATGACGTAACGGTATGCAGCAGCCCTGTTATGATTCAGGAGGATGAGCATACCGTACAGATTCAGTTTCATGATGAAAACACACAGTCTGATGCCATGGCCTGGGCTTCCCTGGAGGCAGGAGGCGGCCCCTCGGAATACTACGTCCTTGACGAGGAGGGGACTCTGCAGCAGGAGGTTTGGGCCGGAGAGAAACTGGTGAAAATGACAATCCAAAAAACAGTGGAAAATTCCGATATCCACGGCATACTGGTTTCCTGGGAGCATGAGGGTGTGTTCTATGAACTTTGGGAGGATGATGCCAGGGACAGTATGGATGCTGTGATAGAAATGGCTTCAGCCATTGCTGTTCGCAGCGCAGCGGTCCAAGGCAATTAGGCCTGGAGCAAATCATCTCCAAAACCGGGTAAGGAGGAAGGAAAGCATGTGTCCCTTCTAAAGAAACTGGTCACTTTCAGAACGTTGGTAGGATATGATGTCATTGATGTCGCAGTCCAGAATGCGGCAGAGGTCATTGAGCGTTGTGGTGCTTAACGGCTTGTTTTTCCGGAGTCTGTCTATGGTGGAGCTTGACAGGTTATGATTATAGATTAAGGTATAGGTGGATTCGTCAGAATTCTTGAGCGTGTTCCAAAAAGGTTCATATGTAATCACGGTGTATCCTCTTTTCTTACGTGTATATTATATAGATAGAAAAATAAGGTAATTTCAGTTTACCTAAAAAAATGGCTCATATCCCGGATATGCAGAATTTGCCTACAAAAAAGGTGAAAAATTCCATTTTAGCCGTAAGGGGAGAGGGGATGGACATATGTCAGGCGGACAAAATCCATTGCCCATTGCCCTTCATTTTCCTTAGAATCTATCTAAAGAACGCTGGAATCAGGTTGTTTTCCCCTTATGGAAAAAAATTCTAATTCAGTAAAATCCATTGAAATATAGGGCTTTTAAGGAAAATGTAAGACAGTGTAAGAGGAAAAGGACTTGCTTTTTTCATAAAAGTTTGTATAATGGGATAACGGAGTGAAATTAAGCATGTAATCTTCAGTTATCAGGCTTATGAATCCAGGAGGCAGAGTAGAATGAAAGTCAGGAAGGTACTGGGCGGCTTTGCGTGGGCCATGCTTGCGGCGATGCTGATTTTGGTAAATGCAATGGCGGCTAACGGGGATGATTTTTTTGACCAGACAGAGAATTCCAATGTATCAGCGGTGATTCAGTATCAGCGGTGATACAGATACAGTGACGATGCAGTATTTTTTGAGGTTCAGCAGTTATGAGGAGAGACCGGCGCGGATGCTGGTCTTTTTTGATGCGGTAAAACCAGGCCCCATTGTTTTTAACAAATCACGGGGGTGCTACAGCAAGTTTTGCAATGTATTGAACAAAAAGGGATATGGATTATTCACCCTCAGGGTGGTAATATTAAATCATGAAATCAACAAACACAGGAGGGAATGGTTATGCATTTATTAGACAGTGAACTGAGGAATAAGGAAGAGTGGGAAGCGGCAGGAATAGAACTTCCAAAATTTGACAGAGAAGCGATGAAGGCAGCTACCAGGGAGTGTCCGCAGTGGGTGCATTTCGGTGCAGGCAATATCTTCCGCGCATTTCCTGCAGCGTGTCAGCAGAAGCTGCTGAACGATGGTGTTGAAAAGACCGGAATCATCGTTGCAGAAGGTTATGACTATGAAATCATCAAAAAGGCATACAGGCCTCAGGATGACTTAAGCCTCCTGGTCACACTGAAAGCCAATGGAACCATTGAGAAAACTGTGATTGGAAGCCTTGCCCAGTCCCTGACCGTGGATCGCCAGGACGCGGAGGATTGGAACTGTTTAAAGGATATTTTTGCCAGCAAGACCCTGCAGATGGTCAGCTTCACCATCACAGAAAAGGGCTACAGCATCACTTCGGCAGACGGGTCCTTCCGTCCGGACGTAAAGGCTGATTTTGAGGCTGGTCCGGAACAGGCAGACAGTTATATCGGTAAGCTTGCTGCCCTGTGTTACTGGAGATATACCCATGGCGCAGCTCCGTTGGCCCTGGTCAGCATGGATAACTGTTCCCACAACGGCGATAAGCTGTATGCGGCTGTGGACGCTTATGCAAAGGCATGGACAGAGAACGGAAAGGCTGACAGCGGATTTCTGGAGTATATTGAGAATCCGGCGCATGTTTCCTTCCCGTGGAGCATGATTGACAAAATCACCCCACGTCCGGATGACAGCGTAAAGAAGATGCTGGAGGAGGCAGGCTTTACAGATACAGAGAGCATTGTCACCAGCAAGAACACATATGTGGCTCCTTTTGTCAATGCAGAGGAAGCTGAATACCTGGTGATTGAGGATGCATTCCCCAACGGACGCCCCGGGCTGGAGCATGCAGGCGTCATGTTTACTACCAGGGATACTGTAGAAAAGGTGGAGCGCATGAAGGTGTGCACCTGCCTGAATCCACTTCACACCACCCTGGCTGTATATGGCTGTCTCCTGGGCTACACCAAGATCAGCGAGGAGATGAAGGACGCAGACCTGGTGAAGCTGGTGGAAATCATCGGTTACAAAGAAGGACTTCCTGTGGTTACGGATCCCGGCATCCTTTCTCCTAAGAAGTTTATTGACGAGGTATTGCAGATCCGCGTGCCCAATCCTTTTATGCCTGATACGCCACAGAGAATTGCCTGCGACACATCCCAGAAGCTGTCCATCCGTTTCGGTGAGACCATTAAGGAATACATGGCAAGGCCTGAGCTGGATGTGAAGTCCCTTAAGTTCATACCCATGGTTCAGGCAGGATGGTGCCGTTACCTGCTGGGGGTAGACGATGAGGGCAATACCTTTGCCGTAAGCCCGGACCCCATGTATGCGGGACTGGCTGAGAAGCTGCAGGGCGTAAAGGTAGGAGAGCCGTGCAATGTACACGAAGTGCTTCAGCCTGTTTTAAGCGATGCCAAGATATTCGGAGTGGACCTGTATGAGGCAGGGCTGGGCGAATATGTGGAGAGCATTTTCTCTGAGCTGATTGCAGGCAAGGGCGCTGTAAGGGCTGCCCTTCAGAGACATCTGGCAGAGGCTTAGACATATTTCTTTCAAGAAATTATAAGCATCTATAAGAAACACGGTCCGGCCCCAGGCCGGCCCGGCACACGCCCGGACAAAGGCATACAGCCCCTGTCCGGGCGCTTTTTGATGTGGGGGAGATGTGAGTATTTACAAAAAGTGGGAGAAATTAATGAATTTGTAACAAAAAAGTCATATTTTATATACAAAACAGGGAGAATATGGTATTATAGTGGGAACGAACGGATGTTTAGGTCTGATTCACTGAACTTACAGGCATTTGCCTTTTTGATATAGATTAAGAATGGAAATGGGAATTTCCAGGAATCATAAGATAATTGGGAAAGACAGAGGTTACGTATGAAAAGGTGGATAGCAGCAGGCATATTAATCCTTGCAATGACAGGATGTTCCCGGTATGAACCGGCAAAGGAGATGACCAGAGCCCAGGAGGAGTCTGTGCAGTCTGAGGCATCAGGGGCCCAGAACGGGCAGGAGACCCAGGAGGCAGAGGCGGCTGATTCCCAGGTCATTACCATTTCCACATACCCGCCCAGAAACCCGGTAAAGGTAAAGGGCATCTATGTATCCGCCTATGTGGCCGGTACCGGTGATATGATGGATAAGATCATTGAGGAAATCGACAGAACGGAGCTCAATGCAGTGGTCATTGATGTGAAGGATGACCAGGGAAGGATCACCTATGTCATGGATTCCCCTACGGTAAATGAGATAGGGGCATGCCAGGTTTTTATCCAGGACATGCCTGCGCTTATGGCAAAGCTTAAGGAGCATGGAATCTATACCATAGCCAGGGTGGTGGCGTTCAGGGATCCCTATCTTGCAGAACAGAAGCCGGAGTGGAGCCTGCATGTGGCTGACGGCAAGATTTACCGGGATAATAAAGGCCTTGCATGGGTAAATCCTTATAAGAAGGAAGTCTGGGATTATCTGATTGAGGTGGGTAAAAAGGCGGGCGAAGCGGGATTTGACGAGATTCAGTTCGACTATATCCGGTTTGCCGTGGACAGGACCATGAATGATGTTGTTTTTGACGACGCGGATACCCAGGGACGCAATAAGACCCAGGCTATTACGGAGTTCATAGGATATGCCCATGATGAGCTGGCAAAGGAAGGACTCTTTGTGTCGGCTGATGTATTCGGCACCATTATGCGCAGCGAGGAGGATGCGGCTGCCGTGGGCCAGGAATATGAGGACATGGCGGAGCAGCTGGATTATATATGCCCCATGATTTATCCATCCCACTACGGGCCGGGAAATTTTGGAATAGAGTATCCGGATACCCAGCCGTATGATACAATATTAAATGCATTGAATGGTTCCAGGGAGCTTCTGGCCGCATCCGCAAAGGAGGATGCGCCGCAGGCCGTGGTAAGGCCGTGGCTTCAGGACTTTACTGCGTCCTATCTGGAACATTATATTAAATATGGCGATGAACAGGTGAGGCAGCAGATACAGGCTGTCTACGATGCCGGCTATGACCAGTGGATTCTCTGGGATGCAGGGGTCAGTTATCACTATGGCGGCCTGCTGACTCCGGAGGAAGCAGAGGAAGAGGACCAGCGTATATCCCAGTCCAGGGCGGCGCTGGAGACGGAGGGGGACGCTGCAGAGAAGGTTCCGGCAGAATCAGTCCCGGCAGAAACTGTCCCGCCAGAGAACGCTCCGGCAGAGACATTCCCGCCAGAGAACGTTCCGCCAGAGACTGTCCCGCCGGCAGGCGCAGCCCGGTAAAACAGCATGCCGGAAAACGAAAAAGCATCTGAATATAGGGCCATATGAAAGGGATGGTGACAGGTATTGTTTGATTTAGAGGAAGAACTGAAGAAACTCCCGGCCAGTCCGGGAGTTTATCTTATGCACAATGACAGGGATGAGATTATATATGTGGGCAAGGCCATCAGCCTTAAGAACCGGGTCAGGCAGTATTTCCAGAGCAGCAGGAATAAGACGGCCAAAATTGAACAGATGGTGTCCCATATTGCATGGTTTGAATATATCCTGACGGATTCCGAGCTGGAAGCCCTGGTGCTGGAGTGCAACCTGATTAAGGAGCACAGGCCGCGGTACAACACCATGTTAAAGGATGACAAAAGCTATCCTTATATCAAGGCAACCATGGGGGAGGATTTTCCCCGCCTTCTGTTTGCCAGGGACATGAAGAAGGACGGCAGAAGTCGTTACTTTGGTCCTTATACCAGCGCCGGGGCTGTAAAGGACACCTTGGATTTAATACACAAATTGTACCGGATCAGGACCTGCAACCGGAATCTGCCAAAGGATACGGGAAAGGAGCGGCCGTGTCTCAATTACCACATCAAGCAGTGCGACGCCCCGTGCCAGGGTTATATTTCCAGGGAGGAATACCAGTCCAACTTTAACCAGGCCCTGGACTTTTTGAACGGCAGATTCGACCCTCTCATAAAGAACCTCCAGGAAAAAATGCAGACTGCTTCGGACAATCTGGAGTTTGAGCGGGCCATTGAGTACCGGGAGCTGCTAAACAGCGTGAAGCAGGTGGCGCAGAAGCAGAAGATTACCAGCAGCGGTATGGAGGACCGGGACATCGTGGCCATGGCCAGGGATGAGAGAGACGCGGTGGTACAGGTGTTCTTCATCCGGGAGGGCAAGCTGATTGGCAGGGACCATTTCCATATATCGGCTGCCACGGCGGAAAATGAGGGCGAAATTCTGGACAGCTTTGTAAAGCAGTTCTATGCAGGCACACCATTTATTCCAAGGGAACTGTGGCTCCAGCATCCTTTGGGAGATGAGGAGGTCATCAGCCAGTGGCTGTCCGCCAAACGGGGACAGAAGGTGAGGCTGGTGGTTCCGAAAAAGGGAGAGAAGGAACGCCTGGTGGAGCTGGCAGCCAGGAATGCCGCCCTGGTGCTGTCCCAGGATAAGGAACGGATTAAGAAAGAGGAGCTTCGCACCATCGGGGCCATCAACCAGATTGGAGAGCTTATTGGAATCGGGGGCATCCGGCGCATGGAGGCGTACGATATCTCTAATACCAGCGGCGTGGAGTCCGTGGGTTCTATGGTGGTTTACGAGGACGGCAGGCCAAAGCGCAGCGATTACAGAAAATTCCGCATCAAGACAGTCCAGGGTCCCAATGACTATGCGTCCATGGAAGAGGTGCTGACGCGCAGGTTTTCTCACGGTATGAGGGAGACAGAGGAGCTGAAGGAAAAGGGCGCCGATTTAAGCATGGGAAGTTTTACCAGGTTTCCGGACCTGATCATGATGGACGGCGGCAGGGGCCAGGTAAACATTGCTCTGGAGGTCCTTGATAAGCTGGGACTTTCCATTCCGGTGTGCGGTATGGTGAAGGATGATAACCACAGAACCAGGGGACTCTACTATAATAATGTGGAGATTCCCATTGACCGTCACTCCGAAGGGTTCAGGCTTATCACCAGGATTCAGGATGAAGCCCACCGTTTTGCCATTGAATACCACAGGAGCCTCAGGGGAAAGGGGCAGGTAAAATCCATACTGGACGACATTCCGGGTATCGGGCCGGCCAGAAGAAAGGCTCTTATGCGTCATTTTAAGGATATAGAGGCGGTGAGGAGCGCTTCCGTGGAAGAGCTGGAGCAGACGCCGCAAATGAACCGCAGGTCGGCTGAATCCGTATACCGCTTTTTCCATGGGGATAAGGAAAGTGACCGGACCGGAGGCCAGGCCGCATTGCAGGCCAATGAAAAGTCCGGCACCTGCGCAGACCCGGATGACAGGGCGGAAACGGACTTCCAAATTATGGAAACGCAATGATAAAAATACATGACAACCGAACTAAATTATGATAGTATGATAGAAGTTAAACGAGAAGCAAAACCAGGTCAAGGGGGTATTATCATGCATGGAGTAACCATATCGGAATTAATCAAGAAGATGAAGCTTAAAAACACCACGCCGGAGATTGACACGGACAAGATTGTGCTGACGCATCCGGATGTGAACCGTCCGGCACTGCAGCTCACGGGATTCTTTGATCATTTTGACAGGGAGCGGGTTCAAATCATCGGATACGTGGAGCAGGCATATATTAATACCATGGACCAGGAGCAGAAGCGCCGGATGTACGATAAGCTCACATCCAGCCAGATTCCATGTCTGGTGTTCAGCCGGGACCAGGAGCCGGATGAGGACCTTTTGGAATTCTGTAATTACTACGGCGTTCCCTGCCTTGTGTCTGATAAGACCACCTCTGCCCTGATGGCAGAAATCATCCGCTGGCTCAACGTAAAGCTGGCTCCCTGTATCAGTATCCACGGCGTGCTGATTGATGTATTTGGTGAAGGTGTGCTGATTATGGGAGAAAGCGGCATCGGCAAGAGCGAGGCTGCCCTGGAACTGATTAAGAGGGGACACCGTCTGGTGACGGATGACGTGGTGGAGATACGCAGGGTCAGCGATGATACCCTGATTGGAAGCGCCCCTGACATCACCAAGCATTTTATCGAACTGCGGGGCATCGGCATCATTGATGTAAAGACCCTGTTCGGTGTGGAGAGCGTTAAGGATACCCAGTCCATTGACATGGTTATCAAGCTGGAGGACTGGAGCAAGGATAAGGAATACGACAGGCTGGGCCTGGAAGACCAGTACACCGAGTTTTTAGGCAACCAGGTGGTCTGCCATACCATTCCCATCCGTCCGGGACGCAACCTGGCTATTATCGTGGAGTCCGCGGCCGTCAACTACCGCCAGAAGAAGATGGGCTACAATGCAGCCCAGGAGCTGTACAACCGGGTACAGGCCAATTTGGGAAAGGGCCAGGAAAATTAGTCGTAAGCGAGGAATGTATTTTGAATCTGGAACATATGTTGAAAGAGGTGCTTGTATCAGAAGGCGCGGTGTGCCGTTTCATGGAACCCATGAGCAGCCACACCACCTTCCGCATCGGGGGTCCGGCTGAAGCCTATGTATGCCCCGGCAATGAAGAAGAGCTGGGGAAGGTCATCTGTCTGTGCAGGGAACATGACATTCCCTGGAGCGTACTGGGGAATGGCAGCAATCTCCTGGTCAGCGACAGGGGAATAAAGGGCGTGGTCATTGCCATGGAAGGAAACTGGTGTTATGCAGGGGCAGAGGGAAGCGTTATACGCGCCGGGGCAGGTGAACTGCTGGGCCGTGTGGCCCGTGTGGCCCTGGACCACTGCCTGACCGGGATGGAATTTGCCGCAGGCATACCCGGCAGCGTAGGCGGCGCCCTGGTGATGAACGCGGGGGCCTATGGCTCTGAGATAAAGAATATCCTCAAATCAGCCAGGGTCATGACAAATGAGGGAGAGGTGCTGGAGCTTTCCGTGGATGAGCTGGAGCTGGGATACCGCACCAGCTGTATCCCCGGCAGGGGATATACGGTGCTGGAGGCATCCTTTCAGCTGGAACCGGGGGACGGGGCAGCCATTGAGGCCCGGATGAAGGAACTGGCAGCCAGACGGAGGGAGAAACAGCCCCTGGAATATCCCAGCGCAGGCAGCACCTTCAAACGTCCCCAGGGATATTTTGCAGGCAAGCTCATAGAGGATGCCGGCCTCAGGGGATACGGCATGGGCGGCGCCAGGGTATCGGAGAAGCACTGCGGTTTTGTGATCAACGGGGGAAACGCCACTGCGTCCGATGTCATGGCCCTGTGCGGACATATCAGAAAGACAGTGCTGGAACAATCCGGCGTGGAGCTTGAGATGGAAGTGAAGCGCTGGGGGAATTTTGACCTTTAATGCTAATTTTACGTAACTGAGGTGGATGGATGAAGCTTGTAATTGTAACCGGAATGTCCGGGGCAGGCAAGACAATTGCACTGAAAATGCTGGAGGATATGGGCTTTTACTGTGTGGATAACCTGCCCATATCCCTGGTGGATAAATTTGCCCAGCTGGCAGCGGCCGGCAGCGATATCAGCCAGGCCGCCCTGGGCATAGACATCCGCAGCGGTGAGGAACTGAACCAGCTGGATGCTGTTTTAAGGGGATGGAGGGAACTGGGGATGGATTACCAGATTCTGTTCCTGGATGCCAATGACGGAGTCCTGATTAAGCGGTACAAGGAAACACGCCGCAGTCATCCCCTGGCCGGGACAGGCAGGCTGGACAAGGGAATTGAAAAGGAGAGGGTCAAGCTGGCTTTTCTCAAAAAGGACGCGGATTTCATCATTGACACCAGCAAGCTCCTTACCAGGGAGCTGCGGCAGGAGCTGGAAAAGATATTCCTCAAACACCAGGAGTACTGCAACATGTTTGTCACGGTTCTTTCCTTTGGCTTTAAGTACGGCATTCCGGAGGATGCGGACCTGGTTTTCGACGTGCGTTTTCTGCCCAATCCCTACTATTCGGAGGACCTGCGTCTGCTGACAGGGGAGGACCAGTCTGTCCGGGATTATGTGATGCAGGGAGGCACCTGCGCCCAGTTTCTGGACAAGCTCTATGACATGATGGATTTCCTCCTGCCTAATTATATCAATGAAGGAAAGAACCAGCTGGTGGTGGCAGTTGGCTGCACCGGAGGCAAGCACCGCTCCGTGACGGTTGCCAGAGCTCTTTGCGCCCACCTGACTGCCAGGGCCGAATACGGCATTAAAATAGAACACAGGGACATCGACAAAGACAATAAAAGGAAGTAGCGGACATGTCATTTTCTTCCAGCGTAAAAGACGAGCTGTCCAGGCAGATGCCTGGGGCGCGCCACTGCCAGATAGCAGAGACAGCAGCAATCCTGAGTCTGTGCGGAAGGGTAAAGATATCAGCCTCAGACCATTTTTGGATTGAAATCCATACGGAAAATGTGGCAGTTGCAAGAAAGTACTTTACATTATTGAAAAAAACATTTAATATAAGAACTGATGTCTCGATTCGCAGTGGAATAAATCCCGGACGGAGCAGGACATACATCGTAGCAGTCAGGGAACATGAGGAAGCCCTCAAGGTCCTGCAGGCAGTGAAGCTCATCAATTCCCAGGGGGAAATTGGTGAAAACCTTTCCCTGATCCGGAATGTGGTGCTTCAGAATGCCTGCTGCAGACGGGCTTTCATACGTGGCGCCTTCCTGGCGGCCGGTTCCATCAGCGCCCCGGAGAAGTTCTACCACTTTGAAATCGTGTGTCCCACCGAGCCAAAGGCGGAGCAGCTTAAAAACATCATTGCCACCTTTGATATCGAGGCCAAAATAGTGCCCAGGAAGAAGTACTATGTGGTCTATATCAAGGAGGGCAGCCAGATTGTGGACATCCTTAATGTGATGGAGGCCCCGGTATCCCTTATGGAGCTGGAGAATATCCGCATTGTCAAGGAGATGAGGGGCAGCGTAAACCGCCAGGTCAACTGCGAGACTGCCAATATCAATAAGACTGTGTCAGCTGCGGTGAAACAGATAGAAGACATCCGTTTCATTCAGTCTGTTGCCGGTCTTTCGGGTCTGCCTGAGAGTCTTCAGGAGATGGCCCGCATACGGCTGGAACGGCCGGAGGCGACCTTGAAGGAATTGGGGGAGGCCCTGGAACCGCCTGTGGGTAAATCAGGCGTGAACCACCGTTTGAGGAAATTAAGCCTTGTGGCTGAAGAACTGCGGCAGCAGTTTCCAGACCGTAATACATCAAGTTTGCAATAGTTTTATCAAGTACGAATCAGTACGGGCACCTGAATGGCAGTCGGGATGCGGCCAGATTGGAACATGACCATTGGAACGTATCAGGGGCTGTGAACCATTCAAAGGAATGAGGAGGATTATTATGGTAAAGAAATTGATTACAGTTGAATTGGCATCAGGACTTGAGGCGAGACCGGCAGCTATGCTTGTGCAGGTAGCCAGTCAGTACGAAAGCGCGATTTACCTGGAAGCAGAGGCAAAGCGTGTGAATGCCAAGAGCATCATGGGAATGATGACTCTCTGTCTGACCGCAGGTGAATCCATTTTGGTGGAAGCCGACGGAAAAGATGAGGAGGCAGCTGTAACTGAAATTGAGAAGTATCTGAAAAACCAGTAACTACCAGTCCGTTTGTTTGGAGAGATAGATAATGGGAATCAGGCAGGACTTGCCTGGTTCTCTTTTCTTTTATCTGTATTTATGATAAACTGTTACTCGAATGATACCGCAAGGATAAGGAGAGAATAGGGAATGGCATTTACCCATTTGCACGTCCATACGGAATACAGCCTTTTGGACGGCTCCTGTAAAATCAGGGAGCTGACAGCCAGGGCAAAGGAGCTTGGCATGGACAGCATGGCTGTCACGGACCATGGCGTGATGTATGGAGTCATTGATTTTTATAAAGCTGCCAGGGAGGCCGGCATCAAGCCCATACTGGGATGCGAGGTCTATGTGGCCCCGGGCTCCCGCTTTGACAGGGAGACGGTAAGCGGTGAGGACCGTTATTACCACCTGGTGCTGCTGGCAGAGAACAACAAAGGTTATGAAAACCTGATGAAAATTGTGTCCAAGGGGTTTGTGGACGGATTTTACTATAAACCCAGGGTGGACTATGAGGTGCTGCGGACCTACCATGAGGGGATCATTGCCCTCAGCGCCTGTCTGGCAGGGGAGGTGCAGCGCTGCCTGACCAGGGGAATGTATGAGGAGGCAGTCAGGGCATCTGAAAAGTATGTGGATATTTTCGGAAAGGACAACTTCTTCCTGGAGCTCCAGGACCACGGCCTGCCGGACCAAAAGCTGGTAAACCAGGGCCTTATGCGCATGAGCAGGGATACGGGCCTTAAGCTGGTGGCCACCAACGATATCCACTACACCTTTGCCGAGGATGAGAAGGCCCATGATATCCTTTTGTGCATCCAGACCGGCAAGAAGGTGGCGGATGAGGACAGGATGCGCTACGAGGGGGGACAGTACTACTGTAAGTCCGAGGAGGAAATGCGGGCTCTGTTCCCCTATGCGCCTGAGGCCATTGAAAACACCCATATGATAGCGGAGCGCTGCAATGTGGAGATTGAGTTCGGGGTTACCAAGCTTCCCAAATATGAGGTGCCTGAGGGGTTTGACTCCTGGAGCTACTTAAACCATCTGTGCCGGGAGGGCTTTAAGACCCGCTATCCGGACGATGACGGCACACTGAGCAGCCGGCTGGACTATGAGCTGGATGTCATCCGCTCCATGGGATACGTGGATTATTTCCTGATTGTGTGGGATTTTATCAACTATGCCCGATCCCAGGATATCATCGTGGGGCCTGGGCGGGGATCCGCTGCCGGGAGTATTGTGAGCTACACACTGGGAATCACCAACATAGACCCGGTGCGCTATAATCTTCTCTTTGAGCGTTTTCTGAACCCGGAGCGCGTGTCCATGCCCGATATTGATATTGACTTTTGTTACGAGCGGCGCCAGGAGGTAATTGACTACGTGGTGCGCAAGTACGGCAAGGACCAGGTGGTGCAGATTGTCACCTTTGGTACCCTGGCTGCCAAGGGTGTTGTCCGGGATGTGGGGCGTGTGCTGGATTTGCCCTACTCCCTGTGCGACACCATTGCCAAGATGATTCCAGGGGATCTGGGGATGACGCTGGATAAGGCCCTGACCATGAATCCGGATCTTAAAAAGGCCTACAATGATGATGAGCAGGTCCATTATCTCATCGACATGTCCAGGCGTCTGGAGGGACTGCCCAGGCATACATCCATGCATGCGGCCGGGGTAGTGATTGGCAGCCGGTCCATTGACGAGTTTGTCCCTCTGTCCAGGGCCTCTGACGGCACCATCACCACCCAGTTTACCATGACAACCATCGAGGAGCTGGGACTTCTCAAAATGGACTTTCTGGGGCTGCGGACCCTGACGGTGATCCAGAACGCGGTGCGGCTGGCTGAGAAGGATTACGGCATAACCATTGACATTGACCACATTGATTTTGACGATAAAAAGGTGCTTGAATCCATCGGAACAGGCAGGACCGAGGGCGTGTTCCAGCTGGAAAGCGCGGGGATGAAGAGCTTCATGAAGGAGCTTAAGGCGGAGAACCTGGAGGATATCATAGCAGGCATCTCCCTGTACCGTCCGGGCCCCATGGATTTTATACCCAAATATCTGAAGGGCAAGAACGACAGGGCTTCCATCACCTATGACTGCCCCCAGCTGGAGCCCATATTAAGCCCCACCTATGGATGTATCGTGTACCAGGAGCAGGTTATGCAGATTGTGCGTGATTTGGCCGGATACACCATGGGACGCAGCGATCTGGTGCGCCGCGCCATGAGTAAGAAAAAGACGTCGGTTATGGAGAAGGAGCGCCAGAACTTTGTCTACGGCAGCCAGTCGGAAGGGGTTAAGGGCTGTGTGAACAATGGGATTGACGAGAAGACCGCAAACCACATCTACGATGAGATGATTGACTTTGCTAAATACGCCTTCAACAAGTCCCACGCAGCGGCTTACGCTGTGGTGTCCTACCAGACAGCTTATCTGAAATACTATTATCCCAGAGAGTTTATGGCCGCCCTCATGACATCGGTCATGGACAATGTAAGTAAATTTTCCGAGTATGTGCTGACCTGCCGCCGCATGATGGGGATTCCCGTGCTGCCGCCGGATATCAACGAGGGCGAGAGCGGCTTCTCCGTGTCAGGGGACGCTATCCGTTACGGCCTGTCCGCCATCAAGAGCGTGGGCAAACCCGTGACAGAGGTAATCCTGGCGGAGAGGGAGAGAAACGGTCCCTTCCGTTCCATGGAGGATTTTGTGGGACGCATGAGCATGAAGGAAGTAAACAAGAGAACCCTGGAAAATTTCATCAAGTCAGGCGCCCTGGATACCCTGCCCGGAACCAGGCGCCAGAAGATGGCGGTGGCGCCCACCATGCTGGAAGAAAAGGCCAGGGAGAAAAAATCCATGTTTGAGGGGCAGTTAAGCCTTTTCGACATTGCGGGTGAGGAAGACAGAAACGAATTCCAGATTACATTTCCGGATGTGGGGGAATACTCAAAGGATGAGCTTCTTGCCTTTGAGAAGGAAATACTGGGAGTCTATATCAGCGGCCATCCCCTGGACGACTATGAGGAGACGTGGAGAAGGAACATAACAGCCACCTCAGCCCAGTTTATGGTGGATGAGGAGACGGATGCGGCAGGGGTGGCGGACGGATCCAGGGCTGTCATCGGCGGGCTGGTGGCAGGCAAAACCGTAAAGACCACCAGGACCAACCAGCTTATGGCTTTCATAACTCTGGAGGACCTTCTGGGACCGGTGGAGGTCATTGTGTTCCCAAGGGATTACGAGGCCAACCGGGACCTTTTTACCGAGGACTCCAAGCTGTTCATCAGGGGAAGGGTGTCCATCGGAGACGATCCGGTGGGAAAGCTGGTGTGCGAGCAGGTGATTCCCTTTGACAGTATACCCAAGGAGCTGTGGCTCCAGTTCCCGGATATGGAGACGTATCAGTCCGGGGAGCAGCGTCTGCTCACCTCTCTGCGGTCCAGCGAGGGAAAGGACCGGGTGGTCATTTATCTCCAGAAGGAGAGGGCCAAGAAAGTCCTTCCGGCCAACTGGAATGTACAGGTTACGCCCGGGCTTTTGGAAGAGCTGGGGAGGGGACTTGGTGAAAAAAATGTCAAAGTCGTAGAAAAAGGTCTTGAAAAGCTGGGGAAAATGAATTAGAATAGCGTTGGATATAGATGAGAGAATGAATGATTGAGAGCGATGTCAGCACAGAAGAAATGTATGTGCTTAATACAAGGAGGTAAATTGCTATGGCAAAGGCAGTGAAAACCATTGGAGTACTTACCAGCGGAGGCGACGCGCCGGGAATGAACGCGGCCATCCGCGCGGTTGTAAGGACTGCTATCAATAAGGGCCTTAAGGTAAAGGGCATCATGCGCGGATACGCAGGCCTGCTGGAGGAGGAAATCGTGGACATGGAGTCCACCAGCGTGTCTGACATCATCAACCGGGGCGGCACCATCCTTTACACGGCAAGATGTAAGGAGTTCACCACAGCGGAAGGCCAGCAGAAGGGCGCTGATATCTGCCGCAAGCATGGCATTGACGGAATGGTGGTCATCGGAGGAGACGGTTCCTTCAGAGGCGCGGGAAAGCTGTCCTCCCTGGGTATCAATACAATCGGCCTTCCGGGAACCATTGACCTGGATATTGCCTGTACCGATTATACCATTGGTTTTGACACGGCTGTCAACACGGCCATGGAAGCAATTGATAAGATTCGTGATACATCCACATCCCATGAGCGGTGCAGCATTGTGGAGGTTATGGGGCGCAACGCCGGATACATCGCGCTGTGGTGCGGCATTGGAAACGGCGCGGAGGATATTCTTCTTCCGGAGCGCTATGACGGCAACGAGCAGGCCCTGATTAACCGGATTATCGACAACCGCAGGCGGGGCAAGAAACACAACATCATTATCAATGCAGAGGGAATCGGCCATTCCGGTTCCATGGCAAAGCGCATTGAGGCTGCCACGGGCATCGAGACAAGGGCCACCATCCTGGGCCACATGCAGCGCGGCGGAACGCCTACCTGTAAGGACAGGGTATATGCCTCCATCATGGGAGCCAAGGCAGCAGAGCTTCTGGCCGCAGGCAAGAGCAACCGCCTGGTAGCCTATAAGCACGGTGAGTTTGTGGATTTCGATATCCAGGAAGCCCTGAATATGACAAAGGACATCCCGGAAGAGCAGTATGAGATTGCCAAGATGCTGATTCGCTAGTCCGGTACGTGAGAACATAAACGACGATAGAATGGAAAGTCCGCCGCCTGTCACAGGCAGCGGACTTTTGTGGAGAGATGAGATGAAGGATACAACAGTGCTTTGCGGAGCCAATTCCTATGAACAGAAATATTATTTTAACCAGGATTTCAAATCCCTGCCCCAGTCCATAAGAGACGAGCTCCAGATCATGTGTGTGATGTATACAGAGGATGTGGGCGGCGTGCTTACCATGGAATTTGACGAAAGGGGAAACCTGGAATTCAGGGTGACCTCGGAGGAAACGGATTATCTCTTTGACGAGATAGGAAGCGTCCTTAAAATCAAGCAGTACCAGGAAGAAAAAAAAGAAATGCTGGAAGCGCTGGAACTGTATTACAGGACATTTTTCCTGGGCGAGGACATAGATATAGAGGATGACGGGGAAGATTAAATGAAACTTAGGATTGGAAACACAGTTCTTGAGAATAATGTAATACTGGCGCCCATGGCGGGCGTCACGGATCTGCCCTTTCGGGTGCTGTGCCGGGAACAGGGAGCTGGCTGCGTGGTGACGGAGATGGTCAGCGCAAAGGCGGTTCTGTACAACAACAAAAACACCAGGGAACTGCTGCAGATAGACCCGGCCGAGCGCCCCGCAGCCGTGCAGCTCTTTGGCTCGGAGCCGGACATTATGGCGGAGATTGCGGCCAGGCTGGAGGAAGGACCCTATGATTACATTGACGTGAACATGGGATGCCCTGTGCCGAAAATCGTCAACAACGGCGAGGGATCCGCGCTGATGAAGAATCCGAAACGGGCAAAGGAAGTGCTGACGGCCATGGTGAAAGCGGTGAAAAAGCCCGTGACTGTGAAATTCCGCAAGGGGTTCAACGACCTCTCTGTCAATGCCGTGGAATTTGCTAAGATGGCGGAAAGCTGCGGCGTTGCCGCTGTGGCTGTCCATGGGCGCACCAGGGAGCAGTATTATTCAGGAAAGGCGGACTGGGACATCATCCGTCAGGTGAAGGAGGCGGTACGGATCCCTGTCATCGGAAACGGGGATATCTTTACGCCGGAGGACGCCGGCAGGATGCTTAAGGAGACAGGATGCGACGGCATTATGGTGGCCAGGGGAGCCAAGGGGAATCCGTGGCTGTTCGGCCGGATTAACCACTATCTGGATACAGGGGAGGTTCTTCCGGGGCCTTCCATGGCTGAGATAAAGGCCATGATTCTGCGGCACGGCCGGATGCTGGTACAGTTCAAGGGAGAAGGGGTTGCCATGCGGGAAATGAGGGGCCATATGGCCTGGTATACAAAAGGAATGCCCCACTCAGCCACACTGAGGAATGAAATCAACCAGGTGGAGACATTGGAGGGTTTCGTGGAGCTTCTGGACAGGAAAATCCAATCTTGACAATGGACACATTTTCCTATATAATACTCAGAATGTGTGGACATTAAGAATGATACTCAAGTGAAATCAACATAAAGTAAGAATTAAAGGAAGGAAGCGGGTAAGATGGCAGATAAGAAACACATTTTGACATATGCCGGACTCAAACAGTACGAGGATGAACTGCAGAATCTGAAAGTTGTCAAGAGAAAAGAAGTTGCGCAGAAGATTAAGGAAGCAAGAGAGCAGGGCGATTTGTCCGAGAATGCAGAGTATGATGCAGCCAAGGATGAGCAGAGGGACATTGAGCTGCGTATCGAGGAACTGGAGAAGCTTCTTAAGAACGCCGAGGTCGTAGTAGAGGATGAAATCGACCTGGATAAAATTAATATCGGATGTAAGGTAAAGCTTCTGGATGTGGAGTATGACGAAGAGATGGAGTTCTATATCGTTGGTTCCACCGAGGCCAACAGCCTGCAGAATAAGATAAGCAACGAATCACCGGTAGGCCGCGCCCTGATAGGCAAGGTAGTGGGTGACTGCGTAGACGTGGAGACCCAGGCAGGGGATATCCAGTATAAGGTGCTGGAAATCCAGAGGGTTTCATAAATCTGACACAAAGGAGTTAAGGACGTGGGAGAACAGCAGAAGGTTAATCAGGCAGATACAGATTTAAATCATGTGCTGAAGGCGCGCAGGGATAAGCTGGCGGAGCTTCAGACAGCTGGAAAGGACCCTTTCCAGATTACAAAATATGATGTGACTGCCCACAGCATGGATATCAAGGATAACTATGAGCAGTGGGAGGGGAAGGAAGCAGCCATTGCTGGCCGTATGATGTTCAAACGTGTCATGGGCAAGGCTTCTTTCTGTAATGTACAGGATTTAAAAGGCAGCATCCAGGTCTATGTGGCAAGGGACAGCGTGGGTGAGGAGTCTTATAAGGATTTCAAGAAAATGGACATCGGCGATATCGTGGGTGTGAAGGGAACTGCCTTTACCACCAAGACAGGCGAGATATCCATTCATGCCACAGAGGTGACCCTTCTTTCCAAGAGCCTTCAGGTGCTTCCTGAGAAGTTCCATGGCCTGACAGATACGGATATGCGTTACCGCCAGCGCTACGTGGACCTGATCATGAACGCAGAGGTGAAGGATACCTTCATCAAGCGTTCCAGGATACTGGCTGCCATCCGCAAATATCTGGGCGGAGAGGGCTTTATGGAAGTGGAGACCCCTATGCTGGTTTCCAATGCTGGCGGCGCTGCCGCAAGGCCTTTTGAGACCCATTTTAATGCCCTGGATGAGGATCTAAAGCTTCGTATATCCCTGGAGCTTTATCTGAAGAGGCTTATTGTAGGCGGACTTGAGAGGGTTTATGAAATTGGGCGTGTATTCCGCAACGAGGGTCTGGATACCAGGCACAACCCGGAGTTCACCCTGATGGAGCTGTATCAGGCTTATACGGATTACAACGGGATGATGGACCTGACCGAGAAGCTGTACCGTTTTGTGGCTCAGGAGGTACTTGGTACCACCACCATTACTTATAAAGGCGTGGAGATGGATTTAGGCAAGCCTTTTGCCCGCATCACCATGGTGGACGCGGTAAAGAAGTATGCCGGAGTTGATTTTGACCAGATTCATACCCTGGAGGAGGCAAGAGCCGTTGCCAAGGAAAAGGGAGTGGAGTTTGAGGGGCGCCATAAGAAGGGCGACATCCTGAATCTGTTCTTTGAGGAGTTTGCAGAGGAGCACCTGGTTCAGCCTACCTTTGTTCTGGACCATCCGGTGGAGATTTCACCTCTGACCAAGAAAAAGCCGGGCAATCCCGATTATGTGGAGCGCTTTGAGTTCTTTATGAACGGCTGGGAGATGGCCAACGCCTACTCTGAGATCAATGATCCCATTGACCAGAGGGAGCGGTTTAGGGCACAGGAAGAGCTTCTGGCCCAGGGCGATGAGGAGGCCAACCACACGGATGAGGACTTCTTAAACGCGCTGGAGGTGGGCATGCCTCCGACAGGAGGAATCGGATTCGGTATTGACCGTATGGTCATGCTGCTGACGGATTCACCGGCCATCAGGGATGTGCTGCTGTTCCCCACCATGAAGACACTGGGCGGTTCCGATGGAGCGAAAAAGGTGGAAAAGGCAGCTTCGGCAGAAGTGAAAACAGAAGCAAAACCGGCAGAAAGAATTGATTTTTCCAACGTAAAAATTGAGCCGCTGTTTGAGGAAATGGTGGATTTTGAAACCTTTGCAAAGTCTGATTACCGTGCCGTAAAGATAAAAGACTGTGCCCCAGTGCCCAAGAGTAAGAAACTTTTACAGTTTACCTTAGATGATGGTTCAGGCACAGACCGCACGATTTTAAGCGGAATTCATGAGTATTATGAGCCGGAAGACCTGATTGGAAAGACAGCGATTGCGATTGTGAATCTGCCGCCCAGAAAGATGATGGGCATTGATTCCTGCGGAATGCTGATCTCTGCGGTTCATGAGGAGGACGGACATGAAGGACTTCATCTCCTGATTGTAGATGACCATATTCCGGCGGGTGCGAAGCTGTATTAAAGTCCATATTAAGTGTTCGGGTAATGGCCGGGGCGGGATTTGCGAAAATCCTGCCCCGGCTTATTGCGTTACAAAACGCACTTTTTATTAAGACAATCCGGCTCCCTCCTGTTATAATAAAATGAACCAGACCAGGAGGTGGCAGAATGAAGAATCAAAAGCATACAGTGAGAAAGGTCATTGATTATATTGAGGAACACCTGGAGGAGGAGCTGAATCTGGAGCAGATAGCGGAGCATGCAGGTTATTCCAGGTTCCATCTGAACCGGATATTCATGGAAGAGACGGGAGGCACGATTCATAAATATGTGCAGGAGCGCAGGCTTACCATGGCGGCGGAGAAGCTGGTGGATACGGATATGGACATCACGCAGATAGCCTACGATGCCGGGTACCAGTCCCAGCAGGCATTTTCTCTCGCATTTAAACAGGTATATTTATGTCCGCCCGGAGCGTACAGAAAAAGGGGGATTTATCAGCCTGCAAAGAAACGGATTCAAATGCATCAAGCCTCCTGTTTTACAGTATATGGGGTTTGTGACAGAATGGGAGGGATTGCAGCGTGAGCACCATACCTTATGTGATTGAACAGACAGGAAGAGGAGAGAGAAGCTATGATATATATTCCAGGCTTCTGTCGGACCGTATTATCTTTCTGGGCGAGGAGGTCAGCGACACCTCCGCCAGCCTTATTATAGCCCAGCTGCTGTTTCTGGAATCCGCGGATCCGGACAAGGATATCCAGCTGTACATCAACAGTCCGGGAGGTTCTGTGACAGCTGGCTGGGCTGTATATGATACCATGCAGTATATTAAATGCGACGTTTCAACTATCTGCCTTGGACTGGCAGCCAGTTTCGGGGCCTTTTTGCTGGCAGGAGGAGCACATGGAAAACGCATGGCCCTTCCAAATTCCGAAATCATGATACACCAGCCAGCCATGCACGGAAATGGAATCCAGGGCCCTGCCAGCGACATTAAAATCATGTCGGATTACATGCAGAAAAGCAGGCAGCGTTTAAACCGTGTTCTGGCGGTGAATACAGGCCGCTCCGAGGAGGAAATAGCCAGGGATACAGAGCGGGATAATTTCATGAGCGCGGAGGAGGCATTGGAGTATGGGCTGATTGATTCTATCCTTACAAGGCGGTAATAACTTTAAAATATAATAGATTATATATAAGCGCAGGCACTGTGCTGTGATACTCCTCCGGGGAGGCACAGAAGCCTGCGCTTTTGTTGTGTCTGAACCCCATCCTTATACCTCTGCGGAGAGTCCGTACGCAACCCCGCATAAAGTATCAATGCCGGAAGAATGCCCAATGTCTGAGAATGCGTTTAAAATCCTATCGGCAGAGGGAAGGTCTGTCAGGCTGTTGACAGCCAGGCTGAAATGGTGCTGCACAGAGCAGTCCAAAAAGGCGCGGCTGATATCATTGGTATCAAACCGGCGGGAAGTTATCTCCCGGCAGAGAGCGTGCGCAAATGGATGGTTTTCCTCTCCGCGCAGGATGAGTCCTGCCAGCACCCCGCACAGAAAATCATCACCGCTTGGCGTAAGGCCTATTCCCAGTCCTATGAGTCCTGCCAGGTGTTTGGCAGCATCTCCGTACAAATGCTGTTCCAGACATTCGCTGCATTGGAGGATTCGGCTTCCGGCTGCGGCCAGAATTAGGCTGTATTCCTCTTTGCCTTTCATTGCCTGGCCATCCGTGGAATCCCAGAACAGAAGCCGGAATATGCCGGCCTGCGAGCTGGCGACGGCCTGCCGGACCCGTGAAAGAAGCTCTTTGCAGGGAAACGGCCCGGGCGGGCAGGTTAACCGGGTGCAGCAGACTTTTTTCGGCCGGCACCAAAAATCCACTGTGTGTCCCGGAGAGGATATTATAATGCGGCTGCCGGCAATGGACACCTGCTGGCCTGGTTTAACCGGTAGAACTTCAAAAGCCCTGGCATCCATGTCTGTTATGATGCTGATAGGAGACATGGGAGAGGATGCGGCCTGCAGGGCCAGAAGGCGCTCTCCTGCCTGAAGATTCACTGTTTTTTTGTAGACAGAGTGGACCGTCCAGAAACGGCACTCCTCCAGCTGCTGTGCTGCGTAGGCGGCAATGGCGGGGGAGGTGGGGGACACTTTCGTTTTCCCGTCTCTTTTACACATCCGACGGCGCCGGCGCAAAAGGTAAGGTGGAGCTAGGTGGAGAGGCGGACTCCAGAGAA
>OLIH01000460.1_pt1 | contig 25301 bp, 22 predicted proteins | sample 1609721 | NCBI WGS metagenome assembly OLIH01 (sample SAMEA4350157, study PRJEB24818) | metagenome | biome: human; feature: gut; material: faeces | place: Denmark | collected 2013-09
GGAGTTGTCCCCGTGGGATGCGCCATGGAAAAACGGCTTCAGCGCGTCGGCTATGTCACGGCGGAAATTCTAAAGCCCCATATTCTGGGGAATACAGGAGACCGGCTGAAAGGGCATGAATTTCATTTTTCCATGCTGGACGGGGAGCCGGCGGATTTTCCCTATGCTTACCGGCTTCAGGGAACAAGGCAGAAAACGCCCCATAACGAGGGCTATGCACAGGGCCGGGTTCTGGCGACCTATCTGCATCTGTCTTTTGAGGGAAACCCGGCTGCGGCGCAGCACTTTCTTTCAGTATGCATGAAATACAAGGAGGAAAAAAACCATGGAGCCAAAAGGACTTGTTCTGATTAATACGGGAGATGGAAAGGGGAAGACTACAGCGGCGCTGGGTACGGCTTTCCGTGCCTGGGGAGACGGGCAGCGCGTGCTGATTCTTCAATTTATCAAGGGAGCCTGGAAATACGGCGAACTGGAGGCTGTGAAGGCGCTGGGGGAGCGCATCCGCATCATGCCGATGGGAGACGGATTCGTTTTCCACAATAAAGACCGCGGTGACGCCGCGCTTTTTGAAGAAAAGAAGAAAAAAGCGGAGCAGGCCTGGACCGTGGTGGAAGAAGAAGTATCCGGAGGAAAGTGGGATCTGATTGTCCTGGATGAGATCAACTATGCCGTTCATTTCGGACTGGTGGATGTCTCACAGGTGGTCCGGCTGGTGAAGGAACGCCCTGACGGTCTGAATCTGATCCTTACGGGCCGCTGCGCAGCGCCGGAACTCATTGAACTGGCGGATACAGTCACGGAAATGAAGCTGGTCAAACATGCTTTTCAGAAGGGAATCCGCGCCAGAAAAGGGATTGAGTTTTAAGAACTGTTTTCTCTGAAAGAATACAAGACATTATCTTTACATCAAAGGCCGGTCATGCTAAAATCTATGTAATCTTGTCAAGAATCTCCAAGTAAATGAGGGATGGAATTTGGCTTTATTTGTAAAGAAATTCGGCGGCAGCTCCGTAGCGTCGCCGGAGAAAATGCGTCATATTGCGGAACGGGTCTTAAAAGATAAAAAACCGGAAGACCGCGTTGTTATTGTGGTGTCGGCCATGGGAGACAGTACGGATGATCTCCTTCATCTGGCGCGGCAGGTCAGTCCCCGCCATTACGGACGTGAAATGGACATGCTCCTGACCACGGGGGAGCAGGTTTCCGTGGCGCTGATGGCCATGACCTTTATTGAAATGGGAGTTCCTGCGGTATCCATGACGGGAGCCCAGGCGGGCATCCGTGTATCAGGCAGCTTCGGGAAGGGATGCATCCGGGAGATTCATCCGGAAAGGATTTTTCATGCCCTGGAAGAGGGGAAAGTTGTGATTGTCGCCGGGTTCCAGGGAGAGACGGAAGAGGGAGACCTCATCACACTGGGCCGCGGCGGCAGCGATACGACGGCAGTGGCGCTGGCCGGAGCCCTGAAGGCCGATATGTGCGAAATTTATACGGATGTGGACGGTATCTATTCAGCGGATCCCCGCTGTGTGCCCGATGCGGTTAAAATGAAGGATATCACCTACATGGAAATGCTGGAAATGGCCCGTCTGGGAGCCGGCGTCATGCAGCCCCGGAGCGTCGAAATGGGAAGCCGGTACCAGATACCGATTCATGTGCGGTCAACCTTTACAGACGACGAAGGAACCGTGATCCGGGAAAAAATACTGACGGAGGGATCGAAATATATGATTACCGGAGTGGCGCAGGATGCAGATACAGCCAAGGTGGCTGTGCTGGGAGTCAAAAATCAGCCCGGTGTGGCCCATATGCTTTTTTCCGCGCTGGCGGAAAGCCATATTGTAGTGGACATGATTGTCCAGAGCGTCAGAGAAATTCATGATGACAAAACGGATATGATTTTTACCATCAGCCGGAATGATCTGGATGATACACGGGAGGTGCTGTGCCGTCTTCAGGCGGAAGGCCGCATTTCCGATGTGGTTTATAACGACAAGGTGGCGAAGGTCTCCATCGTCGGGGCGGGTATGCTGGGAAGTCCCGGAGCGGCGGCGGAAATGTTCGGCGCCCTGGGTGATGCCGGTATCAATATTGATATTATCAGTACCTCGGAGATCAGCATTTCCTGTCTGATCGGAGAAAAGGACATGACAAAAGCGGTCCGCGCCATTCATGCCCGGTTTTTTGCCGGCCATTGACAGAAATACAGAATAATAAGAGGCTGCAGTGGAAAACTTCCTGGTTTTCATGGCAGTCTCTTTTTGTCTGGAATGAGGATTTACGTTATAATAGAAATAACAATCAAATTCAATAAGAGGAGACATAAAATGAAATATTCAGTTGGAGACCAGATGGAAGGATTTCAGATTATCCGTTCATCCAGAATTGAAGAAGTAAATGCCGATGCCTATCTCATGGAGCACAGCCGGTCAGGAGCGCGTCTGCTCTATTTGGACAGTCCGGATGACAATAAAGTGTTTTATATCTGTTTCCGCACACCGCCGGATAATTCCAAGGGCACACCCCATATCATGGAACATTCGACACTCTGCGGATCCCGTAAATTTCCGCTGAAAGAACCCTTTGTGGAACTGGCTAAAGGATCTCTCAATACATTTCTGAATGCCATTACATGGCCGGACAAGACCATGTATCCCGTAGCCAGCCGGAATGAGGCGGACTTCAGAAATCTCATGGATGTCTATCTGGATGCCGTGTTTTTTCCCAACTGCCTGAAGGACCCCCAGATTCTCATGCAGGAAGGCTGGCATTATGAGATGGACGGGAAAGACGGTCCTCTCACCTATAACGGCGTCGTTTACAACGAAATGAAAGGGGCTCTGTCTTCACCGGATGCCCTCCTGGACGACACGGCCATGAAAGCCCTGTTTCCCGATACCACATACGGGGTGGAATCAGGGGGAGATCCGGAAGTGATTCCGTCACTGACATTTAAGGAATTTACCGATTTCCACCGCCGTTTTTATCATCCGTCCAACAGCTATATCTACCTGTACGGCAACATGGATATCCGGGAGACCCTGAAGGAGATCAACGGCTCCTATCTTTCCCTTTTTGACAGACATGATGTGGATTCCCATATCAGGACCCAGTCAGCCTTTGAACAGCGCCGTCTGACGGAAGGAACCTACGGCATCGCAGCGGGAGAAAATGAAAAAGGCAAGGCCGTGCACGCACTGTATACAGCTTTTACCGACCATGTATCCACAGCCGAAGCGCTGGGCTTCCGGATTCTGAACTATACGCTGGTTGAGATGGAAGGGGCGCCCCTGAAAAAAGCCGTTATTGACGCCGGGCTGGGAACGGATTTGTCGGGAAGCTACAGCGACAGCTATAAACAGCCGGTATGGAGTCTGGAAGTGACAGGCTCGGAGCCGGACCGGGGAGAAGACTTCGGGCGTACGGTGGACGGCGCTCTCCGCTCCCTGGCGCTGAACGGAATCGACCGGGATATGCTGGAAGCAGCTCTGAACAGGACAGAATTCATTCTTCGGGAAAGCGACTATCAGGGCCGTCCGAAAGGCCTGTTTTACGGAGTCCGCGTCATGGACCTGTGGCTCTATGACAAAGATCCCTTTGACGCGCTCCGCTATGAAGAGGATCTGGCTTTCATACGGTCGCACATGAAAGACGGATTTTTTGAAAACCTTCTGATCCGTTATTTCCTGAAAAACACCCATCAGGTGCTGGCCACCATGCGTGCCGAAAAAGGACTGACAGAAAAGAAAAATGCGGAAACAGCGGAAAAACTGGCTACCTTCAAGCACAGCCTTTCGCCGGAACAGATTGACCGGATTATCGAAGATACAAAAGCACTGAAGAAAAGACAGAGCGAACCTGATACCGCAGAGCATCTGGAGACCATCCCCCTTCTTTCCCGGGAAGATTTAAAGAGAAAAATAGAAGAGGATCCCATGGAAGAAGAAAAGGCAGGCGGGATCTCTTTCCTGCACTATAAAACCGATACATCGGGCATTGCCTATGTCAGCCTGTATTTCACACTGTACGGACTGGAAGCGGAAGACCTCTGCTATGCGCACCTGCTGACTGATCTGCTGGGAGCCATGGATACGGAAAAACGGTCTTACCGGGATATTGCCCGCCTGTCCAATGCCTGTACCGGGGGGATGAGCTTCGGCGTCAGCGGATACAGCCGGAAAGATGATGACAGCCAGTATGTGCCGGTCATGACAGTGAGGGGAAAAGCACTGACGGCCCAGACAGCGCCGCTGATGGATCTTCTGGGAGATGTGATGCTGCATACATCCTTTGCCGACATAGGGAGACTGAAGGAACTGCTTCAGGAAGAAAAATCCGACTGGGATATGACAACCTTCGGACGGGGACATACGCTGGTCATGCACAGACTTCTTTCCTATTTCTCGCCGGTGGAAAAATTCCGCGAACAGGGAGATCTGACTTATTATTACTTCCTGGCCGGACTGGTGAGAAATTTCGACAGTATTCATGAACAGCTGGCGGAACGCCTTCAGGCAGTCATGAAGAAAATTTTTACGCGCAGCAGCCTGACGCTGCAGGTCATAGGACAGGAAGCGGAAAAAGAGGCCGTGAAGGGCTGTCTGGACAGCCTCACGTCCGATATGCCGGAAGGAGTTCCCTGCAGCACGCTTGCTTTCGATTTCCCGGAATCAGGCATCAATGAAGGCATTATGACTTCCGGAAAAGTGCAGTACGTAGCCAAAGGCGGAAATTTCAGACGGAACGGATTCACATACACCGGAGCGCTGCAGGTCATGGAAACCATTCTGCGCTATGAATATCTGTGGAAAAAAGTACGTATCCAGGGCGGAGCCTACGGAGCCTTTACCCAGTTCGGAATGAACGGCAATTCCCTCATTTGTTCCTACAGGGATCCCAATCTGGCGGAAACACTCCATATTTATGAAGAGCTTCCGGACTATCTCCGGGATTTCCATATATCAGACAGAGAAATGACCAAGTATGTGATCGGCACCATGGCACAGGCGGAAATTCAATATACGCCTGTCATGAAGGGAGAACGGGCCATGATGTTCCGGTTCACCGGGATGACAAAGGAAGACCGCATCCGCACACGCCGGGAAATCATCCAGTGTACCGACGGAGATATCCGGGCTCTGGCGCCGCTGGTGGAAAGCATCATGAAGGAACCCTATTTTTGTGTCATGGGGAGCGAAGACCGCATCCGCGGGGATGAAAAACTCTTTGACCGGGTCATCTCCCTTCCGGAATGAAACCGGTTCCGCGCACACGCTTTGCCCCCAGTCCCACGGGATTTCTTCATGCGGGCAATCTGTGGACAGCTTTTCTGAACTGGCTGTGGACACGGCAGCATGGAGGAATCCTCCTGCTCCGTATCGAAGATATTGACCGCCAGAGATGCCGGACGGAGTATGCCCGGTGTCTTATGGAAGATCTTCTTTCCCTGGGACTGGATTGGGATGAGGGACCGGTCATGCAGCATGAGAGAATGGATTTTTACGGACAGATCCGGAAGCAGTGGACGGAGGCGGGATGGCTCTATCCCTGCTACTGTTCCCGTGCCAGACTCCAGCATATTGCTTCCGCACCCCATACAGGAGAGGCTCTTCCCTTTTATGACGGACACTGCCGTTCCCTGACTCCGGCACAGCGCGCCGGGGAAACAAAAATACCCTCATGGCGCTTCCGGACGGAAGAGGAAACCGTATCCTTCCGGGATCTTCTGGCCGGCATTCAGACAGCCAGCCTTGTCCCGGGGCGGGACGACCCTGTCCTTTTCCGGGCGGACGGCATGGTGTCCTATCAGCTGGCCTCCTCGGCAGATGACGGCGCCATGGGAGTGACCCATGTGTTCCGGGGACGGGATCTTCTGCCCTCTGCTTTCGGTCAGATATCACTGATCCGCCGTATGGGATTTTCCGCGCCTGTTTACGGACATCTGCCGCTGCTGACAGACAGCAGCGGCGTGCGCCTGTCCAAAAGACAGAAAGGGATCACATGGAGAGAGCTTCACAGAGACGGCATGAGCGCCGGCCGGTTCCTGGGAAGCCTTCTCTGGCTGGCGGGGGCCCTTTCCCGGCCGGAGTCCTTCAGCGCCCGCCGGGCGGCGGAGGAAATTCCCTTTGAGATATGCACGCGCCTGACAGAACCGCACATTGCGGTGGGGCGTATTTTCAACTGAATCAAACAGTCCGTGTACTGCCTCTTCTTCGGAAGAGGCAGTTTTTGCATGGCCAGCAGAACAAAAAGGAGAAGAGAATCCATATTTTATGAGAAGAAAAGAAGAAAAAATAAAATTTTCGGGATTGAATAAATTTCTTCAGATTCTGTAATTTTGATTGCCATAAAGTGGGGGATTGTGGTAGAATGTGGATAAAAGTGGTGGAAAGGGGGGAAGAATCATGTTCATGAACGAGTATTCACATACCATAGATGCCAAAGGACGAATGATTCTTCCCGCCCGGTTCCGGGAAGATTTAGGGGATTCATTTATCCTTTCTCCGGGATTTGACACCTGCCTTTCCATTTATCCCCGGGAAAAATGGAATACCATGTCAGACAAGCTGCAGCAGCTGCCTTCCACCAAATCCAGTGTCCGCCAGCTCCGCCGTTTCCTGATCGGGGGCAGTACGGAAATGGAATGCGACCGTCAGGGTCGGATTCTCATCCCTTCCCATCTGCGGGATTATGCCAAACTGGGCAAAGACGCGCTCATCATAGGCAGCGGGGAAACCATTGAAATATGGAACCCGGGACTTCTTGATCAGACCTATCATAACGGAGAGTCTATTGCGGATATTGCCGAATCACTGGATCTTCCGCTGGATTTTAATATTTAAGGTAAGGAAAGAGATTATGGAATTTCATCATACCAGTGTTCTTCTCCATGAGACGCTGGACGGCCTTCTTACAAATCCGGACGGAATTTATATAGACTGCACCCTGGGGGGCGGGGGGCATTCTTTTGCCCTGTCCCGGAGGCTCCGGCCTGATGCGTGGCTGATCGGCATTGATCAGGACGGGGCTGCCGTGGCCGCCGCCGGAGAGAGACTGCAGGATATTGCCTGCCGTCACACAGCGGTCAGAGACAACTTTTCCCATATTCTGTCCGTCATGGACAGCCTGCAGATCCTCGAAGCGGACGGTTTTCTGTTTGACCTGGGAGTTTCTTCCTATCAGCTGGATGATGACGCCCGGGGCTTTTCCTATATGCATGACAATACGCTTGACATGCGTATGGATCAGCGCCGGGAACTGACGGCTGAGACGGTTGTCAATAAATACAGTGAAGAAGAACTGGAAAAAGTCATCCGTGAATACGGAGAAGAGCGGTGGGCCCGGAGAATTGCCCGGTTTATCGCAGAGCGGAGAAGGGAAAAGCCCATACAGACAACAGGCGAACTGGTGGGAGTCATTAAGGCGGCCATTCCCGTGAAGGCCCGCACAGGCGGTCCCCATCCGGCCAAGAGGACATTCCAGGCTATCCGGATTGAGGTCAACGGTGAACTGTCCATTCTCCGCCAGACCATGAAGGACTGTGCCGGACGCCTGAAGAAAGGCGGACGGATAGCCGTCATTACCTTCCAGTCGCTGGAAGACAGAATTATCAAACAGACATTTAAAGAAATGTCGCAGGGATGTATCTGCCCGCCGGACCTTCCGGTCTGTGTGTGCGGACATAAACCGGAGGTCAGGCTGATTGTCAGGGGCATCAGTCCCTCCGAAGCGGAAATCGAAGAAAACCCGAGATCCCGAAGCGCACGGCTTCGCGTGGTGGAAAAGTTATAAAGGGAGGCGCTCCATGCTGTCACAGGATTCTGAAATGCTGAATTATACAGGGAGAATGACGGGAACACTGTCATTTCCGCGGGAACAGGCAGAAAGCCGGCCTGCGGTCCGGTCACCGGGACATATACGGTATCTGCTTCCCGTTCTTTTGACGGGTGTTGTTTTTATGATTCCCTACATGATGAACGGCATCATTGCCCAGACGGGCTATGAAATGCAGACGGTGCGCTCCCAGGTGATGGCCCTGGAAAATGAAAATCAGACGGCGCGCATGGAGATCGCCCATTTGGAATCTCCCGAAAGGATTCAGCAGATCGCCGTGAAAAATCTGGGAATGCATGTGCCGCAGAAAGCCGTTCACGGCAGCGGAGACAGTGAAAAATCTGTTTCCTCCCGTCAGATCAGGGACTGAAAGGACCGGTCTGCCTGAACAGGGGACTGTTGTCTCCGTCCGTGTTTTAGGATATGATAAGCAATGAGGTGAACAGCATGAAATTTCTGAAAGATATTCTGGCCCATATGGACTGGAAAGAAAAAACAGGATCTGAATATATAGCCGTACAGGATGTGACCGCCGATTCCCGGACAGTAGGGGAGGGCAGTCTTTTTATCTGTCTCAGGGGAGCCCATTCGGACGGACATGATTTTGCCGCACAGGCAGTCCGGAGCGGCGCTTCTGTGATTGTGGCGGACCGCCCGGTTACGGTGCCGGAAGAGACAGCTGTGGTTTACGTAAAGGATACGAGGACGGCCATGGAGCAGCTGACCCCGTACTTTTTTGATTATCCGTCAAGGAAAATGCGGATGATTGCAGTGACAGGAACCAACGGAAAAACAACAACGACTCATATCGCCGCCCATATTCTGCGGAAAATGGGCTATAAGACAGGGGTCATCGGAACTGTGCATATGCTGATTGATGATGAGGTTTTTCCTACGCACAACACAACGCCCGACGTGGTGGATCTGCAGAAAATGCTGCAGCGCATGGTCAGTGAGGGCGTGACCCATGTATGCATGGAAGTATCCTCCCATGCCCTGGTCATGGGGCGTGTTGCAGGCTGTGAATTTGACACGGCCGTATTCACCAATCTGACGGAAGACCACCTGGACTTTCATAAAACCATGGACAACTATGCCCGTGCCAAATCCATACTTTTCTCCATGGTATCCTCGGAAGGACAGCATAAAAAGGGGAAACACGCCGTGATCAATGCGGATGATCCCTATGCGCCGGTTATGGAAAATGCCGTCGGGGACACGGCTTTATGCCCGGTCAGCACCTATGGGATCCGGGAAACGGCGGATCTCCGTGCAGAGGACATCCGGTTTACGGGAAAATCCTCTTCTTTTTCCATTGAAGAAGGAAAGCGCACATGGCCTGTCCGTACACGCATGGCGGGACGTTTTAACGTGTATAATACACTGGCGTCCATCGGAGCGGCCCAGGCGGAAGGCGTGCCCATGGATGTCATACTGGAGGGGCTGGCGGACTTCACCGCGGTGCCGGGACGGTTTGAACTGATTGATGAAGGGCAGTCCTTTTCCGTCGTCGTGGATTACGCCCATACGCCGGACGGACTGGAAAATATTCTGAAGACAGCCAGGGAAATCACGAAGGGACGGGTGATTGCCGTTTTCGGATGCGGCGGAGACAGGGATAAGATGAAACGGCCCATCATGGGACGCATCGCCGCTTCCTACGGTGACCTGGTCATTGTGACCAGCGACAATCCCCGTACAGAAGATCCTGATGTCATTGTGAAGGAAGTGGCGGCGGGAGTCATAGAGAAAGCCAAAGAGAAACCGGAACTGGAATACCGGATTATTGCAGACCGCCGGTCGGCCATCCGGTCGGCCATCGGAGAAGCCCGGCCGGGCGATATTGTTCTCATTGCCGGAAAAGGGCATGAAAATTATCAGATTCTGAAAGACAGAACCATTCATTTTGATGATCGTGAAGAAGCGCGGGCAGCACTGAAAGGGTGAAGAAGCATGGCTTCATTTACAATAGATGAAATCTGCAGGGCGGCAAAGGGCACGGTGGTGCATGCAGGAACAGCAAAACGCTGCACCGGCGTGTCAACAGACACAAGACATATTGAAAAAGGGGCCTTGTTTATTGCCCTGAAGGGGGAGCGGTTTGACGGTCATGCCTTCCTTGAAAAAGCAGCCGCCGGCGGCGCATCGGCCGTACTGGTCTCTTCCCTGGAAGAAACGGGGGCTCTCCCTCCGGATGTAAGTGTTATCCAGACAGCGGATACGCTCACCGCCATGGAAGATCTGGCTCATTTTCACCGCTGCCGGTTTTCCATACCGGTGGTCGCTGTGACGGGATCCAACGGGAAAACCACGACGAAGAACATGATCGCCGCCCTGCTGGAAACAAGATATCAGGTGCGGAAGACAGAAAAGAACCACAACAATGAAATCGGACTGTCCCAGACGCTGCTGGCGCTGACGCCGTCAGACCAGGTATGTGTTGTGGAAATGGGCATGCGCGGTCTGGGCCAGATTGCCCGTCTGGCAGAAATTGCCGCTCCCACCGTGGGAGTGGTGACCAATGTCAGCGCTACCCATATCGGAATTCTGGGAAGCATGGAAAATATTGCACGGGCCAAAAGTGAGCTGATATCGGCGCTGGGACCGGAAGGCACAGCCGTTCTGAATGAAGATGATCCCTATGTGAAGGCCATGGTTTCCTGTACGCCGGGACGGGTGATCGGCTACGGCATCGGGGGCAACCACACAGTGCAGGCCGTCAAAATTCACTATGATCCTGACCGCACACAGTTTGTGTGCAGCTGTTTTGATGAAGTCTTTCATGTCAGCCTTCCGCTTTTGGGCGTTCATAATGTCTATAATGCCCTGGCGGCGGCAGGCGCGGCCCGTGTGCTGGGCGTCCAGGTATCAAGGATCCAGAAAGCGCTGGCGGAATTCAAGCCTGAAGAGCAGCGGCAGCAGGTGATTCATATGGACGGAATTTCCATTCTTGACGACTCTTATAATGCCAATCCGCTTTCCATGGATATGGCATTCAGAGCCATGAAACAGATGAAGGCGGTCCGGCGCATACTGGTTCTGGGAGACATGATGGAACTGGGAAAATATGAAAAGGAACTTCATTATGAAACCGGAGAAAAGGCAGCCTCCTATGGATTTGACGGTCTGATTGCCGTAGGAAAAGCCAGCCGGAACACAGCCCAGGGCGCACGGGAAAAAGGCATGAAAAATGTCTGGGAATGCATGTCCTGTGAAGAAGCGGCCCTGCTTCTGGAAGAGAAAACACGTCCGGGGGATCTTATCCTGATTAAAGGATCCCATTCCATGCAGATGGAAACCATTCCGGATATCTGGAGGAGGAATCGGGAAGACCATGGACATCAGCTGGCTTAAATATACGGGGGAGGCACTGCTTCTGACCCTTCTTCTGGGATGGGGCGGACTGCCTCTTCTCCGCCATTATAAGGCGAGACAGTCCATCCGTGAGGAAGGTCCGAAAAGCCACCGCGCCAAGGCGGGAACGCCGACCATGGGGGGGCTCTTCCTGCTGCTGGCAGCCGTTCTCTGCCTGCTGTGGAACCATTGGCTGACAGCCCCGGTGCTCTGGCTGCTTTTCATTATGCTCGGCCATGGACTGCTGGGTTTTTTGGATGATTTTATTAAAGCGGAACTGCACCGCAATCTGGGGCTTACGGCACGGCAGAAGATGACGGGACAGATTTTGCTGGCTGTGCTTTTCTGCTATGGCATTTCAGCCACACTCCATATGCCCTTTACCATTGCCGTGCCCTTCAGCACGGCAGAAATTTCCATAGGATGGTTCTATTATCCTTTTGTTGTGCTGGTGATTGTAGGAGCTTCCAATGCGGTCAACCTCACCGACGGACTGGACGGGCTGGCGGCAGGCTGTTCGGTCATTGCATTCGGCGCTTACTTTCTGTACAGCTACATGAAAGGAATGAATGATATTGCCGCTTTTTCCCTGATTATGGCTGGGTGCTGCATGGGATTCCTGTTTTTCAACTACCACCCGGCCAAGGTGTTTATGGGGGATACAGGATCCCTGGCCCTCGGCGGCGCCATTGCGGGTATTTCCGTACTGACCAAAACAGAACTTCTTCTCATCTTTTTGGGGATGATTTTTGTCATTGAAGCCCTGTCAGTCATTCTCCAGGTGATTTCTTTCCAGACTACGGGAAAAAGGATTTTCAAAATGAGCCCGCTCCATCATCACTTTGAACTGAGCGGATGGAGCGAAGTCAGGGTAGTCTGGACTTTCTGGGCTGCAGAGTTCGTGTTTGCCGGCACTACACTTCTGCTGACTTTATAAGAGAAGGCATCAAAAGAGACCGGATCCGGTCTCTTTTGTGCCATGTTTCCGCTTATATACTTGTAGAAGAAAAGCAGGCGTTATATACTACTATAGTAGCTTTTGTTTCCCCAGCGGGAAAATTTATACAACGGGATGAATGGAATGAATGATATAAAAAAACATTTTCTGATTATAGGGGCCGGCATCAGCGGCACCGGAGCCGCCGGCGTGCTGCTGCGCCGCGGACAGGATGTGCTGATTTCCGACGAAAAAGCCATGCGGGACCAGGGGCAGATGGACAGACTGCAGGGACGGGGAGCCCGGTTTTCCTTCGGGCAGCAGGATCCGTCTCTGCTGACGGGGATAGACACGGTCATTGTATCACCGGTGATTCCCGCCGAAAACCCGCTTGTGCAGGCGGCCCTGAAAAAAGGCATTCCCGTCATCAGTGAAATTGAACTGGCCTGGAGAATTGCCAAAGCGCCCATTCTGGCCATTACGGGGACGAATGGGAAAACCACATCCACCACCCTGCTGGGAGAGATGATTCACGCATCGGGGCGGCCCGGATCGGCGGCCGGAAATATAGGAATATCCCTGAGCGGGACGGCGGAGGCGGTTCCTGAAAACGGCCTGATTGCGGCGGAAGTATCCAGTTTCCAGCTCGAATTTATTGACCGGTTCCGTCCCAGAGCCGCGGTGATCCTGAATATCACGCCCGATCATTTTGAACGGCATCATACCATGAAAGAATACATACGCGTAAAATCACGGATATTCGAAAATATGCGTCAGGGAGACAGACTGCTCCTGAACCGCCGGGATCCGGTATCGGCCGGTCTGGCGGACAAAGCTTCCTGTGACGTGTTTTTTATCAATACAGAAGGACCGGAACAGCAGGGCGCTTTCCTGGAAGACGGCATGCTGAAGCTCCGTATAGACGGCAGAGAGACACTTCTCTGCAGGGAATCGGACATCCATCTTCTGGGCCGGCATAATATGGAAAACTGCCTGGCGGCGGCTTTTCTGGCAGAGGCCGGGGGAATTGACGCCGGCTCCATTGCTTATACACTGCGCCATTTCAAAGGACTGCCGCACAGGATTGAGTTTGTCGGAACCCGGGCGGGCGCTGCCTATTATAATGATTCCAAAGCCACCAATACAGATGCGGCGGTGAAGGCGCTGGAGGCCTTTAAAAAGCCGGTGATTCTCATCGCAGGCGGCCATGACAAGCAGACGCCGCTGGAGGATTTCATGAAAACCGTACACCTCCATGCCAAAGCACTGATTCTGATCGGCAATGCTTCGGAACGCTTTGCAGAAGAAGCCCGCCGGGCAGGGGTAGATCCTGTGATCTGCGCCGGACGGATGGAGCAGGCTGTCAGGGAAGCGGAGAAGCTGGCCGTTCCGGGCGATACGGTGCTCCTGTCACCGGCATGCTCCAGCTACGATCAGTACACCTGCTATGAAGAGCGGGGAGACGACTTTAAAAATATTGTGGGACATATGGGAACCAAAGCGGAGGATCAGCCGTGAAGAGAGTCATTTTATCAGGAGGCGGAACAGGCGGCCATATCTATCCGGCGCTGACCATTGCCCATGAAATAGGAGAACTGACCGAAGCGGAATTTCTTTTTGTAGGAACGCCGAAGGGGATGGAAGCACGGATTATTCCTCAGGAGGGATATGCTTTCGCCGCCCTGCCCGCAGAAGGACTGAAGCGGAAAATCACCCTGGAAAATCTGAGAATTCTCATGAAGACCGGAACCAGTCTCTGGAAGGCCCGTTCCGTTCTCCGCCGGTTCCGGCCCGATGTGGTCATCGGCACAGGGGGATATGTATGCGGTCCCATCCTTCTGGCAGCCGCCCTGGAACGGATTCCCACCATGATTCAGGAGCAGAACGTCATTCCCGGCGTAACCAACCGCATTCTGTCCCACTTCGTGGATGTGGTGGCGCTGGGATATGAAGATGCACGCAGCCGGTTTGCCAAACCCGGCCGGTGCTTCTGGACCGGAAATCCGATCCGCTCTGATATTGTCCGGGCGGACCGGGAGGAATCACGGAAAAAACTGGGCATTGCCTCTTCTGATTTTATGGTTCTTACCGCCGGCGGCAGCCGCGGAGCCAGAACCATAAACCGGGCGATGGAGGGAGTTCACCGCCATTTCCGGGAGACCCCGGGCATCTGCCTCTACCATGTAACGGGAAGAGGAGAATATGACCGGGTCTGCCGTGATCTGGACGGTGTGGACGGAGACGGACGTTTCGGCGCGGGAAGCCGCCTGGTGCCCTATCAGGATGATATGCCGGCCGCCCTGGCCGCCGCCGACCTGGTGATTTACCGGGCGGGGGCCGTGGGGCTGGCTGAGCTGGCGGCGCGGGGACTTCCTTCGATTCTGATCCCCTATCCCTATGCGGCGGAGGATCATCAGACTTACAATGCCCGCGTGCTGGTGGCGGCAGGAGCGGCGAAAATGATCACCGATGCCTGCCTGACAGCGGACGAGCTTATTCAGGATATTGAACATATGAGACTGCACCCGGACGAGCTGGCCTGCATGGCGAAAGCCAGCGCAGGACTGGGACACCCGGAGGCAGGCAGAGAAATTGCAGAAACAGCGCTGAAACTGGCGGATCAACGGAAGGAAAAATTGAATGGATCTTACTAATTTTCATCAACTTCATTTTATCGGCATAGGCGGCATGGGAATGAGGGCGCTGGCCCAGGTCATGCTGTCGCGGGGCATCGGCGTGTCCGGATCGGATCTGTCCGATTCTCCGGCACTGGAACAGTTCCGCAAAGAAGGAGCCCGTATCTATATCGGACACCGTCCCGGACAGGCGGACCATGCGGAGGGCGTGGTCATCTCCAGCGCCATCAGCGCGGATAATCCGGAACTGCAGGATGCCCGGGAAAAAGGAATTCCTGTTTTTCACAGATCAGATCTGCTGGCGGCTGTCATCGCCGGCGGCCGGGGCGTGGCGGTGGCCGGAGCCCACGGGAAATCCACCACTTCGGCCATGATCGGACTGATTTTTGAAAAGGCAGGCACTGACCCGACCATTGTGCTGGGCGGATCCGCCTCCTATCTTCAGGGAAATTCACGGCTGGGCAGAGGATCCTATGTCATTGCAGAAGCGGATGAGAGTGATGCGACCTTTCTGAAATTTTTTCCTTACGTAGCCGTGGTGACGAATATTGAGGATGACCATCTGGACCACTACGGTACGGTGGAAAACATCAAAAAAGCCTTTGCCGAGTTCATCAGCCATGTGCCGGATGAAGGCGGCGCGGCCGTAGTCTGCACGGACAGTGAGGGAGTGCGGGACATTCTTCCCCGGATTCATAAAAAATGCATTACCTTCGGGCTGTCGCCTGAAGCCGAATACAGAGCCTGCAGGAAACATTATGAAGGAAGAAAGATGGTTTTTGAGGCCTGGCACCGGGATCACCTCCTGGGCACGCTGGCCCTGCAGATTCCGGGAGACCACAATATGCGGGACGCCATGGGCGCGGCGGCCGCCGCGCTGTACTGCGGCATTCCTTTCGAAACGGTCAGGGCGGCGCTGGGCGAATTTCAGGGAGTCCGCCGGCGGTTTGAGACGAAAGCCCACATAGGCGGCATCTGGGTGGTCGATGATTATGCGCATCACCCCACTGAAATTGAGGCGACGCTCCGGGCGGCCCGTGAAATCGGGAATTACCGGATCGTATGTGCATTCCAGCCGCACCGCTATTCCAGGACACGTCTTCTCCAGAAGGAATTTGTAGATGCTTTCGGCGCCGCCGATGTGCTGTACATGACTGATATTTACGGCGCGGGGGAAAGTCCCGAGGCCGGGGTGGACGGAACACTTCTTCCCCGCCTGATACGGGAAAAACATCCCCATATGGATATACGGTACGAAGCCAGCCCGGAAAAACTGGCCCGGAGTATTGCGGAAGAACTCAGACCGGGAGATCTTTTTCTCACGATGGGAGCCGGCAATATTTATGAGACAGGTCACCGGGTGATCCGAATTTTAGAAGAAAAGGGACTGAAACATGATCAATAAAAACAGCCGTATCGGAGTCCTCATGGGAGGACCCTCGCGGGAAGCCGCCGTATCCCGGAAGACCGGACAGTCTGTGTCGGAGGCGCTGGCCTCGCTGGGCTATCATACCGTTCCCATCGAATATGATCCCGCCCGGATATTTTCACAGCTGCAGGAAACCGGCATTGATGCTGTTTTTATTGCCCTGCACGGACGTTTCGGTGAGGACGGCATGATTCAGGGGGTTCTGGAGATGATGGGGATGCCTTATACCGGACCCGGTGTGGCATCCAGCGCAGTGACCATGGATAAGATTATTTCACGCCGTGTTTTTCTCCAGGCGGGCATCCCCATGGCCGACGGCTGCGGATATTCAGCGAAAGAAGACCGGCAGGCGGTGATACAGCACATGGAAGAGCATTTTCACGTGCCTTTCATCATCAAGCCGGTCTGTCAGGGATCCACCATAGGACTGGAGCTGATCCGGGATCAGAAACAGGTGCCGGAGGCGCTGGAACGGGCTTTTGCCATTGATCCGAGAATCCTGGCGGAGACCTTTCTGGACGGGGAAGAATTTACGGTGTCCGTATTGGACGGAGAACCTCTTCCAGTGATTCAGATCCGTCCCCATTCGGGCCAGTATGACTATTATTCCAAATATACCAAGGGCGCCACCGATTATCTGGTTCCCGCACCCGTGGACAGAACCCTTGCGGAAGAGCTGCAGCGCATGGCGGCCGCCGGATACAGGGCAGCCGAATGCTGCGGCGTAGTCCGCTTTGATATGAAAACCGACGCGGCCGGCAAGCCGTACATGCTGGAAGCCAATTCAATTCCCGGCATGACGGCCACCAGCCTGGTGCCCAAAGCCGCTGCGGCCGCCGGTATTGATTTTCCTCATCTGTGCGAAAGGATCCTCATGGAGGCCTGCACAGGAAAAGTTTGAATGGAATGGAACGGATATGAGCGAGTTTAAAAGCTTTGATGATTTTCTGAAAGAACAGCACCGGCAGCCCGGAGATCTTCCGGACGCGCCTGCCCAGTCTCCGCCGGAGCAGCAGGATTCTATGCCGGCGGAAGGCGCGCGCCCTGTAAACCGGGAGCGTTACGGCGGAAAACTGTCAAAAAAACTGCACCGGCGCCGCCGCTGCTGGGTCTGGATCAGCGCCGTTCTTCTGGCTCTGATTCTGGCGCTCCTTTTTCTGCCGATTCCGTTGGGAACAGTGCGTATTACGGGAAACAGCCAGATCACCATGGATGACGTGATTTTTGAGGGACGTCTGCGGCAGCCCCTGAATGTGCTGCAGATCAGCACATCGGATCTTCAGGAACGGCTGGGTCATGACCTGCGGATTTCCGCTGTTTCCGTTGTCAGGGAACTGCCCTTTACCATCACGGTGTCGGTGACGGAGCGGGTGCCCCTCACGGTGATCCAGAGTGAATTCGGCTATGCCCAGCTGGATGCGGAAGGGCGGGTGGTCCAGATTGAACCGGCGCTCCGCAAAAGCGCCTTCCCCATGATCACGGGGAAAAAACTGTCCGATGTGCTTCTGGGCGACCGGATGACCGATCCTGAAGTGCAGAAAGCTCTGCTGTTCATCAGTCATCTCAGCACGGAGGGCCTTTCAGAATTCTCGGAAGTCAACATCGGGAATCCGGGCCATATTGTCGCCTATACACGGGACGGCATCGCCGTGCGCCTGGGAGACGGGTCACAGATGGAAGAACAGGCTGGCCTGGCGGAAAACATGGTCAGTGATGTACGGGCGCGGAAGCTTTCCGTGGAATATATTGATGCCAATACGGCGTCTCCCTATATCAGGCTGAAAAAGTAAAAAAATTTCAACAGGGATAATTTTTATTTTCAGGGTGCTTTGAGTAGCCATTTTTGTCAAAATATTGTACAATGAATGATATAATTAAGGATATAATGAAAGCATGAAAATTTCATCCCTACTGACATAGACAGGCATTTAAAGGAGGAACAGAAATGAGTGATTTGGCAAATATTAAAGTGATCGGCGTTGGCGGAGGGGGAAACAACGCAGTGAACCGGATGATCGAGGCCCAGGTGCAGGGCGTTGATTTTATTGCAGTCAATACAGAAGCGCAGATTCTGGAAACATCCAATGCGACCAATAAAATCCAGATCGGAGAGAAACTGACCCACGGCCTCGGCGCCGGCGCCCGTCCTGATGTAGGCGAGCAGGCTGCCGAAGAATCACGGGATGAACTGACCAAAGCACTGAACGGTTCCGATATGGTTTTCGTCACAGCCGGAATGGGCGGCGGAACGGGCACAGGAGCCGCTCCCGTTGTGGCACAGTGCGCCAAGGAACTGGGAGCCCTGACCGTAGCCGTTGTAACCAAGCCCTTTACCATTGAGGGCAAGGTCCGTATGAAAAACGCCCTGTCAGGCATTGAAAAACTGAAGGAAGCCGTCGATGCGATTCTGATTGTCCCCAATGACCGCCTGCTTCAGATCATTGACAAAAAGACACCCGTACGGGATGCCTTCAAGACAGCGGATGACGTGCTCCGTCAGGGCATCCAGGGCATTTCCGATTTGATTACCGTCCCGGGCATCATCAACCTGGACTTCGCAGATGTGAAGACCATCATGAGCGATCAGGGCGAAGCCCTTATGGGCATCGGCGTCGGGAGCGGCGAGAACCGCGCCTGCGATGCGGCGAAGATGGCTATTTCCAGTCCTTTGCTGGAACGTTCCATTGACGGCGCCAAGGGCATTATCATCAGCATTACGGGCAATGAAGACCTGGGCCTCTTTGAAATTAACGAAGCCTCCCAGGTTATTACAGAAGCGGCTGACCAGGATGCCAACATCATCTGGGGCACCTCTGTCAATCCGGATCTGGATGACGAAGTGCGCATCACCGTCATCGCCACGGGATTTGAAGACAACCGGAAAAAATCCTCTGCAGGACCCGGCATGTTCAGCGGCAATATGAGAAATTCATCCATAGCGGTTCCTGAATTTCTGAAAAAATAATAGAACGGTTCAGGAGGCCACACCGCATTATGCAGTGTGGCTCTTTTGGCTGGAGGGTCATGAAGGGAGACTGATCATGAAATGTCCATACTGCAGCTGTCCCAATACCAAGGTTACCGATTCAAGAGATACCGATGACGGTGCCTCCATACGCCGGAGACGGCAGTGCCTGGAATGCGGGCGGCGTTTTACAACCTATGAAACCGTGGAGGAAGTGCCTCTGCGTGTAGTCAAGAAAAATGGAATCCGGGAGATGTTCGACAGAAATAAGCTGCGCAACGGACTGATCCGAGCCTGTGAGAAAAGAAATATTTCCTCCCGGCAGATTGAAGATATCGTTGATGAGGTGGAGCGGAGCATACGGAACCGCCTGATCCAGGAAGTGCCCTCGGATATGCTGGGGGAGATGGTCATGGATAAACTGAAGCATCTGGACCAGGTGGCCTATGTGCGGTTTGCCTCCGTATACAGACAGTTTACGGATATCGGGAATTTCATGAAAGAGCTCAAATCACTCATGGACACCGATAAACCGGGACGGTCCCAGGGAGAAACGGGCAGCGGGGGACAGAAAGAAAAAATACCCGGAGGGAAAGAAGGATGACAATGAACGAACAGTGGATCCGTCAGAGAATAGAAGAACACAGAGAAGTTCTGCGGCAGATGGAGACGCAGCTGCCGCAGGTGGCGGAAGCGGCTGCCGTCTGCCGGGAAGCCCTGGAAAAAGGTCACAAAATTCTTCTCTGCGGAAACGGGGGCAGTGCCGCCGATGCCCAGCACATTGCGGCGGAATTCATGGGACGCTACCATGCGGAACGGAGGTCTCTCCCGGCTGTGGCGCTGACAACGGACACCTCAATTCTGACGGCGGTGGCCAATGACTATGAGTACAGCCGCGTATTCGCCCGGCAGATCGAAGGACTGGGAGAGAAGGGGGATGTATTCTGGGGCATTTCCACCAGCGGAAACAGCGCCAATGTGAATGAGGCGGCCCTCATGGCCGGACAGAAGGGCCTGAAGCGCATTGCTTTTACGGGAAAAGACGGCGGCGCTCTGGCGGAGATCTGCGAAACAGCCGTCATCGTTCCCAGCCGGACTACCGCGCGCATTCAGGAAATGCATATCCTCTGCGCCCATATGATCTGCGAAAGCATTGATGAATGGATCAGCCGCCCATGACGGGGGATACTGAAAAAAAAGCGGTTTTCTTCGACAGGGACGGCGTGCTGAACCGGGATACGGGTTACGTCCATTCCATGGATGAGGTGCAGTGGATCCCCGGGGCCAGAGAAGCGGCGGCCCGGCTCTGCCGCGGGGGATGGCTTCTTTTCGTGGTGACCAACCAGAGCGGTGTGGCAAGAGGTTTTTATACAGAGCATGATGTAGAGACGCTTCATGAAAACATGAACCGGGAACTGGAGAAAACAGGGGGACATATTGAAAAATTTTACTACTGTCCCCATCTTCCGGGAGCGCCTCTTCCGGAGTATAATCGGAACTGTGAATGCCGGAAGCCGAAACCCGGCATGATTCTGCAGGCGCTTTCGGAATACGGCATATCCAGAGACAGGGCCTTCCTTTTCGGAGACAGCCCGAGAGATGTGGAATCCGCCGAAAGAGCGGGCATCAGGGGATTTCTTTTTACGGGGTCTGATCTGGACCTGTTTATACGGCAGCATCTGCCTGACATGGAGTGAAGAATGAATCAAACCAAGCAGCAGGAAGGCGGCTTCCGCCGTATTCTGATTATCAAAATGAGTTCCCTGGGAGATGTGATCCATGCCCTTCCGACACTCTATGCCCTCCGGCAGGGCTGCCCGGAAGCCCGCATCACCTGGGCGGTTCATCCTGAATTTGACGGACTCCTTCCGGGAAAACCCTGGCTGGATGAGATTTATCACGTGGACAGAAAACGGATCAAAGAATTTTCCTACTGGAAGACTCTCAGAAAAGAACTGGGGAGCCGGCATTTTGACCTCTCCGTAGATCTGCAGATGCTGGCGAAAAGCGCCCTTGTGGCGGCGCTGGCGGGAGCCGGCCGGAAAGTGGGCTACTGGGAAGCCAGGGAGGGAAGCTGGCTCGTGAGCCGTCCTCTGGCAGGCCCTCATAAAGAAGGACATATCATTGAACGCCTTCTGGATGTATCCCGGGCCCTGGGCTGCCGTCCGGACCGCATTGCCTTTCCCGTCAGGGAGCACTCCGCAGAAACGGAACAGGTGCGGCGGCTTCTTCATGAGTCCGGTGTGACAGGACCCTATGCAGTCTGCGTGCCCGGGACGAGAGGCGCGGGGAAAATGTGGCCGGCCGGATGCTGGACCGCTTTCCTGAAAGAACTGGCCCGCCGCCGCATCTTTGCCGTGATCGCCGGTTCGCCGGGAGAAAAAGAACTGGGACGGCGCATTGCGGAGGATGCAGATTCTCCCTATGCCGTGGATCTGACGGGAAAAACCAGTCTCCTCCAGCTGACCGCACTGGAAGAAGGGGCCTCCCTCCATCTTTCCGGCGATACAGGTCCTCTTCATATTGCCAATGCGGTCCGCACCCCCATGATTGCCCTTTTCGGACCTACCTCGCCTGACCGGAGCGGTCCCTACGGCGGCGGCAGGAGCGTTGTCCTCCGCGCTCCCGCCGGAGAAAACGGAACCGTTTCCATGACATCCATCACTCCGGAACGTGTTTTGGAGACCTTTCTCCGGATATGGGATCCCGCGGGGCGGTCCTGAAATCCGGAAAACAGTGTTTTCCATCATGTGCTGCGCCGGAAGAAACTGGAAATTTTCTTCTTCTTCATTTGTTATACACAATTAGTATAGTTTGCTGTATTTCTTTATGGTATAATAAAATGAATCTATACAAATTGTTTCTTAATGAGTAACGTGAAAGAAAGTCTGCGGAAACTGAAACCCCGGTTTCACTGCCTTGCAGAAGGAGGATTTTATTTTGAAATTTATGGATTCCCTGAAATCAATTCCGGAAAAACTGGCATCCATGTCAGTGAAAAAATTTGGATTGATTGCCTTTTTGGTCAGCCTTCTGGCAGCCCTGGTCATTTACGGTATTTTCCGCGCCCTGTCAGGACCGGAATCATCGACAGCCGCAGTGCAGAACGGGACTGTTTCTGTGGTGATGGCCTCATCCGATATTCCCAACTATACAAAAATCATGGGGAATATGGTCAAAATGGTGCAGGTGCCCAAAGAAATGGCGCCCGATACAGCGGAAGGCTCCCTGGCGGATGTAGTGGGGAAAACGGCCCAGGTTCCCATTCTGAAGGGGGATGTGGTCACCTCTGCGAAAATCAGCGCCGGACCGGGAGGATTTATCGGCATGATTCCGCCGAACATGCGGGCCGTTACCATACCCCTCAGCGATATCACGGGCGTGGCCGGATTCGCCCGTCCGGGCGACAGAGTGGATATTTTCTTCATCAGCACCAAATCCTATAAAAATATCATTTACGGGAAACTGATGATGCAGAATGTCATGCTTCTGGGTATCAATAAGACATCAGCCGCCCAGAGCGGGCAGCCTTCGGGAACCGATAATAAAAACAACGGCGCAGCCGCCGTCCAGGCGCCGTCCGTGCAGGGAGCTGTGGCTATGGCCACGGTGGCGGTTTCCCCCGCCGACGCAATGAAGCTTATGGCGGCTCAGCAGGAGGGGACCCTGTATCTGGCGCTCCGTCCGGGCAGCGCCGAGCAGGGCTGGACCTTTGTGCCGGACTATTACTACTACATGTCCGGATCTGCGGAGGCTTCCGGCGGAGCAGCTCCGCAGACGGCCTCCGCGCCGGCCGCTTCATCACCGGCGCCGGCCGCTGTTTCAAGAACGCCGTCCTATGCATCACCGGCGCCGTCCTATGCACCGGCGCCGTCTTCCGCCGGAGGCGGACGGACAGTGGAAGTCATCCGGGGCAATGCAGTCAGTCAGGTACAGGTGAAATAAGGGGAGCGACATGATGAATCAGAGAACTTGGAAATTTGTACTGGCCGCATTCATGGCAGGCAGCGCTGCGGCGGCGCCTGCGGCAGCACAGGCGGCGGAAACCGTATTTGTGGATATCAACCATTCCCAGAATCTCCATGTGGCGGGGGGCATTTCCCGGGTGGCTGTGGCCAACCCGGAGATTGCCGATGTGAATGTGCTCTCCGGACGGGATCTCCTGGTGGTGGCAAAAAAAGCGGGCGCCACCACACTTTTCGTGTGGGGCAGCAACGGCGCCCGCTATGACTATATTGTGAGCGTCAGCGGCGAGGACAGCGCGGGAAGCGCCTCCATCCAGCACCTGATCGGCTATCCCAATGTGAAGGTGGATAAAATAGGAAATCAGATTCTCCTCACGGGGCGGGTACAGAACCAGGATGAAAAGCAGCGGGCGGAAAGCATTGCCTCTATGTACAGTGAGAAGGTTGTGAATATGCTGGAAATGGTTCATCCCCTGCAGGTCCGCATTCAGGCGCAGATCATCGAGGTGAACCGGGGGAAAACGAAGGATCTGGGCATTGACTGGGGCAATGCGTCCTCCATTGACAGCGATACGGGCATTGTAACGGTCAACAGCGGTTCCTTTTCATTCGGACAGAATGCCTCTAATTCCAAGGTGGGATCGGTATTTGGAAAACTGGGAACCTATGCGGGCATCAATGCGACGCTGAGCGCCATGATCCAGAATAATGATGCCAAAATCCTGTCCCAGCCCCATATGATCACCATGAGCGGCACCAAGGCGAGCATTCTCGTGGGGGGCCAGATGCCGGTGCCTACAACGAACTCCAACGGATCCAGCAATGTGGAGTGGAAAAATTACGGGATCGAGCTGGATATTGAACCGGTGGCGGATCCCGACGGAAATATTACCTGCAAGGTGAAAGCCTCCGTGAGCACGCTGAGCTCTGATGCCGGGTCAACTATTAACGGGACGACACTGAAGGGGCTGGTGAGCCGGGAAGCTTCCTCGGAGATCAGCCTTGCCTCGGGAGGCACCATGATCATCGGGGGACTTCTCAGCTCGGAGGACAGCAAAAATATGTCCAAAATACCTCTTCTGGGAGATCTGCCCATTATCGGACAGTTTTTCCGTTCCGCCTCTACCTCCCATACGGAGAAAGAACTGCTCATCCTGATTACGCCGACTCTGGTGGATACAACGTCATCCATCCCCGTGACGGTGCCCATGAAGGACGAGCTGGGAGCTGTCGGGAAAGCGGAACAGGCCCGTCCTGCCGTTTCAGTCATGAATCCGGTTTCTTCCGCATCGGCGGATACGGCGGTTCCTGCTTCAGCAGCCGCGCCGAAAGCAGAAAAACACCATTGGCTGAAGGGTCAGGAAAAATCCATTTCCTGACAAAATTAAAAAGAGTATGGAGTTTACGGAGGACAGCAATCTATGGCAGAACTGGGAGATAATGAAAGAAGCGGAATTCTGATTTCTCTGTTCAGTACGGCCAGCGCCGTGGGAAAGACCTTTCTGGCGGTGAATATGGCGGCGGTGCTGGCGGAGCAGGGCTTCCGCGTATGTGTGGCCGACCTGGACATGCAGTTCGGAGACAGCGCCCATTTTCTCGGGCTGGAACCGAAAAAAACAGTTTATGAGGCCCAGGAGGCGGTGGACCGGGATATTCTGTCCTTCAGGGCGGAGGATTACCTGACGCCCTGCCAGAAGGGGAATACCCTCTTTTATGTGCTGGCGGCGCCCAAAACCGTGGAGCAGGCCTATACCCTGTCCGACAGGGCTGTCCTGCGCACCGTGCAGGAACTGCGGAAGCTGTTCGATTATGTTCTTGTGGATATGACCTCCGTTTTCAGTGAACTGAACATGTCTGTGATGGGAGTGAGCACGCTGGTCATGGCCGTGGTGATTGTCGATTTTATTCCCACCGTGAAAAACATGAAGACCGGACTGGACGCGCTGAAGAAAACAAGCTTTGACACGGCGAAGCTCCGCTATATTCTGAACAGAAGCAATGCCCGGACCAATATCGGACGGGCGGATGTGGAAAAGCTGGTGGGAGCCGAATTTTACCATGTTCTCCCCAATGACTATAAAACAGCGGTGGAGTCCATTCACAGCGGGCTGCCCATGGTGCTGGACCCGTCGCGCAAAAACACGGCCCTGTCCCGTTCTGTGGAAGAGCTGTGCGGGAA
>OLIH01000468.1_pt1 | contig 24738 bp, 16 predicted proteins | sample 1609721 | NCBI WGS metagenome assembly OLIH01 (sample SAMEA4350157, study PRJEB24818) | metagenome | biome: human; feature: gut; material: faeces | place: Denmark | collected 2013-09
GATTAATTTTGCCAAAGACATTCCGGGAGCAGGATTTGTGACAAGGGTGCGGGCGAAGATCCTGCGTGATACGGGGGCAGCAATCAGTCCGTTCAGCGCCTGGCTTCTTCTGCAGGGATTGGAAACACTGTCGCTGCGTCTGGAAAGGCATGTGGAAAATGCGGTGAAGGTGGCTGAATATCTGGAGAAACATCCAAAAGTAGCCCATGTGGGATATCCGGGACTCAAGAGTTCACCCTATCATGATCTGGCGGAGAAATATCTGCAGAAGGGGGCCGGATCCATTTTCTCATTTGAACTGAAAGGCGGCTATCATACAGCCCGTTCCTTTATTGACCGGCTGAAGATTTTCTCAGATCTGGCAAATGTGGGGGATTCGAAGTCACTGGTGGTGCATCCTTCATCCACGACACATCAGCAGCTCAATGAAGAAGCCCAGCGTTCGGCTGGAATTACTCCGGGACAGATCCGTCTGTCCGTGGGACTGGAGAATATTGATGACCTGCTGGCGGATCTGAAGCAGGCGTTGGATCAGATCTAAATCTGCAGGGAATTTTTAACAGGAACGGCAATAGAAGTTATTTATGCAAATCAGATAAGGAGTCAGTCATATGGGACAGTCAAAAAAGGAAATTTTACATCATATTTTAAATGGCGGAAAAGCAGAGCGGATACCTGTCGGATTCTGGTTTCATTTTCTGGAGGATGAAATTCATTCGGATGCCTTTCATGATCCTTCTCTGGATGCACTCCGGCTGAAACGGCAGGAAGAATATATTGATCAGGTACATCCGGATTTTGTCAAGATAATGACGGATGGTTTCTTCGGTTATGGAAATCCTGCGCTTTATCATGTGAAGTCAGCTGCTGATATACAAGATATCCAGCCTCTTGCTGAAGACGATCCATGGTTTGTCCGGCAGATCGAATTTGCCCGCAGTCTGACAGACAGGTATGGCAGGGATTTGGATTTTTTTTATAATATTTTCTGCTTCGGCACGACTTTTGCTTTTATGCAGGAAGGAGACGGGGAGGAATTTCTGGCTCAGCTGATCCGGGAAGAGCCGGAAGTGGTGAAAAAGGTTTCTCATGTGGTGTCCGGCGATTTGGCCCGGCTGTCCCGGCGACTGATACAGGAAGCTCATGTGACGGGTATTTATTTCAGCCTGAGAAATATTAAAGGCATCAGCCGTGCATTGTATGAACGTGTTATTGAGGCGGATGAAAAATATATTCTGAACCAGGCTCATGAAGCCGGCGGACTGAATATTCTTCATATCTGCGGATATGAAGGGCATAGAAATGATATTTCCTGGTATAGGGACTATGATTTCCAGGCGGTCAACTGGGCTGTGGATACGGAAAAGATTCCTTTGGGAGAGGGCCGGCGTATTTTTAAAGGCAAAACCGTTATGGGCGGTTTTGGAAATACGGATAAAGATGTGCTTTACCGGGGAAGCCGGGAACAGGTGGAAGAGGAAACGGAACGCATCATCAGAGAAGCCGGGAGCCAGTCATTGATTCTGGGGGCAGACTGCACGGTTCCCAGAAACATTGATATAGAAAGGTTTGAATGGGTACGGAGTAAAGCAGCTTCTACAGCTGATTGAGAAGAGGGGAAGAAAGGATCGTGTATGAAAATGATCAATAGAAAAAAAGTAGAGGCTCTGCTGGCAGCGGGAGCCATTGCCATCACAGCAGTGCTGGCAGGATGCGGCGGGGCAGCCCCTTCCGCATCGTCGGCAGCAGGCGGAGGAAATGGGAAAAAGGTTGTTGTTGTGGCGCATACGAATGCGTATTATCCTTATGATTTTGTTAATGACAAAGGGCAGTCCGACGGGTTTGAAGTGGCCGTCATGAAAGAAGTGGCCCAAAAACTTCCCCAGTATGAGTTTAAGTATGTGCCTACTTCGGATGATGATCTTCTGATCGGAGTCGAATCGGGTAAGTATACTTTAGGGACTAAGGGCATATGGATTACAGAAGCAAGACAGAAGAAATATGTATTTCCTAAAAATAACATTGCGGCCAGTGTTATCGGCCTGGCCATAAGGAAGGATACAGCGGATCAGATCAAGGATATGGATTCATTTGCCGCTTACAGCGGAAAGCTGGTGCCTATTGCACCGCAGAATGCGCAGTATGCAGTGATTGATGATTATAACAAGAGTCATCCGGATCATCAGGTACAGTTGACTGCATCGGAGAATTTTCAGGTGGTGGATGCTTATACGTGGGTCATGGAAGGACGCTATGACGGGTATTTGAATATTGAATTAAGTTATAAGAAAAATGTGACAGATGCTGACGGTCCTTATCATCAGTTTGCTGACCGTCTCAGCTATGTGAGATATAAAGCCATTCCCACATATCCGATTTTCAACAAAAAAGAACAAAAACTGGCAGATGAATATGATCAGGCGATTGAACAACTTAGACAGGAAGGAAAAATCAAAGAATTGGAGGAAAAATATTTCGGGGAGGAACTCAGTCAGTATCTTGAAAAGGGCAGTCATACGTAATTGTTTTCTGCACACAAAAACACACGGCATCTGGCCGTGTGTTTTTGTGTGCAGCTATAGAACCAAGGCGCGTTCAGCCTTTTACAACGCATTTTGTGGGGGTATAACCAGCTTCTGTAACGGCCTCAAAAAGTTCTTTTTGGGGTACATCTTTTGAAAGCGTTACGGTAGCCTCTTTCTTTTCCAGGCTGACCTCCGCTTTTTCGACACCTTCTACGGCAGCCAGTGCCTGCTGTACGTGGGACTGGCAATGAGCACACATCATACCATCAACTGTAATTATTTTTTTCATTTCTTTGGTTCCTTTCAAATTAGCAGATTTATGGGAAGAATCTGTTGAAATAAGAGAATCATCCGGCTGCAGGGTTTTCTGCGGAAGGACGGCTGTATGGACAGGCTCCTCTTCATTTTTAAAGAATCGGAGGCGCAGCGCATTCGTTACCACACAGACTGAACTGAGACTCATGGCCGCGGCGGCAATCATGGGACTGAGGCGAATCCCGAAAGCGGGATACAGGACACCTGCAGCCACAGGAATTCCTAGGATGTTGTAGAAGAAGGCCCAAAATAGATTTACATGAATATTCCGTATAACTGCACGGCTGAGCCTGACTGCCGATGCCACGTCGCGGAGAGAGTTTTTCATTAATACCACATCGGCAGAATCAATGGCAATATCTGTTCCGGCTCCGATGGCAATGCCGATATCGGCCCGGGTCAGAGCGGGGGCATCATTAATGCCGTCTCCGACCATGGCCACTTTATGGCCTTTTTCTTGAAGAGAACGGATTTGGGCATCTTTTTCTGCAGGAAGTACTTCGGAAATTACGGTATCTATGCCGACGGCTGCGCCTACTGCCTGAGCTGCATTTCTGTTGTCGCCGGTAAGCATCACAGTCTGTATGCCGGCTTCATGAAATTTTCTGACGGCTTCACGGCTGTCTTCACGAATGGTATCGGATACAGCCATAATTCCAATCAGCCGGGAGCGGTCTGCAAACCACATAACCGTTTTTCCTTCGGACATCCACTGTTCGGCATAACGGCGGACTGGGCTGCCGCTGTCTGCAGTCATTCCATTTTCTTTCATAAATGCCAGATTTCCTGCCAGAATGGAATGGCCTGCTGTTTCTGCGCGGATGCCGCGCCCTTCTATTGACTGAAAAGACTCAGGATAAGGAAAATCAATTTTCTTCCGTTTGGCTTCTTCTATAACAGCCAGGGCGAGAGGATGGTCACTTCCCGATTCTGCTGAGGCGGCGGTCATCAGAAGCTCTTCCGGAGATACAGCAGAATCGGCGGGCAGTATATCAGTGACGGAAGGGTGTCCGGAGGTGATTGTCCCTGTTTTATCCATGACTACGGTGTCAATGGAGTGGAGATTCTCCAGGCTTTCCGCGGATTTAATGAGAACTCCAAATTCGGCAGCCTTTCCGGTCCCCGACATGATGGCCACAGGAGTTGCCAGTCCCAAGGCGCAGGGGCAGGAGATTACCAGAACTGTAATGGCTGAAGACAGAGCAAATTCAAAAGACTGTCCGGCTATCAGCCATACAACGGCTGTAATGAAAGCAATTATAATTACAGCCGGTACAAAAATACCGCTGATACGGTCTGCCAGTTTGGCAATGGGGGCTTTGGAATTTCCCGCTTCATCCACCAGCCGGATGATTTGTGCCAGAGTTGTATCATTACCAACCCGGGAAGCACGGAAGCGGAATGTGCCATTTTTATTTAACGTGGCGGAAATAACCGAATCACCGGGAGTTTTTGTTACTGGTATGCTTTCTCCAGTAATAGGGGACTGATCTACATATCCTCTGCCTTCTGTAATTACTCCATCTACGGGAATGCTGTTTCCCGGTTTGATCACCACCAGATCACCCGTGACAACCTGCTCCGCAGGAATTGTTTCTTCTTTGCCATTCCGTATGACAGCGGCCGTTTTGGGGGCCAGATCGATGAGACGGCTCAGAGCATCAGAGGTTTTGGCTGTAGACCGTGCTTCCAGATATTTTCCTACGGTGACCAGAGTCAAAATCATTGCACACGATTCAAAGTACAGCGCGTCTCCGTATTCCCTGATTAAAAACATATCATTATGCCCAAAGCCGTAAGACATGCGGTACATGGCAAATATGCCGTATACAAGGGCTGCTCCGGATCCCAGAGCCACCAGAGAGTCCATATTGGGGGCGCCTCTAAAAAGAGATTTTAATCCTGACTGATAGAATTCACGGTTGATAACAGCAATTGGCAATGTCAGGAAAAGTTCTGTCAATGCCAAAATCAGGAGATTGGAAGGACCGGACACCATGGACGGAAGAGGCAGTCCGGCCATGGGTCCCATAGACAGGTACAGCAGGGGAATCAGGAAAATGACAGAAGACCAGAGTCTTTTTTTCATATGGATCTGGTGATCTTCCGTGATTTTCTGACGCCCTGTCCACTCAGTACGGAAGCTGCTTTTGTCTTCCCTGTCTGTTGGCGGATTGAGGGGAGAAGCTCCGTAACCAATAGCGGTGACTGCATCTATAATGGAAGTTTCATTAGCTGATGCTTCATCATAGGTTACAGACATCTGATTTGCCAGCAGGCTGACATTGACATCTTTTACGCCGGAGACTTTTTTCACACGGCGTGTAATGTTCGCCTGGCAGGCAGCGCAGGTCATACCTGTGACATTAAATTTTTCTTTTTTCATACTGCTCAGACTCCTGCCTTTTTATTTTAAACGTTGAATCAGGTCAATGGCTTCATCCACAACCTGAAGATTGCCCTTGCGGATTTCTTCAACCACACAGGTTTCCATATGGTCTTTTAAAAGGATCTGTCCGAAATTTTCCAGGGCTTTTTCGGAAGCAGCGACCTGAATCAAAATATCGCCGCAGTACCGGCCGTCATCAAGCATTTTTTTTATGCCGTTTAATTGACCAATGACACGGTTCAAACGGTTCTGCAGCTGACGTGACACGGCGGCGCTGCGCGGTGTGCTTTTCATATGACATGGACGTTCAACGGCACTGCACTGCGGCGCTTTAAATGTTTTTGAGGGGTGATTCATGATTCCTCCTTTAAATACCCCGTATGGGTATCTTGCAACTATAGAATATACCCCATGTGGGTATATGTCAAGAAGGTTACTAGCGGAGAACTGAAATAAGCAGTTCTCGAAATTCCATTTGGATGATATAATGAATTGTCAATCAAATTGTTCATGTTTGTTTTATAGTTGTATATTTTTATAGGGTTACATTTTTCTATTTATTCCCCTGCATTTACGGCTATCCGTAATGCAGGGGATATGTGTTTTTTCCTTTTTATTGAGAATTTCATAGAAATGTTTTGAGTTATAGTGAGAATCAGGTGCTTTCTGCATTGTATCAATTCAACGATAAATGAAGAGTTTCTGCTATGCCGGTGATTCACACAGAGGCATTGATTTTGCATAAAAAATAAGTATGGATAGAGAAAAGATTCAGAAGGGAAGGCAATTGATGAAGGGTATATAACAAATTGTAAAATGAAAGGGGAAAGCTTGACACTCTAAATATTGCAGAATAATATAACAGATGGGTTACGTAAAATGATATTTTTTAGATAGGAGGATATCAGATTGAGTAACAAAAGAAGAAATAACAATATACTGCAGTTAAGACTCCGTAAACAGTGGACACAGGAACAGGTCGCGCAGAAAATGGGAGTACAGCGCGCATCTGTGTGCCGTTGGGAGACTGGAGTAGCGTTGCCGCGTGCTGATAAATTGCCTAAGCTTGCGGCTTTACTAAACTGCAGTATTGATGAGCTATTAATCAAATAATTTTTTCAGTTTGCTTTAAATTTGACGGCAGGCCGGGGATGTCCGCGGAATTCTCTGCGGACATGTTTATTGTGAAATAACAGGAAAAGATTGACGCAGAAGTGCATCCCCTGAATTTGGTTCATAGCCGGTGGTTTTGATTCACTTTATAAAGTTCGTATGAATAAATCCGTGAATTCATTTGAATTCACGGATTTATTCATTTCAGACGGAAATAGAAAAATGTCAGGTCGGATTCATCTGATTTTACGACGGACTTCCACAACACGGCCAAGAATTTTTATCGGTATTTCCTGTAAATCTTTTTCGGTGTAAAAGCGGGGACGGCAGACGGATAAATTATAAGCAATCAGCATCATTCCATTGTCTACCTTTTCTATATTTCTTATAACGGCTTCCCCCCGGCCGTCCAGGACAACTGCCGTATCTCCCGAATTAATTGTTTCCTGCTGTTGAACAATTACGATATCCTGGTCCCGGATATCCGGCTCCATACTTTTTCCTGTCACACGGAGCGCAAAATAATTTTCTCCTGCGGTCGTATCCGTAGATATTTCCTCATATCCGTCAATATCTGTTTTTGCCTGAAGAGGGACATAAGATGTGAGTCTATGAAAAATCGGGATTCTGGTGCTTGAACCGGGTAATGCTTTTTCCAACTGACGGTGAAGCAGATAGTCGATCGTGACGTGGAAATAATCAGCGAGGCGGATTAGTGATGCCTGAGTAGGTTCAAACTGACCGCTCTCGTAACGGGAATAAGTTGCTTTTGTTACGTTCAGAAGATCGGCTATAACCTGTTGAGATACACCCCGCTTATGACGCAGTTCTTTTAATCGATTCATAATCACAAGCAGCCTTTCTTTATTTTGTTACGTTTAACGTACATTTTTATGTTACATAAAAAGAATTATAAAAACAAGAAAAATCTTGACTAGTAACTGTTTCCGTAATATTATAAAAACAAATGTTGCATAAAATGACACAAATTTTCGTGTGGGATTTCTTTTTTAGAAATTGCATGAGCAATTTTATCCTGTTCGCACAGAGATTTTGGTCAAGAATGAATGCTGATAAGATTTTGGTAAACTATGACTTAATTTCACCCGATGGAAAGAAAGCTGAATATTTTTAATGTCTACTCACAAAATGGTGTTGGGATTTCAGAGGCGCGGGTTTACTGTCAGATCCTTGGATGGAATTATTTTAGTTTTGCATTGTGCTGGATTATGGCAAGGAGGGGAGATTAAGGCAGCGCTTTGAAAATAATGAAGGGAAATATACACACGATTTTATTGAACAGCATGGTAAAAAAGTGCTGGTATTAGTTTAAAGGAGGATGTTATGAATCGGATTTATAAAGTCATTTTTAATCATGCGCTGCAGGTTTTTCAGGTTGTCTCTGAATTAGCCAATGGACATCCCAAATCAGAGACTCCGGTAGGCTTGAAAGGGAGAAGTTTTGCCTGTTCAGCAGATGGGAAATCCCGCCGTATCATTATGGCATTATTGGCAGCTATGTCCCTGCCAGTTTATTCCGTTTTGGCAGATAATACGATTACAGCTGGTAACAATATTACAGTTGATGAAGAGAATAACCAAATTACTATAAGTACTGTGGATAATCCGGTTTTTGAGAAAGTTACATCCGGGGGTTCATCTAATATCGCTGTGATTGACAACAGCGGCATTAGTGTGAATGATAAAATTTATATCACAGGTAATGGTCTGAATGCAAACGGACAAAAGATTATAGGTGTGGCAGCCGGAATTGAGGGCACAGATGCGGTTAATCTGAATCAGCTGAATGCGGTTAGTGCAAATATAAGTTGGACTGCACAGGTCAATGGTCAGACCGTTAAAGTTGTTACACCAATGGATAAAACGCTGAACTTTACAGATGGACAGAATATATCTGTAAAAAATGTTAATGGTGCGATTCAAATTAGCACCAGTTCAACGCCTTCTTTTAGTAGTGTAACGGCTAGTAGTGTAACGGCCGGTACGGGGACTAATCAGGTGATTTTGGGAGACAGCGGAGTCCAGGTGGGTGGTGCAGTTTATATCAGCGGAGCCGGTATTAACAGTAATGGGAAGACGATAACCGGAGTAGCGGCTGGTGAAAATGATACAGATGCTGTCAATAAACTGCAGATGAATACCGCTATCAATAACTCTATGAAATATTTTAAGGCTAATTCAACCGGAACCGATGCGACTGCTTCTGGGGATGATGCCGTGGCAGTCGGAAGCGGTGCCGTTTCTGCGGGAAATCAGTCGGTATCTATGGGATTGCAGACTTCTGCAGAAGGTGAGAATTCTCTTGCAGTTGGTAATGCTGCAGCAGCCCGCAAAAACAGTTCTGTTGCTGTGGGAAATAAAAGTAGTGCCAATGGAGAAAAGGGGATTGCCATTGGAGATTCATCCGATGTAAAAGGGGATAATGGGCTGGCTGTTGGGGCTTCCTCGTCTGCGGCGGGAAGCAACGGAACTGCATTGGGGTATCGTGCTTCTGCAGGCGGATCCGGGGCGGCAGCAGTAGGAAATGCGGCATCAGCTTCCGGTGATGGTGCGGCAGCGTTTGGAAATGCAGCCAATGCCGGGGGTGCCAGCAGTGTGGCGCTGGGGAATTCTTCTCAGGCAAGCGGCGGTAATGATATTTCTTTAGGTAGTTCTGCAGGTGCAGGAACACAATCAGGATCAACCTCTAAAATTCAGCAGAACCGGATTTCCATAGGGACTAACTCTGGTCAGAATGGAAGCGGTAATGAAAATACAGCGATTGGTTTAAATGCGGGAGATGCAGTATCCGGAAATTTTAATGTAGCCATGGGGAGCAGCGCCGGCGGCTCTGTCAATGGTGATGCCAATACGGCTATAGGCTATGAAGCAAATAAAAACGGTGCTGGAAGCCACAGCACGGCGATAGGAGCTTCAACCTCAGCAGCTTCCGGTGCCACCGCATTGGGATATACGGCAGCGGCGGAGGCAGATAATTCAGTTGCTCTTGGTTATGCCGCTCAGGCACTGGGGTCTTCCGGTATCGCTATTGGGGACAGTTCCGTTGCAAAGGACAGCAGTATAGCCTTAGGACATAATTCTGTAGCCAGTTCAGCTGATTCTGCGGGCAGCAGTTACCTGACCGGCCTATCCAGCGGAATCAATGGAGTTGTATCTGTCGGGTCCAGTGAGGGAAATAGTACTTTCCAACGACGGATTATTAATGTGGCGGATGGTTCTAATGGAACCGATGCGGTGAATGTCAATCAGCTGAAGGCCGCCCAGACCAGTGTGGCTACATTGATTGGGGGCGGCGTCACATTAAAGACCGACGGAAGCTATAGCCAGTTTTCTCTTACAGATACGGTCGGAACGGTCCATTATTATGATACACTGGCAGAAGCTCTTGGAGCGGTTACCAGCAAGCAGATTGAGGTGGCGACAGCAAATGCCGTAACCTATACAGACAGCACTAAAACTAATATTAATGCAGGAGGAACTATCAGTCAGGTTGCCGATGCCGTTACCAGCGATCAAGCGGTGAATCTGGGACAGATGAGCAGTGCTATTGCCCAAAGCCAGGTGAAGTATTTCAGTGTCAATTCCGGTGAATCGGGAAATCGTGACAATACCGGAGCGACTGGGACTGATGCTATCGCAGCCGGTCCGGCGGCGACAGCTGTGGGGGACCGCAGCATTTCTATAGGAGATAATACCAAAGCACAGGGAACAAATAGTATTGCTATTGGGAACTCTAATTCGTCGAGCGACCGGCAAGCCATTGCTTATGGACAGTCTTCCATTGCCATTGGTTCTTCCGCCAGCAGTAACGGTACTAATTCCATAGCTCTGGGAAATTATGCCCTGACAGAAGCACAGAACAGTGCTTCGGGCACTGTGAACAGCGCTGTTGCTATAGGAGATCGGGCGCAGGCGACTTCTGACCAAGCAGTGGCTCTTGGGAAAAATGCCCATGCATCGGGAGTGAATGCTTTTGCCCAGGGCAATCAGTCCAGCGCTACGGAAGAGTCTTCTATTGCAGTGGGGACGAATGCGAATTCTTATGGAACAGCTTCTACCGTTATCGGAATGAATTCTACCGTAAATGGAACTCATTCTGGTGTGATTGGCACTGTCATGTCAACAGACAGCACATTAGCCGGAACAACGCTGAATGGTTCGGATACTTATGTGGTGGGCAATGGCAATGGCACTGTGCAGGGGGTTAATTCCAGCATTATGGGCAACAGCAATACCATCGGTACAACGATTAAAGATTCCGGAGGAAAAGAGTATTCTTACAGTGCGGTTAATACGCGTGTACTGGGGAACAGCAACACGGTGACCGCCCAGGATTCTGATGTGATTGGGTCATATAACAGTTTGCTGGGATCAGGTAAAACAACAGATGGCAGTTACGACTATGTTCAGTCGACAGGAATTTTTGGGAATGCGAACACATCAACCGGAACGGGCAACCGAATTATTGGCAACAATAATGAAGATGAAGGACTCAGTGATGTATTTATCTTAGGAAACGGTATTACTGCAGAACAAAAAAATTCTGCTTACATTGGAAGCGGATCCGCTTATGTGGCGTCTAATAATGTCAGTCAGACCACAGCAGGTATTGACTCTTACGGGTCGGTGACAGTCGGGAACGGGACTTACTCTTTTGCGGGGGCCAGTGCGGCGGGAGTTGTGACTGTGGGTGCTGTCAATTCTGAACGGCGTATCCAGAATGTGTCGGCCGGACTGGTGACAGCAGGCAGTACAGATGCAGTCAACGGAAGTCAGCTGTATGCATTAACCCGGCCGCTGCGTTTTGCCGGTGATAATTCTACGGTGGGCAGTTATGACAATGCCAGTTCAACAGACAGTAATGTGATTCAGCGCAGCTCTGATCAGGCTGTAAAAGTGACAGGCGGAGCCAATTTGAACAATCTGTCATCCGATAATATCGGAGTGGTGGCAGATTCAACAGGTAATACGCTGACTGTTCAGCTGTCCAAGGATCTGACAGGTCTCAACAGTATTACCACAGGAAATACAGTTATGAATACAAATGGGGTGATAATCGGCAGCGGATCTTCAACTGTATCTTTGACGAATACGGGACTGAACAACGGCGGCAACAAGATTACGAATGTGGCAGCCGGAACAGATAATACGGATGCGGTGAATGTCAGTCAGCTGAATAAGGCCGCTTCCAAAGCAGCATCGACTGTTTCTGCCGGGAAGAATATGACGGTGACCCAGGACACCACAGCGGCGGACGGTCATACAGACTATAAGGTGGCGCTGAATGATACAGTCACACTGGGCGAAGGGGCCAACGCAGTGACCATAAACGGTACACACGGCACAGTGACAGCTGGGACGAAGGTATCCTTAGACGGAGTCAATGGAACCGGGACTGTTGGCAATGTCACCATCAATGGAAGCGAAAGCACCGGCACTGTAAATGGACTGACCAATAAGACCTGGAACCCGGAGAATATCGTAAGCGGACAGGCGGCTACGGAGGATCAGCTGAAGCTGGCTGCTTCGGGAGTTGCCAATTCCGGACTGAATTTTGCGGGGAATGACGGATCGGTCATTCACAAGAATTTAGGAGAGCAGCTGAATATCGTCGGCGGGTATGAAGGAACAGGAACTACCTCATCTAAGAATGTCAAGACCGTGAAAAATGCATCGGGGGATTTGGAGATCCAGATGGCCGATGATGCAGTATTCAATAGTATTACCACAGGCAGCACGGTCCTGAATACAAACGGAGTGACAATCGGCAGCGGATCTTCAACTGTATCTTTGACGAATACGGGACTGAACAACGGCGGCAACAAGATTACGAATGTGGCAGCCGGAACAGATAATACGGATGCGGTGAATGTCAGTCAGCTGAATAAGGCCGCGGCAGGATCGAAGACGACAGTGTCCGACGGTGTGAATACGACAGTCAGCTCTGCAACAGCCGCAGACGGACATACGGATTACCAGGTGAATCTGAATAAAAATATCACCGTGGACAGTGTGACGGCAGGGAACACCAAGATTGATGCGGACGGTCTTACGGCCAAAGATGCTGATGGGAACAGCACGTCGGTCACAGGCAATGGAATGACGGTGACCGGATCCAACGGGAAGACAGTTTCCGTGACGAGCGAAGGACTGGACAACGGGGGGAATACGATTACGAATGTAGCCGCCGGAGTCAACGGGACGGATGCGGTGAATGTGGACCAACTGAACGGTACCGTGGAAAAGGCGGCTGCGGCGGCTAAGACAACAGTCAGCGCCGGGAAGAATATGACGGTGACTCCGGACACCACAGCGGCGGACGGGCATACAGACTATAAAGTGGCACTGAATGATACAGTCACACTGGGCGAAGGGGCCAATGCAGTGACCATAAACGGTACAAACGGCACAGTGACAGCGGGGACGAAGGTATCCCTGGACGGGGTCAATGGAACCGGGACTGTTGGCAATGTTACCATTAATGGAAACGGAAGCACCGGCACTGTGAATGGACTGACCAATAAAACATGGGATCCCAAGAGCTATACCAGCGGTCAGGCGGCCACAGAAGATCAGCTGAAGGAACTGGATGACAGATCGGTGCAGTATGACCGGAACGAAGACAGGAGCGTGAATAAAGGTCAGATCACACTGGGAGGAGACAGCGGAACAAAGATAACCAATGTAGCGGCAGGGGAACTGTCTGCCGCAAGTACGGATGCGGTGAACGGAAGTCAGCTGTATGCAACAAACCAGGCCGTGGAGAACAATACTAACAACATTAACATTCTGGGGGATTCGGTGAACCGCCTGGGAGACCGTGTGAATAAAGTGGGAGCGGGAGCAGCGGCTCTGGCAGCGCTGCATCCTCTGGATTTTGATCCGGACGACAAATGGGATGCAGCGGCAGGATTTGGGAACTACCGGAATGCGAATGCAGGAGCAGTAGGCATATTCTACCGGCCGAATGAAGACACGATGGTGAGTGTGGGAGGAAGCTTCGGAAACGGAGAGAATATGATCAATGCAGGAGTGAGCTTCAAGCTGGGACAGGGGAATCATGTATCGACATCGCGGGTGGCGATGGCAAAAGAACTGAAGGATATGAGGGCTGTAGTAGCGCAGCAGGCGGAGCAGATTGCGAAATTGACAGAACTGGTGAATGCGATGGCGGGAGTGAAGAGAGAGGAAGGCACAGGAACGGGCATGTTCCCGGATGTGCCGGAAAACCACTGGGCGTATGAAGCAGTGAAGTCACTGGGAGAGAAAGGACTGATTGAAGGATATCCGGACGGGAGCTTTGGAGGAGAGCGGAGCCTGAGCCGGTATGAATTTGCAGAGATTGTATACCGGGCGCTGGAAAGAGGTGTAAAAGTGGAAGGGCGTCTGGTCAGTGAGTTTAAGCCTGAACTGGAACGGATCCGGGTGGATACGGTGAGCCGGGACAGAAACGGCCGCCCTGTTATTGAACGGGTACGTGTTGTACGCTGAGATCAAAAACACAGAAAGCGTCTATGGAATTTCCCATAGACGCTTTTTTATATAGACTATTTTAAAATGAAAAATTTTCTTTGTGGATCAACCTGTTATTTACATGCAGTTCATGCAGCATGTCTACACAGGCATTCTGCATGTTGGCGGGTCCGCAGATGAAAATCTGCGCATCAGACAGGTTCATCTGGGAGAGTCCTGCATATTTGCGGATCAAGGACGGTGTAATATGTCCGGTTTCTCCGGGGAAGGAAGGATCACGGGATACAATGGGAACTAAAGTGAAGTTTGTCATTCTTGTCTGTATTTCCAGCCATTCTTCTTTACAGATCAAATCTTTTTCATAAGGCACCATCCAAAAAAGGAGAATTTTCTGCAGGGGATCTGTTTCACGGTAATAGCGTATGATGCTCATCATGGGGGTGATTCCTGCTCCGGCAGCCATGAGAATCATACCTCCGCTGCAGGGATAAAGAAGAGGACTGAGACGCCCGTAAGGCGCATCTATATGCACCGTGCTTCCCGGTGACAGATGTTTTGCCTGTGAAGTCCAGTCACCGAGATCTTTTATGGTTATGGAAAGAGAATCTGTACATCCAGGCTGTGAGGTAATGGAAAAAGGATGTTCTTCACGGGTAAGGGCAGGATCACGGAAGGAAAAATAGGCGAACTGTCCGGGTTTGTAAGAAAATACGCTGTCTTTTATGGGATGCATACGGATGGTTGTCATCTGATCTGATTCAGGGATAACCTGATCTATGGCGAAGAGATGACGGAAAAAACGGGGACGCATCAACCGGTGATAGAGGTAAAATGACAGGGCTGTTCCAAAGTATAGAATGTAAAGAGACTGGACAGACCAGTTTTTTGCAGTTGGAGTCAGCATAACATGAATAAACATGATCACAGCAGCGATGACGGTTATGTTGTGAATCCAACGCTGTATATGGTAACGGAAGGGAGCAAGTCCCGTTATTCGGAAAAGAGGGGAGGAAGCAGGCAAAAGTCTCCGGAGAAAAGGAGTAAGGAATAGAACTGCCAGCAGTGAAGTTATGATAAAAAGGGACAGGGCCGTGCTGCCGGCAGGAGAGAGCCAGGGGATAAAAGCCATGCGGGGCTCCATTCCCTTGTGAATCAGAGCGGCGGCAATAGCAATAACGGCCAGAGATCCGTGAATACGGTAGAGCTGATCCATGCCAAACCACTTTTCCAGCCATTTAGGACGCGAAGCTATGATCAGCTGCATGTTCATCATGGTATAGGCTAATGCACCCAGCATCATGGGAATAATTTTGGGAGAACTGTATTTAGAGGGATTGATATGCCAGATTGCGGTGATCAGCAATAGGGGAAGCAATAGATAAAGAAGTATGTAAGCCGACCGGATGGCTGCAGGATTCTTGGCTGTCATAAATGAATGGAACCTCCTGAAAATAATGTTTTATTTTTTTAATTTTATCATAGCCGGCAGAATAGAGGGATAAAATGTTTTATAAAACACGGACAAACTGGATAATAGGTATAGAAAAAGAGAAAGATCTGTAAATATAAGATCTATCTTAATTTGCAGATCTTTTCAACGAGAATTATTTAGTTCCGAAAATGCGGTCGCCTGCATCGCCCAATCCAGGAAGGATATATCCGTGTTCATTCAGGCGGTCATCCAGGCCTGCGGTGAAGATCGGTACATCCGGATGATCCTGATTGACCTTTTTTACACCCTCAGGGGCGGCCACGAGACACATGAGTTTAATGTTTTTAACACCATGCTCTTTCAGCAGCGTAATGGCGGCTGAGGAACTGCCCCCTGTGGCCAGCATAGGATCCACAATGACGAAATGGCGGTCAGTGACATCGGGCAGTTTGCAGTAATATTCAACGGGTTTTAATGTTTTGGGATCACGGTAAAGCCCGATGACACCTACGCGGGCAGAAGGGATCAGTTCAAGCAGTCCGTCAACCATGCCGAATCCGGCACGCAGTACAGGCACAATGCCGAGCTTTTTCCCGGAAAGACGTTTTCCTGTGGCTTTCTCCATAGGTGTTTCTATCGGGATATCTTCCAAGGGAAGATCACGGGTAATTTCATATCCCATGAGCATGGTGATTTCCCGGAGAAGACGGCGGAAGTCATTCGAACTTGTTTCTTTTTTCCGCATAAGGGTCAGCTTATGCTGGACCAGAGGATGCTTGATGATTTCAATCTGCATAATGGTATAAGTCTCCTTATTGTTTGATCTTTTTTCATGATAGCACAATCTGTGGAAAGCTGTCAGGGAAAAAATTATTTTCATGTATTTTAGGGTAGAAGGCAATAAAAAAATGAGCTATTACTTTTTTTTATAGCTATTCTCTGTGCGAATGGTGGCCTGACGGTCTGTTTTGTGATATTCTGAGTAAAATTGACGGCGGGGAATATTCCGTGCAGATGTATGGAGGAGTGTTCTGCAGACAGCGCCGTTCGTTTTTTGGAAGAAGGAGAATGGACACTGTATGGATCATCTTCGTGGAAAAACACTGGCAGCTTTAATTTTATCAGGTGTGACAGCAGGATTGACCGGATTTTTGCTGACTGCAGCGCTTCATTATATACAGGCATGGTTTTACAGCGGCGGTATTTACGGAGATATTTCCTTCCGTGAAATGGTAGAGTCGGTCACGCCGGTCCACCGTTTGGGCGTGCTTCTGATATGCGGAGCGGCGGCCGGAATTGGATGGTTTTTAATTTACCGGTGGGGTTCTCCTCTGGTCAGCGTCAAAAATGCGGTTCTTCATCCGGAGCGGGGAATGCCCTTTGTGACTACGCTGTGTCATGGTTTTCTCCAGATTGTGACGGTGGCTATGGGATCGCCTCTGGGGCGAGAGGTAGCTCCCCGGGAGGTCAGCGCTGCTTTTGCAGCACAGTGGATACGTTTATTTAAGGTAGACAACGATGCAAAAAAACTGGTTATGGCCTGTGCAGCCGGTGCCGGTCTGGCTGCTGTTTATAATGTACCCCTGGCATCGGTCATTTTTATTTTGGAAACGCTGCTGATTGACTGGAAGCCTGTGTCTGTAGCGTCGGCCGTATTGACCTGCGGAATTGCAGTTTATGTAGTTCGTCTGGGGCTGGGAGATCTGGTACAGTATCCGCTGCCCCAGCCTGAGTTTGATGATACCTTGATTATATGGGCTTTTTTTATGGGACCGGTGATTGCCGCCGCTGTATCACTTTTTGAAAAAAGCTTAACCCGGGCTGTTCCTGTATCTCATATGAAAATCAGCAGCATCGCAGTTTCTATAGGAGCTTTTGGATTGATCGGATTGATTGCCGCCGTATTTCCGGAGGTGCTGGGAAATGGAAAGGCGGGCAATCAGCTCAGCTTTACCTGTTCTATCGGCTGGAGTTATGCTTTGGGGCTGTTTGCAGCCAAATGGGCGGCTGTGTGGCTGGCCTCCCGGGCGGGAGCCTTTGGAGGAAGAATTACGCCTACGATGATGCTCGGGGGAATGCTTGCACTGGCTTCTGTTTTCGCATGGAATGAGGTGTTTGCTCCCATTCCGGCGGGTGCAGCCGCTCTGGTCGGTGCAGCGGTGTTTCTCGGGCTGTCACAGAAAATGCCTATTACGGCAGCGGTATTTCTGGTGGAATTGTCCCGGTATTCGCCGTCTTATCTCTTTCCCGTCTGTGTATGTATGGGAACCGCACTGACAGCCCAGTCTTTTATTAAAAATTTCTCAAAGAAAAAGATGAATAAAGTATAAAGATTTTAAGTTAATCTAGTTTTCGATTGACTTTCTAAGGATATAGAATTACACTGTTTTTGGTTTTACAAATCATATCGGTAGGTGAGGCTACCGCAGGGATACGGGTTGCTGCCGCGGAGTAGTGGAGACACTATGAGAAGGTAAACAGTCCATGTCGAATCCAAGGCATGGAATAATGCAATTTCATGGCCCTGCGGAGTTAAAGCTTGGACGATGATATTGGCCCGCAGGTATTCTTGTTATATTGGAATTGAGGCTCTGTCATTGTCTTTGTGCATTGGCAGGGCTTTTTTGTATGCCGGATGGAGACATTCAGAAGGCTGCTCTGCCGGGACAGTCAGGAGGTGGAATATGGAAGACGACGGCGGGCACAGCGGAAATTCAGAATATGCGGCGGTCAGGGGATATGAGATACCTCTGTTTCATCCTGCCGTCTGTCAGAGAATCCGGCTGTGCTTTCGGTATCAATAAAAAGACCGGAGGTATAGAATTATGAAATTTTTGAACATGAAAAACATCACACAGAGGGAAGCTGAGCGGAAAGAAATTCAGAGACAGGTCAGGATGAGGCTGGAATGGGCATCTTCTGTCTGTGAACCCGAACTGATGAAGTGTTTGCACAGCAGTTCTGAGGGGGTATCTGTCAAACATATTGATGAACTGAGGACACGGTATGGAAGCGGGGCACTGCCGGATCACAGAGGACCAGGATTTCTTTCTGCGGCAGTATTGTCTTTTGTCAATCCGTTTACGGTTATTTTGACCGCGGTAGGGGTGCTTTCCTTTGCCGCGGATAAAGCGGCGTCATTCTCCGGACAGGGAGATTATTCAGAATTGGTCATCATAGGAATTATGATTGCCGTGTCAGGAATTTTACAGTTTCTGCAGAAACTGAAAAACAACAGGACTGCAGGAGAAATGAAAAAAAGACTGCCTGAGACAGCGGCAGTCAGACGTCAGGAAAGAGGACTTTTCTCTATGCCGCTGGAGGAAGCTGTAACAGGGGATATGATGTATCTGTCCCCCGGAGATATAGTGCCTGCGGATATAAGGCTTCTTGAAGGATCAAGGATATCTGTTAGCCAGGCCGTTCTTACAGGAGAAAGCCGCGTCGTTGAAAAATCGGGAGGCAGGAAAGGAGAGGAAGAAGGGGCAGTCACAGATTATCACAATCTTATTTTTATGGGGACGCGTGTCATCGGCGGATCCGGACGGGGGATTGCTTTATCAGTAGGTATGCAGACACTGTATGGAGAAATGGCTGCACAGTTGGGATACGGTGCAGGAAACACCGAATTTGAGAAAGGAATCAGGCGGATTTCCCATCTGCTGATTCGATGGATGGTGTTCATGGTTCCTGCTGTGTGGGTCATTAACGGGTTCACAAAAGGAAACTGGACAGAGGCGGCCCTGTTTGCTTTGTCTGTCGCTGTGGGGCTGACACCGGAAATGCTGCCTGTCATTGTGAGCGCCTGTCTGGCAAAGGGGACTGAGACCATGAACCGGCAGAAGACGGCGGTTAAAAGTCCCGGGGCCATGCAGAATATAGGGGCGATGGATATACTCTGTACAGATAAAACAGGAATGGTTACACAGGGGAATATGGATGCAGATGATTTTTATGATGCCTGGGGCCGGTTTTCCAAAAAAGCGGCGGAGCTTGCGTTTCTCGGCAGTCTGTATCAGAGCGGCGGCTCCATGGATGAGGCCGTACAAAAAAATATTCGAGAAAAAAGACTGCTTGAGCTGTCAGCGTATGAACATGTTTCCTGTACAGGCAAGATTCCTTTCGATTTTAAAAGACGCAGAAGCACAGTAGTGATCCGGGACAGACATCAGTATATGATTACCAGGGGCGCTTCGGAAGAGGTATTATCTGTCTGCTGTGCCGTACGCAGGGACGGAGAGATTGTTCCCATAGACAGCCGCGTTCTCCAGGCAATAAAAAAGCAGGCGGAATTGATGAATGAGAAAGGTTTTACCCTTTTGGCGCTGGCATCAAAAACCGTGGAAGACGGCAGCCGTATGTGGGGTCCCGGTGATGAAAGGGATATGGTTTTTGAAGGATGGATCGTTTTCCGGGATCCTGTCAAAAAATCGGCATACAGTGCTGTCAGGCAGCTGCAGTGCGAAGGTGTGAATATTAAAATTCTTACAGGAGATACAGCGGCTGCGGCGCAGAGCGTATGCCGGAGACTGGGGATTTCCTGCCGGTCTGTAATAACCGGGCTGGAGATGGAAAAAATGGGTGAAAAAGAGCTTGGAAAGCGGACGGAGGAAACCGTGATTTTTGCCAGGATGTGCCCGGAACAGAAAGCACAGGTTATCAGGATGCTCCGGGGAAGAGGACATGTGACAGGATATATGGGAGACGGCATGAATGATCTTCCGGCCATGGAAGCGGCGGACGTATCATTTGCGGTAGATACAGCCGCTGATGCAGCGCGGGAAGCCGCCCAGGTCATTCTCATGCAGCCGGATCTGACCGTTTTGGTCAAGGCGGTCCGGGAAGGGCGGAGAACCTATATAAATATGATTAAATATATTAAAATCACGGTGAGTTCCAATTTCGGGAATGCCCTGTCCATATTGGCAGCCAGTATTTTTTTACCTTTTCTTCCCATGCAGCCGATACAGCTGCTGCTCTTAAATATGGTTTATGATCTGAGCTGCACGGCGCTTCCCTGGGACAATACGGATCCTGAGCTTTTGGAGAAGCCCCGTACCTGGAATACGGATTCGCTGTCAAAATTTATGTTGTGGATGGGACCTGCGAGTTCTTTTTTTGACATGGTCACTTTTGGCGGACTCTACTTTATCCTTTGCCCTCTTATGACAGACAGCCTTTTTGGGATGAAGAATGCAGCAGCGCATTTATATTTTGAGCAGATGTTCCAGACGGGGTGGTTTGTGGAATCACTCTGGAGCCAGATGTTGATTATCCATATGCTGCGTACGCCCCGTATTCCATTTCTCCAGAGCCGCGCTTCGGGACAGGTGGAAATATTTACAGCATCCGCTTTGACGGCTGTCATGCTTCTTCCCTTTACCCACGGGGGCAGTTATCTGGGGCTGGTGCCGCTTCCGCCGGTTTATTTTGCCGCATTGACATGTCTGTTGACGGCTTATATTTTCACAGTGTACATCTTAAAACGGAGATTTATCCGTTTCTATGGAGAGTTGTTGTGATTTTTTAAATCGTTTTTTGAAGGGAAGAAACTTTTAGAAAGGGGGTATACTGCACCGAATGGGTATCAAATATCTCAGGGAAAATTTATAAAAAATGCATCTGAATATTTGACAAAACGTCCAATGGAAACTATCATCATAGTATCAGATAATGATACTTATTATCATCATCGGTGAATGACCGCAGATCCAGGCCGGGGATTTGATGACTGCGGGACAGGAGGGTGGGAATGAATTATGATGCCATTGACATTGGCGGCGGCCGGAGAAACTGTTGTAATACGGAAGATTTCGGGAAAAGACACGATGAGACAGCATCTGGCAGATATGGGTTTTGTGGTGGATGCGGAGGTCACTGTAGTCAGCCGGGTTATGGGAAACCTGATTATACAGGTTAAAGGAAGCCGTGTGGCTATTGACCAATCAGTCGCTTCACGGATTTTCTGCTGATGTGTTTTGAAATTGCCGGGATCGGAGATGAAATGAATGAGAACATTGAAGGATGTTAAAGTGGGAGAAACTGTAACGGTAGCCAAGTTTAACGGCACCGGTCAGACGAAGCGGCGGATTATGGATATGGGAATTACAAAGGGCACAAAGGTATATGTCAGAAAGGTGGCGCCGCTCGGTGATCCTATTGAATTAACCGTGCGCGGCTATGAACTGTCAATCCGTAAGGATGAAGCGGAAGCTGTTGAAGTCGAATAAAAAGAAACGGGCGTAGAAAAGAACAGATCCGGTATATACCGGAAAAAGCTCTTATGGTTCTGTTCCCCTGCCGCATAACCGGCAGCGGATCATAAGCGCAGGAAACGGGATATTTGTTTCCGGAAGGAGAATAAGATGGCAATTAAGATAGCTTTGGCGGGCAATCCCAACTGCGGGAAAACGACGCTGTTCAATGAATTGACGGGCAGTACCCAGTATGTGGGAAACTGGCCCGGGGTAACGGTGGAAAAGAAAGATGGAGTACTGAAGGGACACAAGGATGTCATTATCCAGGATCTTCCAGGGATCTATTCTTTATCCCCTTATTCACTGGAAGAAAAAGTAGCCAGGAATTATCTGGTCAATGATCAGCCGGATGTGATCCTGAATATTGTAGACGGAACAAACATTGAACGGAATCTGTATTTGACGACACAGCTTATCGAAGTAGGCATTCCGGTTGTGATTGCCGTAAATATGATGGATCTGGTTAAGAAAAGCAGAACACGCATCGACATGGCAAGGCTGTCACAGATGCTGGGCTGCCAAATCGTGGAAATCAGTGCATTAAAAGGGAAGGGCTGCATGGAGGCTGCAGAAAAAGCGCTTCAAGAAGCACAGGTACACGTACACCATGAACTCCCCCATGTATTTACGGGCAGTGTGGAACATGCACTGGCCCATATTGAAGAATCAATTTCCGGTAAAACGGAGGGGCGTCTTCTGCGGTGGTATGCGATCAAGGTCTTTGAGCGTGACCATGAAGCTACTGATGCACTCCAGTTGGGCAGTGATGTCCTGGCACATGTGGAAGAACACATCAAGGACTGTGAAAATGAAATGGAAGATGATGCGGAAAGCATCATCATCAACCAGCGTTATGCATATATTTCCAAGCTGGTAGGCCTGGCTGTTGAAAAGGGTGAATCCGATACGAAGATGACTGTATCCGACCGTATTGACCGGGTAGTCACAAACAGGATTCTGGCACTTCCTATTTTTGCAGCGATTATGACACTTATGTATTATATTTCGGTCACGTCTCTGGGACAGACGATGACAGACTGGGTTAATGATACGCTCTTCGGAGACATTATCACAAATGCCGCCAACGACGGACTGGCAGCTATTAATGCACCGGACTGGCTGAACAGCCTGATTGTAGACGGTATTATAGGGGGAGTCGGGACAGTACTGGGATTTGTTCCGCAGATTCTCTTGATTTTCTTTTTCCTGTCCCTTCTGGAGGATTCCGGTTATATGGCCCGGGTCGCATTTATCATGGACCGTATTTTCCGCAAGTTCGGACTGTCCGGCAAATCCTTTATTCCCATTCTGATTGGTACTGGCTGCGGTGTTCCTGCAGTTATGGCCGCCCGGACGATTGAAAATGAACGGGACCGCCGGATGACGATCATGCTCTGTACATTTATTCCATGTACAGCCAAATCAGTGATCATTGCCATGATCACATCTACATTTTTCCCGGGTTCGATCTTTATTGCTCCGGCCATGTATTTCCTGGGGATGGCCGTGATTGTCCTCTCCGGCATAGCTTTGAAAAAAACGATGTATTTCGGCGGAGATCCGGCGCCTTTTGTTATGGAACTTCCTGCTTATCATATTCCTTCATTCAAGGGAGTTATGATTCATATGTGGGAAAGGGCAAGAGGCTTTATCATTAAAGCAGGAACGATTATTTTTACAGCCTGCGTTGTCATCTGGTTTCTTTCAAGCTTCAGCTTTACCATGGACATGGTGGAAATTGAAGACAGCATGATTGCAGCGATCGGTCACGCGATTGCATGGATTTTTGCTCCCCTGGGACTGGGTGACTGGAAGGGCGCAGTTGCCGTAGTGAGCGCCGAGATGGCCAAAGAGCAGGCTATCGGTACATTGGCAGTTTTGAATGGAGTTGCTGATGCAGATAATGATGCCATGGTGATGGAGGGCATCCGGACAATGTTTACGCCCATTGCCGCCTTTTCGTTTATGATCCTGAACCTTTTTGATCCTCCCTGCATTGTGGCCATGGCCACGATTGCCAGAGAAATGAACAGCCGCAGGTGGGCTGCCCTGGCGATTGGATTTCAGGTCATGATCGGCTATTCACTTGCTTTGATTACTTATCAGCTGGGCAGCTGGCTGTTCTACGGGGCCTCCTTTGGATTGGGGCAGGCAGTGGCTTTTATCTTAATTGCTGCAGGCATTTATATGATTTTCAGGCCGAAGGTTCATCCTAAATCAGGAGTGGCGGAAGCCAGATCCTGATTCTAGTATAAGAATAACCGGCAGGCGTGATTTGAGGGAAGGAGGAATTGCTGTGAATCTCGCATCTATGGCTGTATTGGCTGTTATTGCTGTGTTGTTTGCATGGGCAGTATATCATATGGTAAAGAACCGCGGGGGATGTGCCTCCTGCGGCCATGGCGGAAGCTGCCCCATGTGCAGCCATGAGCCGGGCTGTCCTATATGTGCCAAAAAAGCATCTAAGGCTGTGAAATAAGAAAAAGAAGCAGTTCCCTTAAAAGCCTGTAAGGCTATAGGGGGCTGCTTTTTTTGACGGCTTATATTTTATGAATGACACGGATCATGGGGCCGGTTATGAGCGCAGCAGCCAGTGTCCCCTCACGGATGCCTTCCAGACGGCCCAAGCCAAACCAGGACAGAGAAAGGGCGGCCAGAACCAGACAACAGTCAAAACCGATTTTTACCCGGTCGAACAAAATACCTGTATACATACTGATAGCCTGCACAAGTCCTTCGCCCGGAGTCATGGACAGGGACGCTCTTAATTCTCCGTCAATGCCCAAAGAAAGAAGGAAACATCCAAAAAACAGAAGTGCCGCCCGGGAGCTGTAACACTGCGGCTGGATTCCCCATATCAGGTACATGCCCAGATCAATAAAAAAACTAAATACGGCGGCTACCAGAAGCTGGGAAAATAGTTCTGGATACCACGGACGTTTCATAATCATCCGCTCGGCAGCAACAAAAAGGACATTGATCAGCCATGTCCATTCACCGAATGTACCCGGCAGCAAAAGGCTGAGAACGTAAGGGACTCCGGAAATTTGAGAGGTGCCCAGTCCGGCCTGGGTAATCAGAGCAATACCGAAGGACATAAGGGCAAGAGCCAGGCAAAGAATGGAGCACCGGGCTTTGAAAGAATATATTTTCATAATTCAGCCTCTTTTTTGTATATTGTTTTTCACATAACTATTTTGAACAATGATAGGA
>OLIH01000471.1_pt1 | contig 24609 bp, 20 predicted proteins | sample 1609721 | NCBI WGS metagenome assembly OLIH01 (sample SAMEA4350157, study PRJEB24818) | metagenome | biome: human; feature: gut; material: faeces | place: Denmark | collected 2013-09
CTTTGAAGCATGTGTATCCGCTTCCGCTGTTTTCTCTTTTGAATATTGACAGGGATACATACGGGACGATGCTGGAGGAGCTGTGCCGGAGTGCGCCGGAAGAGTTCCAGAAAGCCGTGACGCCGGGGACGCCGGAAAACGAAGCCCTCAGCTCCTTCTTCGGGAAGCTGTTCCGGCTGCCGGATGAACTTCTGTGCTTCCGGAGCTATGTTTCCACGATGCTGGACTTCTATTTCGAACCGCTGCGGCGCAGAAACGCGGAGCATTATGCAGTGGGTGTTTACCGGTTCTTTTCCGATGCCGCCGCACAGGAGGCCCTGCGTGCCGCACTGCCGCCCTATCCCACTTTTGAGTTCCTGCAGAGCCGCCCGGCCATGACGGAATATGTGACGATGCCGGACCCTGTGCATCCGGAAAAGTACATCCTTGCGGAGCGTGTTGTTTTCTCCAGCCTGGCCGATTTTCTCCACATGGATCTCTTCCGTGGCCTGATGCACGGAAATGTTCCGCGCCGCTGCCACAACTGCAGGAAGTTCTTCCTGCTGCAGAACGGATACGATGTGCGGTACTGCACCCGGATCGCGCCGGGAGAAACGAAGCGCACCTGCAGGCAGGTCGGCGCGCACAACAAGCAGGCGGACCGGGACAGCAAGACTCTGGTGCAGATCGAATACGAAAACACTTACAACCGTTTGAAAAAGCGGAAGGCACGCGGGAAGATCTCAACCGATGAATGGAATGCTCTGGTCGCCAGAGCACAGGAGATCAGGGAACAGGCTCAGCGAGGATTCCTTTCGGATTTTGAGATGAAGAAGGCATTCGACAAGATTTAGGGATACAATGATTTAATACGTGTACGAGTGTTATATGTTCTGAACATGCCAAAAATGCTACCGTATAGTAAAATAAGGAAAACGGTTAAGACGGTGCGAATATGAAGGGACAGCAGAGTTTGAGCGACATCGAATACGGCATGCGTAAACACAAAACCAAACGAGAAGCATTCTTGGATAGCATGGAAAGCCTCATCAACTGGGACAAATGGTGCGGCATCATCGAACCCATCTATTACAAGAGAAAGCGCGGCCGACCTCCCAGAGGTATCGAGCTTATGCTGCGGATGTATCTACTCCAGGTATGGTTCAACCTGTCCGACGAGAGCACAGAAGATAGCGTTTATGACATCTACGCTTTCCGTAAATTCGTAGGTATCAATTTTTGTGAAGAGCAGGTTCCTGACTCGATGACCCTTCAACATTACAATGTTGCCATCTCACACGCAGCCAAGAAGCTCATGCGGCTGATTTACGCAATGGAGAAATCCGGTGAGCCTTACCGATTGCATCTGTCTATATTCCGCTCAGAGCGCCACTCTCGACGCTCTCCTTGTTATGCCATCTTGCTAGCTGAAACTTTTTCACAGAAATCTCATTTTCGGGCTTGATTTTTAATAGTTAGTCTCCTTATTGTGTCAAAAAAGGAGAGCGGCAGATGCGGAAACGTGTGGTATCACTGGTTGATAAAAATATTGTCGGCGCAGCCGTCACCCGGCTCTGCCTTGAACAGGGTATTACACAAAAAGCGTTGATGGCTAAAATGCAGACCTTTGGTGCTGATATCCGCTATTCCAGTTTATCAGAGTTGGAGGGCCAGACCCGTTCGTTCTTTGACAAAGAGCTTTATACGCTCGCCAGAAGTCTTGAGGTAGAAATCAACGCATTGTTTTCAGCAAAATAAACGCGAATCCGGAGCGGTGTTTTTTCCAAAAAGGCCCGCGCAGGCCTTTGCATGTCTTTTCGGGCCCACGCCATCTCCCCTGGTGCCCATTGTAAAAAGGCCGCCTACTGCACGCAAGGGGTGGAATGTGTCATCCTGTGTCACCGACGGGACATCCCCCCAAACTTCCCGAAAAAAACACTTTTTTCAATTCTCACGTCAATATGCACAAAAGCGACACAAACTTATTGGCGGGTTCACCCCGTTTCGAGGATTGACTTTAATTTAACAATGTTGTAGTATTATGACTAGCAATTGATAATACATCATACCCAAAGAGAAACATACGATTTAAGGAGCTGACCAAACGTGAGACAAGAAACCATCGGGTTCATCGGCGGCGGCAACATGGCCGAGGGAATCATCAAGGGCGTGGTGGCCGATAAGGCCTTTGCACCGGAGAACATTCATGTGTACGACATCCTGCCCCAGCGCATGGACCTTCTGCACGAGCGCTACGGCACCGCCGTGTGCGCCGACGCGGCCGCGGCGGCTGCGGCCGACGTGGTGGTGTTTGCGGTTCGTCCTCAGGACGTGGACACCGTGTGCCCCCAGGTGGCGCCCTATTTGAAAGAGACCAGCGTGTTCGTTTCCATCTGCGCGGGCGTGACCATGGCCAAATTCGCCGGATACCTGGGCGAGAAGGCCAAGATCGTGCGCGTGATGCCCAACACCCTGACCGAGACGCACCACGGCTACAGCGCCGTGTGCCGCAACGGCAACACCAGCGCCGAGGACGCGGCCCCTGTGACCGCCATGCTGGAGGCCATCGGCCAGGTGATGGAGATCAACGAGAGCGCCTTTGACACCTTTACGGCGTACAGCTGCACGGGTCCGGCGTATCTGTTGTACCTGATGGGCGCTTTGACGGACGCGGGCGTTCGGTCCGGCTTCTCGCGGGCACAGTCCCGGGCCATGACCATTGCGAACATGATCGGCACGGCCATGAAGCTGGAGCAGACGGGCCTGCACCCGGGCGTGATTCTGGACACCATGACCTCGCCGGCGGGCGTGGGCATTGAGGCCATCTGCACCATGAAGAAACACGGGGTATCCGGTGCGGTGATGGACAGTGTGGAACAGGCTGTAAAAAAAGCAAACAGCCTGGGCTGATAAAAGGAACGGAGGAACAACAATGAAACAAACGCAACGAACAGAGAAGAAGGCGGAATTTCTTCCCTCTCTGCTGGTGATGGTAGCGGCCATCCTGGTACTGGTGGGCGGCATCCTGGTTTTGAAGCTGGACCCCCATATCCCCCTGATCATGTGCACCTTTGTACTGGTGTTCTACGGCCTGTATCTGGGCATCTCCTGGAGCGACATGATGAGCAGCGCCGTGAAATCCATTTCCGAATGCATTGAAGCCATTATTATCATGATGTCCATCGGCATGGTGGTGGGCGCGTGGATTGCGGGCGGCACGGTGCCGTTCATCATCTACTGGGGCCTGAAAATCTTCTCTCCCCAGTGGCTGCTTCCCTTCACCGTGGTTCTGTGCGCTTTGATGAGCACCCTGATCGGTTCTTCCTGGACCACCGCCGGCACCATCGGCGTGGCGTTCATGGGCATCGGCATGGGCCTTGGCATTCCCGCTCCCATCGTTGCGGGCGCCGTCGTCTGCGGCTCCTTCTTCGGCGACACCCAGTCCCCCATGTCGGACGGCTGCAACTTTGCCACCGCCATTTCCGGCGCAGGCCTGTACAACGGCGTGCGCGGCATGATCATCTCCAACGTGCCCGCGCTGCTGATCTCCATTGTGGCGTATGTGTTCATCGGCATGAACTACTCTCACGTGAGCGCGGACAGCGCCAGCGGCATTGCCGAGACTCTGGCCGGCCTTGAGGGCGCGTTCAACCTGACCCCGGCCGTTCTGCTGCCGGCGGCTCTGCTGATCTTCCTGATCGTGATCAAATTCCCGGCGGTTCCCACCATGATTGCGGCTGCCTTTGCAGGCACCCTGTGCGCGGTTCTGTTCCAGGGCGAGGGCCTGGGCGCTGCGCTGGGCTACATGATGAAGGGCTACGTGGGCGACACCGGCGTGGCCGACGTGGATAAAATCGTCACCCGCGGCGGTCTGTCCGCCATGATGAGCACGGTTGCCATCGTGATTCTGTCCATGTGGATGGCCGGCGTATTGCAGCGCACGGGCATCATGCACGCCATTCTGGCCAAGATTGCCCGCATCATCCGCAAACCGGCTGGCCTGGTGACCACCACCACCGTGATGACCTACCTGTTCAGCTACTTTGCAGCGGACCCGTATCTGGCCATGATGCTGCCTTCCAAGGCGTTTGCCGAGGCCTACGACGAGATGGGCTACGACCGCAGCGTTTTGTGCCGCTCGGTTTCCAGCGCCGTGTTCTTTGCGCCCATGGTTCCCTGGGGCTCCGGCGGTCTGTACGTAGCAGCCACCCTGGGTGTTGCAGTTTTGGACTATTTACCGTATTATTTTGTAGGATTCCTGGCACCGATCATCACCATTTTGTGCGCCTTTACCGGCTGGGGCATGTACAAGGCCAAAAAGGCCGCGCCCGCCGAGAGCGCTTCCAACTAAATCCGACGTTCGGCGGGGCGGGGCACACCCGCCCCGCCGTGTGCCATTAAGAAGGGAGAGACCGTTGTTTGAACCAGCATGCCATTCTCATTGATTTCGGCAGCACCTTCACCAAGGTGGCCGTGGCGGATCTGGCCGCCGGGCGCATGGTTGCCACAGGTCGGTTTCCGTCCACCGTTCGCACCGATGCCCGCATCGGCCTGGGCCAGTGCTTTGGCCTGGCGAAAGAGGCCATCGGCGCCGACGCCTTTGAAAAGGCGGTGAAGCTGTCCTCTTCCAGCGCGGCGGGCGGCCTGCGCATGGCGGTGGTGGGCCTGACGCCCACTTTGAGCAACACCGCCGGGCGCAACGCGGCCTTCGGAGCCGGGGCCAAGATTCTGGGCTCCTTCTCCGGCCGCTTGACCAGCGAGGACATCGCCGCGCTGGAAGCGCTGGATCTGGAAATTCTTCTGTTCTGCGGCGGATACGAAAACGGCGCCACCAGCACGGTGCTGCACAACGCCGAGGCCCTGAGCGCGGCCCGGCTGAGCTGCCCGGTGATCTACGCGGGCAACTCGGCGGTGGACGGCCCGGTGCGCACGCTGTTTGCCCAGCGGGGCAAGGAGTGCTTCACCGTGGAGAACATCATTCCCAACGTGGGGCTGCTGAACACCGCCCCCACCGAGGAGATCATCCGGGACGTGTTCATGAAGCGCATTGTGAACATGAAAGGTCTGGGCACGGTGCAGGGCAGCATCGACCAGGTGCTGATGCCCACCCCCGCGGCGGTGCTGGAAGCCGGCGCTCTGTTGAGCCGCGGCACCCAGCAGCAGCCCGGTCTGGGACCGTTGATGATCGTGGACGTGGGCGGCGCCACCACCGACATTCACAGCTACGCCGAGCCCGTCCCCTTTGAGGGCGCGCGGGTTCTGGGCGCACCCGAACCCTACCAGAAGCGCACCGTGGAGGGCGACATGGGCATGCGGGAATCTTCCATCTGCCTGTTGCGGGAGATCGGGTGCGAGAAAATGGCCGCGGGCCTTGGCATTGCGCCCGAAGCGCTGGCCGCCTCCATTCAAAAGCGGGTGGACACCACCAGTTTTCTGGCGGACAGCGACACCGAGCAGCGCATTGAAGAGGCCATCGCCCAGGGAGCTGTGCGGGTTTCGGCCCGGCGGCACGCGGGGCACATCGAGCACGTGCACTCGGCCAACTGCACAGCGCTGCAGCTGGGCAAAAACCTGACCGAGGTGCACACGGTGATCGGCACCGGCGGACCTCTGATCAACAGCACCAACCCCCGGGCCGCTTTGGAAGGGGTTCTGGCGGACCCTGTGAAAAAGCCGGACATTCTTCTGCCCCGACAAGCGGATTTTTATCTGGACGCGGATTACGTATTGTACGCGGCGGGCCTTCTGCGCCATCTGGACGATGACGTGGCCCTGACCGTGATGAAAAACAGCCTGAAAAAATTGCCCTGAAAGGACGGGATTCCATGACGAACATCAACATCAAACGCCGGTTCCAGGAACAGGAACTGCCGGACATGAAAACCCTGCAGGCCGAAGTGGACAAAATCGCCGGGCAGGTGACCATTGGCGAGACGCTGTTCATGAAAAAGCACGGCGTCAAATCCGAAGGCGAGTACAAGAAGAAAATGGCGGCGCAGGGCCGCGTGATGAAGCACTCTCACATCGGCTGGAACTCCTGGGAGAGCACGGCCGAGGGCTTCCGCCACATTTATAAGACGCTGGAAGAGAGCGGTTCCACGGTGGACCGGTTCGGCGTTTCGCTGGACTGGACCATGGGCGTGCCCGCCGAGCTGCGCAGCAAGATCCCCGTGGGCACGGGCCTGATCTTCAACACCCCCGAAGAGTGGAAGGCCGTGGGCCAGGTGGTGCCTGTGCAGCCCCACTTCGGCGACCACATGATCGGCTCTTTGAACTCTCTGGAGAACACCCGCCTTGCGCTGGAAGCAGGCGTGACCACCATCGGCAACGTGTCCCAGTACTACACCTTTGAGTACCCGGGCATTGAGATGGAGTGCCAGCGCACCGAGGACATGGTGAAGGCCCTGCTGCTCATGGGCCGGTTCCGGGACATCGGCGCCATCGTCCACTCCAACCTGGACGACGGCTTCGGCTCTCAGTACCACGACCTGGCCAACCTGGTGGGCTGGGCCATGCTGGAGCGCTACATTGTGGAAGATCTGATGGGCGCGGGCCTGGGCCACTGCTTCGGCAACCTGTTCAGCGACCCCATGCTGCGCATCATCTTCAACCGAGCCATGGGCAAGATCAACACCCATAACACCCCCGGCTCCATGATTTACGGCAACACCATTGACTTCGGGCCCAACTTCGCCCGGAACTTCGGCGCCATGGCTTCCTTCAGCATGGCGGACGCCATCGGCCAGATGAAGTACGGCAGCGGCCACGCCATCTGCCCCATCCCCGTCACCGAGGCCACCCGCATTCCCTCGGCGGACGAGATCATCGAGGCGCACCGTCTGGTGGACATCATGATCGAGAAAGCGCCGCTGTACAGCTCCTTCATCAACTGGGAGAAAGTGGAGGCCGAGGCGGACATTCTGGTGATCTGCGGCCGCATCTTCTTCGAGCGCGTGCTGAACAGTCTGGACGACATGAAGGTGGACATCACCCATCCGGGCCAGCTGCTGGCGGTTTTGAAGGCCATCGGCCCGGCTCAGCTGGAAGAGAACTTCGGCGCGGGCCGTCAGGACAAGAACGCCATGCGCGGCCGCATTCCCGTGCGTCCCACCAGCATTGTGCAGACCATCCGCCAGAAAGAGGAAACCCTCATCGAGGGCATGGACGGCATCGACGAGCAGCCGCTGAAGGGCATCAAGGTGGTCATGGGCACCACGGACGTGCACGAGTTCGGCAAAGAGATCTGCAAGAGCATTGTGCAGAAGGCCGGCGCCACCGTGTTCGACATGGGCGCCACCGTGGCCCCGGCGCAGCTGATTGACACCATGCTGGAGACCGAGAGCCACATTCTGCTGGTCAGCACCTACAACGGCATTGCGCTCAGCTACGCCAAAGAGGTGCTGGAAGGCTTCAAAGAGAACCACATTGACGCAAAGCTGATCATGGGCGGCCTCATCAACGAGAACATGGACGGCAGCGATCTGCCCGTGGACGTGACCGAGCAGGTGCGGGCGCTGGGCGTCAACTGCGACAACAAGGCCGAAGACCTTGTGAAGAACATTCTGGCCATCGACAAGGAATACCGGGCCTGAGACCGAAAGGGGCGTTTTTCCATGGAAGGACTGGTTCACTTTTACACCGGTGACGGAAAGGGCAAGACCACGGCGGCCATCGGGCTGGCCGTGCGGGCCGCGGGCGCGGGCCGCAAGGTGGTGTTCGCCCAGTTTATGAAAGGCATGGACACCAGCGAGCTGGCCCCGCTGAAAACCCTGGGCGTGCAGGTGGTGCGCAAGGGCACCGTGACCAAATTTGTTCCCTACATGACCGAGGACGAGCGGGCGCTGTGCGCGGCCCAGCAGGCCGAGACCCTGGCCGAGGCCCGCCGCCTTGTGCCCGAGGACGGGGTGCTGGTGCTGGACGAAATTGCCAGCGCCGTGACCACCGGCATGGTTCCCGCAGAGGACGTGCTGGCCCTTTTGAACGCGAAACCCGCCGGCACCGAAGTGGTGATGACCGGCCGCCAGCCGCCCCAGGCGCTGCTGGACAAGGCGGACTACATCAGCGAGATGCGCTGCGTCCGCCATCCCTACGACACCAAAGGCGTAGGCGCCCGCAAGGGCATCGAGTACTGACAAAACGAGGTGTGTCATGAACAACCAAACCAAAACGGAACGCGAGGGCACGTTCGGCTCCTCGGTGCTGGTGCTGGCGCTGGCCATCGCCGTGCTGCTGACGGGGGTCGTGGGCTTCAAGCTGGACCCCCACATCCCTTTGCTGTTCAGTTCGTCCATCATTCTTCTGTACGGCGTGTGGCTGCGCGCGCCCTGGAAGGACATGCGCGACTCCATCATCAAGAGCATTTCCGAATCCATTGAGGCCATTCTCATCATCTGCCTCATCGGCATGACCGTGGGCAGCTGGATCTCCAGCGGCACGGTTCCCATGGTCATCTACTACGGGCTGAAAATCTTCTCGCCCCAGTTCTTCCTCATTTCGGTGCTGGTGCTGTGCTCCATCATGTCCATCATGACGGGCTCTTCCTGGACCACCATCGGCACCATCGGCGTGGCGTTTATGGGCGTGGGCTACGGCCTGGGCATCCCCATGGGCATCACCGCGGGCGCCATCATCTGCGGCGCCTTCTTCGGTGACAAGCAGTCCCCCCTGTCCGACTCCACCAACTTTGCCGCGGCCGTGGCCAAGACCGATCTGTACGACCACGTCCGCTCCATGATTTACACCACCGGCCCGGCGTGGCTGGTCAGCGCGGTGTTCTTCCTGTTTGTGGGCTTCTCCTACTCCGGCGGCACGGCCGACGCGAGCCAGGTGGACGTGATCACCGAAGGTCTGGCCGGGGCGTTCAATCTGAACCCCGTTCTGCTGATTCCCCCAGTGCTGCTGGTGGTGCTCATCATCAAAAAGTTCCCGGCCATCCCCACCATGATCATCGCGGCCATGATGGGCATGGTGCTGACCGTAACCGTGCAGGGCGCAAGCCTGCCGGACGCGCTGCGCTACATGCACTCGGGCTTTGTGGGCGACACGGGCGTGGCGGCTGTGGACCAGCTTCTGACCCGCGGCGGCCTCAACTCCATGACCGGCACCATCACTCTGATGCTGCTGAGCCTGACCCTGGCGGGCGCTTTGGAGCGCACAGGCGTCATGCACCAGCTGATGAAGAAGGCCGGCGCCATCACGGGCAAGCGCTTCGGGCTCATTGCCACCACGCTGGTTTCTTCCTTCTCGCTGAGCTACTTTGCGGCGGATCCCTATCTTGCCATGCTGCTGCCCGCCAACGCTCTGGGCGAAAAGTACGACGAAATGGGCATTGACCGCCGGGTTCTGTCCCGCACGCTGGAAGACGGCGGCACGGTGGTGTGCCCCATGGTTCCCTGGGGCACCAGCGGCATCTACTGCGCGGCCACCCTGGGCATTCCGGTTCTGGAATACCTGCCCTACTACATCATGGGCTTTGCCACGCCGGTGTTCTCGCTGATTCTGGCGGCCACGGGCCTGGGCATTTTCTACACAACCAAAAAAAATAAGAAAGAGGGCGCGTAACGTGAACACCATGAACGAAAAACTGGCGGCGCTGGGCCGCCCGGACTCCTCGTTCCTGGCCGAGGCCAAAGCCGAAGCCAAGGCCCTGACCGTGGGCCGCACGGAGTTTCTGAAGGCCACGGGCTGGCGCAGTGAGCCGGCCTACAAAAAGGCCATGGCCGCCTCGGGCCAGTTCATGTACCACTATCATCTGTGCTGTGAGAGCAACGAGGACTTCCGCCGCCAGATGGACCGTTTCGATGAGCTTCTGGAAGAGAAGAACCTGCATCTGGACCGGTTCGGCGTCAGCATTGACCCGTCCATGGCCCTGCCCCGGGACATCCGGGCCGAAAACCGCCAGGGCGGTTCCCTGTACTTTGAATCCCAGGCCGACTGGGACATGCTGGGCATGTCCCGCCGCATGCAGCCCCATCTGGGCGACAACATGCTGGGCAGCCCGGCCTCGGTGGAGACGGTCAGCTGCGCGCTGAAGGCGGGCGTGACCACCATCGGCAATCTGTCTCAGTTCTTCGGCTGGGACTACCCCCAGTTCCCGGACACCGCCGCCCGGGCCAAGGCCACGGCCTCGGCCATGGCCATCATGGCCGAGCACGCGGCCGACGGCGCGCTGATTCACTCCAATCTGGACGACGGCTACGGCGACAAGGCTCCGGACATGGGCCTGCTGGCGGGCTGCGCCCTTCTGGAAAAATACATCGCGGACCTGCTGGGCGCAAAGCTGGCCCACTCCTTCGGCGACATGTTCCACTCGCCCTATAAGCGGCTGGTGTTCCTGTCGGCGCTGTGCCGCATTCATCCCGAAGGCATGACCGGCTCCATGATTTTCGCCAACAAGCTGGGCCGCAGCCACACGGACATTGAGCTGAACACCGCCCACATGACCACCTGCCTGTTGTACGACATGGCCGGTCAGCGGGTGTACCGCACGGGCCACGCGGTGACCACCCTGGCCAATCAGGGCCTGACCACGGACACCACCCCCGAGCAGGTGGTGCGGACGCTGGAGTACGCCCGGGAGATGGAAGCCTACGTGCCGGCGGTCATCGAGACCATCGACTTTGCCAAGGTGGACCGGGACGCGGACATGCTGGTGGCCCGCGGCAAGCGCTTTGTGGAAGCAACGCTGGAGTATCTGGCCAATTACATCGATGTGACGGACCCCTACGCCATGCTGCTGGCGGTGAAGACCGCGGGCGTGGGCAACCTGACGGCGGCTTTTGCCGACCGGGACGGCCGCAGCGCGGTCCCCACGGATTACTGTCTCATGCACGAATAACAGAAAGCAGGTGTAACTATGGAAAAAATGCTGCAAGGAAAAATCGCACTGGTCACGGGCGCTGCCCGTGGCATCGGCCGCTGCATCGCGGTCAAACTGGCCGAGTACGGGGCCGACGTGATTGTAAACGATCTGAAAATTGACGAGGACGCGCCGGTTCTTTCGGAAATCCGCGCTCAAGGCGTGCGCGCCATGGCCCTGCCCGGAGACATCACCGACTGCGCGAAAGTCAATGAAATGGTGGACAAAGCCGTGGCCGAGATGGGCCGCATCGACGTTCTGGTGAACAACGCGGGCGCCTATCCGGCCCTGGGTGTGCTGGACGTGACCGAAGACCACTTCAACTTTGTGGTGAACGTGAACCTGAAGGGCCTGTTCTTCATGACCCAGGCCGTTGTGAAGAAATCCATGATTCCCAACAACTACGGCCGCATTGTGAACATCTCTTCCTGCGACGGCAAGAACCCCGGCCGGGGCGTGGCCATCTACTCGGCGGCGAAGGCGGGCGTCATCAGCCTGACCAAGTCCTTCGCGCTGGAGCTGGCGGACTACGACATCAACTCCAACGCCGTGGCCGCCGGCTGGGTGGAGTCCGAGCAGGTGCTGTCCAACGACCGCTGGAAGGACGCTCTGCCCTCCATTCCCTCCCGCCGTCTGGGCAAACTGTCGGAGATCGCCGAGTCCGTGGCCTTTTTGTGCAACGACAAGGTCTCCTACATCAACGGCGAAATTCTGGACGTCAACGGCGGCATCATCATGGACTGAGCCTCCCCATTTTTTTGCGGCGACCGCTTTTCCCCTGCGGCCGCCGCTTTTTTTTTCGTTTTGTTCGTGCTACAATAAAACCAACATCCACAGTGAGGTGACGTGACAATGGCCGATGTGACCCGCAAACTGTCCGAACGGGTGGCCACGGAAATTCTGGAGATGATCACCCTGCAAAAGCGCTTTTCCCCGGGGGATAAAATCCCCACGGAAAACGAGCTGTGCGCCGAGCTGGGGGTCAGCCGCACCACGGTGCGGGAGGCCATCCAGAAGCTGACCGCCCAGAACATTCTGGAAGTGCACCGGGGCAAGGGCACCTATGTGACCGACTCAACCCAGACCCTCTCCTCGGACATTTTCTCCACCCTGTCCTACACGGGCATGCGGCTGAAGGATCTGTACGAGATCCGGCTGATTTTCGAGCCCCAGGCGGCCTATTACGCGGCCCAGCGCGCCACGGACGAGGAGCTGGCCCAGATTCTGGAATACGGCCAGATTCTGCGGGAAAAGCTGCTCAACGGCGAGGACTGCGTGGAGATCAACCGGCTGTTTCACAACAGCATCGCCCTGTCCACCCACAACGAGTTCATGGTGCGGCTGGTGCCCATCATCAACAGCGAGATCGTGCGCCTGTTTTCCGAAACCAACATCAAGCAGGTGGTCCATCGGCACACCCTCAGCGACCACGACATGATTTTGAATTACATGGAGTTCCGGGAAGCCCAAGGCGCCCGAGTGGCCATGGAACTGCATATTCTGCACTCCATGCAGGACTACGATTTTTAAGGCAATACCGCACAATTCTAAGTGTCGAATCGCGCTGACAGATTTTTTGGCAGGTTAAACAAAAAGCACGGCGAATACTTTGTATATTCGCCGTGCTTTTTTTGACACTTGTTTTCAAGGCTTTTGGAGGGTTTTATTAAAGCTCTGTGAGCTTCAATAACCACTTATAAAATCGTGGTTTTCAAATTTTTATTTATATATCGTCAGCAGTTGCGGCACTACAGAAAATATCTTTTTCGTGAATAAAGCTGGCTATTCCTAACGTATCCATCATTTTTTCTCTCCTGATTTGGCAGTTCGGACTACTGTCTGACTACCACTCACGAAAGTACCCGCAAACCTGCTCGGCAAAAGGTTTTGAAGGTTTTTTACCTGTTCAAAATCTTGTGCAGACCCACCTAAAAATGATGTTATAGAGCCGTTTTTCTTTGTCTGTCACAGTTCTCCGACCCGGAAGGCCGCTAGTTCGAGTCCAGTCAGGCGCACCAATCTGGAAGCTACATTTTAGCCTTATAAACGAGGCTGAAATGTAGCTTTCCTTTTTGTAGAAACCTCCATGTTATACTGCTCATGAACATATCAGTAGAGAGCATGAAAGTTTTGTCATGCCCGAAAATGTCATTGATTTGTGTTATATTCATTTTAAGAGCAGTCTACAAGAAGGGATTCGGCACAAAACCGATACAGGAGTGACAAAAATTGGTATCTTTTTACGGTTTCGCACTCCATATCCTGGACTCCAGAGAAACGGACTGTGATGCGCTTTGAACCTTATTGAAGAAAAACCATCTTTGTCTTACTTTCATCAGACCCATTCCGCCTATGTCGCTAGAGACTACAACTCGGTAGCCCCAAAACCAGAGGTCAGACGTGAGCCCATTCACTATTTGGAGCCCCATGTGGAAAAACTTTCCCCTTTCCGTGGGGTACTTTATCATAGGGTTAATCGCTGAGAGCAGCACGGACTGCGGCGCCCCTCCGATACCCCAAAAACAGCGTCTTGCCGATGTTTTGTGTGTGCTTGAGGGCTTGGCTCTCCGTAGCGTGACCGTCGGGCGGGAAATGATAAACTTTTTGGGTGTGATTTTCTTCGTACCATCCATGAAGGTATGGAGCACCTAAAGCAAAGCGGAGCTCTGGCGCATACATCGCTGCATATCGATGCTGCTTCAATGAACATCAGCAAAGCAACCATTGGCGACGCAATCAGAACTACATACGGCCGCATCTGCCACATCCATCCGTCCGATAGCGACCAATGGTATCCCGGACACACCCATTATGATTTCCATGAAACACTGCAGACGTTCTGTGGCATCGGGTATGACGGAGCCCTAGCCTTGGAGGAATTACTCCGCCCGGATACACATACCGCAGCGCAGCAAACATCTCCTATCTGAATAAAATCTTTGAATCACTTTGTTAATTTTGACGGAAAGCATTGTCCAAGAGCAAACGGAGCGCCGATAACATATTTTCAGCTCTCCGTTTTTTCTAGTTCAGAATTTTTCTCTGCGGAAGGTTTATAAACCACAGTTGCCAATTAGCTTAAAACATATTATAATATTTTTGTATATCCTGTTTCGTATATTGCCTTTTGCACACACAAAATGCGCGACAAGTTCTGTCATTGTTTGAAACAAAGCAGGTGGGAAGATGAAAAAACAGCGCCGAGAAAAAAGCGACCGGTACCGAAGCATCGGCCAGAAGCAAATGACTGTTTTAATCGTCTCCGTCCTTCTGTCCATTCTTCTCTTCAGTGGTTATTTTTTCTTTTCCGTACGCCAGAATTCAGTCCAGGAATATGTCCAGCGTTCTGAAAACGCTGTAGATGTATCTGCACATAATATTGATTATTATATTGAAAACTGTATCTCCTCTGCGCGCAGTATCTATGTGGACAATGATATTGTGTCACTGCTTTCGCAGAATAGCCGTGGCCCTCTCACCACCGGACAAATGGAACAGATTTATAGCTACCTTCAAACGGTTTATTATTCCACTTCCGGTTCGGAACAGATTTTTCTCGCTTCTCTTCGGCTGAGCCAATCCTTTTTATACATTGCCAAATATCTGCAGTCCTCGGCTACCGAGCTTTCTCTCAGCATCGAAGAATTGCCTTCTTTTTCCTCTTGGCGTAGCCTTTATGTTCAGCCTACACATACGATGTCTTCTTACGGCCATGTAACGCGCTTTGACGCGCCGGTTCGGGAAGCACCGGATGAACTGGTATTTACTTTATGGTTTCCAGTATACAATCTTCCCCAGGGCGATGAAGTCATCGCACTGGTTGCAATCGATTTTCCCATTGCGTTTTTAAATCAGAATTGTCAACTCGTTTATGAAGATGACGAACAGATGTATATTGCAGATATGGGCGGCATGATCCTGGCCGCGTCGGACGAAACTGCTATTTTTCGTAATTTGGCCGAGATCTGTGCCGATGGTGCTCGGCTTCAGGAGCAAGCAGCTTCTTACTATATTGCGGATGGACAGCTTGTCCTGCAGCGGCAGATGGAATCCAAATATCTTAACTGGAAGATTGTCAAAACCGTTCCTCTGGAAAAAATATATCGAACCAATTTGATACAGACCTTTGTATTGATCACTGTTTTTCTATGTGGGCTGGGTGTGGTTGTCGCCATCAACGCCAGCCAGGTATTGCATTATACCAAACCGCTGCGCCGTATCACTGACTACATGCAAACCATTGTCCGCAACAAGAAGTGGAAGGATGTCTCTCCTCTTTCCAGTTATGTAGAATATCGGGGCAACGATGAGCTCGGCCTATTGGTAACCACCTTCGAGTCGATGCTTTCCACTATACAATATTATATCATCCAACAATATGAACTGGAACTCGCTTACATCCGTTCTACACTGAAGATGCTACAGGCGCAAATTAATCCGCATTTTATTTATAATACACTGCAGTGTTTCGCCACAAGTGCCTTGAAAAAGCAAGATCTTGAACAGTACCACCTTATTTCTTCCTTTGGACAAATGCTACACTATGCTATGGTACTGGAACCCGTCATCGTCCCCCTGCAGGCGGAGCTGGATTATGTGGAACGCTATCTCGCATTACAACAGATGCGCTTTAAGCATGAAGCGGATATCTCCTTTTCCATCCTGCCGGGTACGGATATATGCGCGATCCCGCGTATGACACTGCAGCCCTTGGTAGAAAACTCAATCTTGCATGGGAATATTCTGCAGGTGCCGGGCAGCATCCTGCACATTGAAACACAACAAATTGGAAATATGCTACATGTCTCGGTTGTCGATAACGGAAAAGCCGTATCATCCCAGCTTGCACAGCAAATGCACGAACGTGTCGTATGTCTGCGTCAAACCTTTCTGGAGCATACCGCACACGCCAACAGCCAGCCGGCTTTCGTACCGTTACAGGACATCTTTTCGCGGGATGCAGGCGGGCGCGCCTCCATTGGAATGGAAAATGTGCTTCTGCGTCTGTTGCTCAACTTCGGTAAGGATTGCGAAGTGAGCATTTTTGCAAACGACTTGGGCGGAACCACGGTCGTGCTTCAGCTGCCGTACCGTTCTCTAGGTTAATTTCTTTTGAAAGGAGGCCGATGCATATGAAAGCGCTGATCGTAGATGATGAGGAGCATGTTGTGGAGGCCGTTCGACTGCTGGTTCCCTGGAGCGAACTCGGCATCAGCGAGGTTTTTGCGGCCAGCTCCGTGCCCGAAGCCCAGGCGCTGATTCGCACCCACCGCCCGGAAATTGCAATTCTGGATGTTATGATCGGCAATGATACAGGAATCCATCTGGCCCAGTTTATCACAGACGAAGCGCCTGCAACAAAAATCATCTCAATTTCCGGCCACAGTGATTTTGATTGCGTGAGAGGCATGTTTGTGTATGGCTGCATCGACTATCTTCTTAAGCCGATTGAAGAAGATAAAATCATTACCGCACTTCAAAAAGCAGTATCCGCAGTACAAAATGAGGAAGAGAACAGCCGTCTAAATGGGGTTGAAGCCAGCAAGGTGAAAGAAATTTCCAGACAGCATCAGCAAATGCTGTTGAGCGAACTGCTCCAGCACGGAAACATTTCTCCAATATATGCCGAATTATGCCAGAGTGATGCAACTCTGGCCAAGGCGCAATATTGTATGGTGCTGGTATGTGATCTATTCTTTTGGCCTGTTCAGGATACAGCTTTTTCCAATCGGCTGAATGTCGCCGCGAAAAAAATATCTCACCAGCTGGAAGAATGGAACTGCGGTGTGCTGTTGTATCATACCCAAACAATGGGACAGATTGTAATTCTTTTATATAGCGAGTTTTCTGACGCACAGCGCATGATCGTACAGATTTTAGAGGAGTTGTCCGTTTCTCACGGATTATACGTCGGCTGCAGCGGTTGTAATCCGTTCCCTGATGCCCTCACTCAGTCCTATGCAGAAGCGCAGCAGGCATTCCTGTCCGCCGGGCCCTCATATGGACGAACACTCCTTGTTCGGTACAGTGCCGAAACGCCCCGTGTAAAGGTCAAGACAAGTATTGAACTGGAAAATCAGATGCTTTCTGCCCTGCTCATCGGAGACAACGCCGCTATTTCCAATGCAGTACATCACTGGATACAGTTTGCGTCGGGCGAAAGGCCGATGACTCTTGGCCTGTTGAAAGATCTTTGGTTCTATTTTGATAAGCTGTATCACCGCTGGGTGGAATACCTATACAACCGGTACACTTCATTTTCCCCTGTGTCCCCTCTGAATGGCCCCTTCCCGCTTTCATTAACAAATGATGCATGGTGCAATATAAAAGAAAGCCTTACCGCCTTCTTCTGTTCGGTGCTCGAGCACATTCATCAGGAAATCTACACCGTGCGAAAAAGCGGGGACCTTATGTATGAGATTGCCGATTATTTGGAGCTGAATTATAAAGAGCCTTTCGATCAATGCAGATATTCCGATCTCTTCCATATCAACAAAGATTATCTGAGCCGTAAGTTTAAGGAAACCTTTGGAAGCGGAATGGTCGCTTATCTGACAAACATACGCATCAAGCATGCCAAAGAGCTGCTTGTCAGCTCTGATATGCAAGTACAGGAAATCGCCATCGCGGTAGGCTTTCAGGATGAAGGCTATTTCACCAAACAGTTTAAAAAGATTGTTTCCATGACGCCTGCCGCCTATAGGATATGGCGCCTGCAATCAAACGATCAAAAAGCAGGCCCGAAGGAAAGCTGAAGTTTTCTCCGGGCCTGCTTTATTTTTCCTTTTATATTCCCCGCTCCGGGGCCGGCTGCCGCAGCATTTTCCGGATATGATAATGGTATGCTGCATACACAACGGCCAATGAAACCGCCCACGCCGCTATATCGGGCAGATAATAGCCCAGATTGCCCAAAAGCGGCGGAAGAAACGATATTGTCATCGTGCGCGCCACAAGCTGCAAACATCCAGCGATCATGGGGTATATAGCATATCCCATGGTTTGTATCGCCCCACGGTGCAGATACATCGGCGTCATGATCAGCGTTCCCAAGGCTGTTACACGGATAGAATCCCAGGCCGTGCAGAAAGCCGTTTCATACGTGGTGGGGTCCTGTGACCACATCAAAAGCGCAAGAAGCCGGTCACCCCAGAGCCATACGCACAGAATCATCCCCAAAGTGAGCAATTCGGAGACCACCGTAATACGCCGCAACCCTTCGCTTACCCGCCTGATTTTTTTTGCGCCCAAATTTTGGCCGATAAAAATACAGGTTCCAGACTGGATCGCCATAATCACCGCTTCGATCAGGTTAAAAATTTTTACCCCGGTGCTGATACCGCCGGAAAAAGCCGCTCCCCGGCTGTTGATCTGTTTTTGCACGGCCATACCGCCTACGGCAATGATTACAGAATTCCAAAACATTGGAACCCAAAGCGAAACCACTTCTTTCAGAATATGCTTGTCGGGCTTCCAGTGAGAATGTTCAATGTGGAACACTTCACATACCCAAACCCCTCTCAGCACGATTAATGCACTGAGTATTTGTGCAAAGGCCGTCGCCAAAGCCGCCCCCAAAACACCCAAGTCAAATACTGCTACAAATAACAGATCCAGCGTAATATTAACAAAGGTAGCCGAAACCATTGCACGCAGAGTAAAGCGGCTTTCTCCTGTCGCCTGTAACAAAGCGGCCGCGATATCATACGCAACGATAAGCGGCGTGCTAAGGACAGAGATCGTCAAATAGATATGCGCATCTTCATAAATATTGGACGGTACATTAAAAAAAATAAGGATGGGGCCCATAAACATCATCAGCGCTGTCGTTACGATTCCCGCCAGCGTGCCGCCCAGAAAAATGCTGTGGGCTACGATTTTCCTGACGCCTTCCGTATCATGTGCACCGACTCTTTTTGAGGCCGCAATACAAACCGAATTCGCAGTATCCCGGCAAACTGCGAACAGCAGCCATTGAAGCCAGCTTGTACAGCCAATTGCCGCCAATGCGTCTACTCCCACGCAGCGTCCCACAATCGCCGCGTCCGTGAGCGAATATGCCTGCTGGAAAAGGTTGCCTGCGATCAGCGGAACAGAAAAACGCAAAATTGGTCCGCAGACGCCGCCGTTGGTCATGTCGATGCTTTTACGCTGCGCCACGCCCACACCTCTCTTTCAAAACTGCTTTTGAAGTTCATGCTTACAGATGCATAACTCGGCCGTATTCGGGGTATCATGTCCCCGAATACGGCCGATGCAATACAAAATCTGTATAACTATTTTTTGGCAAGCATCCGAGCGTAAGCCTCTTTTGGCGATTCATTGTGTACACTGGAATAGTTGTATTCTGTGAGGTCCTCATCAGAATAGAACTCTACCCATACATAGAAAACTTCCTTGCCTTTTTTTGCCAACAGCTTGTGGTCCTTACCGCCGTAAATGAAAGAGAAATCGCCCGGTTCCTGCGGCGCGAGCTCGCCTTCCACATCAAGGTCAAAATCCGAATTGCCCAAGCAGTAGTTCCATTGATGCACTTCGGGATGTCCTTTTTCATCTGTACCCGCGCCGATAGCATGCACGACGCCAATTGTCACATGCCCAAGCTGCATGCCCTGTAAAATGCTCCATGAACGCGTACCGGGTTTTTTGCAGGATTGGTCGTACTGTACGCCATCGGTATATTTTTTGAAAAACGGAAGGTGTTTGTGCCAATGCCGGAACTGCTCTTTGTCCCACTCATTCATGCCGAAAACACCCAAAATAAACTCTGTATCCTCAACCGCGCCTACAGTATAAGCCTGTTTGTCAAAGTCGGGGATGAAGAACGAGGGTTCAACGACATCGAACGCTTCGCAGCCGTAACGGATGTAAGCACGCTTACCGTTGAAAATCAGGAGTACGATATTCTCCGGGTCCAGCTTTGGGCTGACAGTGCAGCCCGCTTTCACATTGCAGCGATAAAATTTGATACCGCATTTCTGGATATCCGGAAAATCTTTATCCAGCGGCATTTCTTTCATTGAAACGCCTTTTGCGTCATACTGAATCTCCGCATCCGTGCTGTATACATAAGGATAGCTCATAATAACATTCCTCTCTTTTATTTGCCTCTCTTGTTGGTATTGAATTCGACCCAGATGTAATGCACCTTTTTGCCACTGCCGGCGTACAAGTTATGGTCCGGGCCAGCCGGGATAAAGTCCCAGTCGCCGCCTTTGCGGTCATAGGTATCGGCATCTTCCCCAGCGCCCACGGTGAGCTGATAGTCGGAATCGCTCAGCGCGTAGTTCCACTGATGCACCTCGGGATGCCCTTTCTCAACAGTACCGCCGCAATTTCCGCCTTCACATATACCAATCGTCAGGCGTCCCAAACGGTCGAACTCACCGTATAGTACTGTACGGGAAATGGTACCCGGTGTTTTGCAGTCCTGATCATAACGGTCGCACTGCTCCTCCGTACGGAAGAACGGCAAATGCAACCGCGTGTCCACGGCACAGTCGCAATCGTGGGAGTCCATATTCGCGGTCACCATCACAAACTCCATATCGGTCACAGCATGAATGGTATAGGGCATTTTGTCATAATCCGGTGCATAAAAGCACACTGTGTCCAGCTTCCGGACAGCTTCTTCGTCTTTCAGCAGGCCCACGCCCTTACCGCCGTCGAACAGGTAGACCACGGAACGGTCGGCATACAGCTCGGGCTTCAAAACACTGCCCGCTTTCATAAAATATTTGAACGCCCGCACCTCATCGTGTGTGCCCGGCAGCAGCTCTATGACATCGATCCCGTTTTCATCATAGCTGTGAACATGGCTTGCATCATAATACAGATAAACCTTCATAGATACATCCTCCAAATGCACATAATGCGCGGCGGGAATGACCGGCGGCCGACCCGCCCCGCCGCATGATTCATACGCTGTTCAGCGTTTCGTTCCTGTTAGTTATATTTTCCACCCGCAAAATCCTTGAAAATCTGCTGATACTGCTGCGTAAACTCGTCGCGCGTAATTTCCTGTCCGACGAACTGTGCCCAAATTTTCTGCAGGTCGGTCTGAATGACGGCTGGCATATAAGAATACATTGATTCAGCGGCACGGTCGTCTTTCATCAGCGAAACCACATCTGCTGCGATAGCCGGCAGATTTTCCGAAAGTTCCAAGGAAACAATGGCTGTCGGGGAGCCCATCGTTTCCTGGTGCCAGATGCGTGCAGCTTCGGAAGAAACAATATAGCTCAGAAAATCCTTGGCGGCCGCAACACGTACTGGGTCTCCGCTGTCTGTAACAGATGCCGTGATTGTCTGCTTCTGCAGATTGTTTGTTCCCGCATCATTGGAACAGGGAAGCACATCCTGTTTCACATGATCCAGCAGATCAGGATTGGTACTCTCAATATTGGGCGTCTCCCACGAGCCTTCACCCACAAGCATTGCACACTCTTCCAGGAAGAACGCATTGCGGCAGGTCCACTTGTCGGTAGCAATGGCACCTTCCTGTGCATACTCAATCAAGATCTCATAAGTATCCATGAAATCGTTCCATTCCGGATCATTGACGAGGCCCATATCCTCCCCCGCCAGCATTTTATTCAGGAAATCAAGCTGATTGTCCTTGTTGCCGAGCCAGGTGGTACCTACCCAGTTGAACAGATTTAGGTAAGTTTCAGCCCATTGATGCATAAACGGTGTAATCCCGGCCGCTTTCAGATCTGCACAGAGCTGTGCCAGCTCATCGCGTGTCTGGGGCGTATGATCCCAGCCTGCCTGGGCCAATAAATCCATATTGTAAAGAATGCCCGTGCCCTCAACATAGATAGGCATAATTGTCATACCCTGATCGGTGGTTCCCAAAGCCTTCTGCTCGTCGGTCAGCAGGTCATAAGCGGGGCAGTCCGTGCTCAAATCCACACAGTACTGGAACCAATCCTGATTCAGTATGCCATAAGAAACTGAAATGATATCGGGAAGTTCTCCAGCACTCAAGGCGGATTTCAACAAGTCGTTATATTTGTCAGAACTTGGGAATGTTGCATCAATCGATGCAATCTCGGGATGCTCTGCCATGTATGATTCGATCAATGTGTCAAAATTGTCTGTCCACTGGCCTAAAGGCATGGAAACCGTCAGCGCGATAGAACCGTCCGTCGGCGCGCTTCCTCCGCCGGATGCAGTCGGCGACGACCCGCTTGCCGCAGGCGCTGCGGAACTGGATGCGCCTGAACCGCAGGCCACAAGGCTGAGTACCAGTACAAATGCAAGTAAAAGTGCTGTGATTTTTCGTGTCATCTTTTTTCCTCCTTTTCGATGTGTGCTATACATTCGTGGCCAAACCACGTTGAACCAACGTCAGCCCTTTACTGCCCCCACCGTAACACCGTCAAGCACCTGCTTCTGCGCAATCACAAAGAAAATAAACAGCGGCAGAATAGAAAGCGTAACAGCGGCAACAGCGGTATCCCATGAGAAAAAGGCTTCATTGAACAAAGACTGCATCGCAATCTGCAACGTGCGGTACTGGGTTTTTGTCAGAATGAACTGTGTCATCAAATAATCGTTCCAATAGGTAAGTACCTCAAGCGAAGCAATTGTAAAAACAGTGCCTCGAATCAGCGGGAACACAATACGCCAAAATACGCTCAAGGTGCTGCAGCCATCGATGATCGCTGCTTCTTCGATTTCCAGCGGGACAGATTTTACCGCGCCGGATACGAGAAACATAGACATTGGCAGAGACAGTGCCCAGAAGCTGAGGATCACGCCAAACAAATGATTTCCCAGTTTCAGCATACCAATCATTTTTGCGAACACGATCATGATGCACTGGAAGGGCACACACATACCGCTCAGAAACAAAACATTCCAGATTTTGGTGAAACGGTTGCGGTTTCTGGCAATCCAGTATCCTGTCATTCCGGAAAAGACTACGCACCCCAAGGCGGAAAATATTGTAATAATCGCAGTGTTTTTCAACACATTCAGAAAATCCAGCCGCTCCCAGGCTTCTTTGAAATTATCCAGCGTTGGATTCTGCGGCCAGGCTGCAATATTGGATGCAATCTCCCGGTAGGGCTTGAATGAATTCAACACGGTGAAATACAGGGGAACCAAAACCACCAGCGCACTGAATGCTATGAGGATTACACGTACCCATGTATCAACAGTTTCGCGGCGCTTCATTATTGTTCCACCTCCCGGCGCGAAGTTAAGCCTACCTGCGCAAAGGATATTATCACGAGAATCACAATAAAAATCACAGATTTTGCTGCGCCAAAGGCCATTTGATTGCTCTTGAATGCAGTGGCATAAATATTCATGGTAACACCCTCGGAGGTTCGATAGGGATTGCCATTTGTCAGTGAGATGTTGGTGTCGTACAAAAGCATTGCCCAGTTGATGGCGATAAACATACACCGCGTAATAGACGACATCAGCATGGGAATGGTGATGCGGAACAATATTTGCCGCTTGGATGCCCCGTCGATCGTAGCCGCTTCAATATAGCTGCTGTCAATCGCGGAAAAACCGGCTCCATAGATAATCATCAGATATCCGGACAACGTCCAAGTCATTACGATGACCAGTGCCCAAAAGGAAGAACTCGGTGTTGTAAACCAGTTTTGAGAAAACCAACTCCATCCTGTCCATTTGCCAAACTGAACAAATACATTCTGGAAAATAAACCGCCATAAAAAACCCAATATTACGCCGCCGATGATACGCGGCACATAAATCAACGCACGCCATAAATTGCGCAAGGGAATATCCTTGGAAAGAATATAAGCCCAGCCAAAAGCCAGCAGGTTGGAAAAAATCACCACGAAGAACGAAAACTTAATCGTAAACCAAAGAGATGCCCAATATTCTGGCTCAGCAAAGGTTTTAAAATAATTTGTAACCCCATTGAAGCTGAATGTCGGGTCCACCCCATTCCAGTCCGTAAAAGAATACAAAAGCTCCCCGCCAAGAGGAATCAGAAACAACACCGTAAACATGAGGATTGAAGGCCCCATAAAAATTGCGCAGTCAAACCACTTTCGCCGTTTCGACAACTTCGGTTTACAAAATGTCGATTTTCCCATATGCCCTCGCTCTCCTCACTGCACATAATTTTGCATTTCGGTATTTTTGCTCTATTTAAAATTTAAGCGATTTTGAAAAAGATTTGAATGGAATTTTTTGATATTAATTTGTATATTTTTGATATATTATTTTTATCATAATAAAATAAATTATATATATTATGCAAAATCCATAAAATAAACATTTTTAATCGAAAACGGACACCGGGGTATCGCACTTTTTATAAAGGCTACCTCAATGGTAGCCTTCTGATACTCTAAAGGAATCCCAAGAGGCGCCTCTTAAAAACAATGCTATTTTTTAATAAGCCCAATAGCCCTCGGAAGATAAGGGCTATTGGGCTTGATTTTCTTTTTGCTACAGCCCCATCGCCTCGGCCAGTTTCTCCTGTGCGAGCTTTTTGTTCTTGTCGAAAGCATGGCTGTAAATGTCCAATGTGGTGCTGGGCTGTGCGTGCCCCAGCAGGCCCGCCACAGTGCGTACATCCACACCCTGAGCAATGAGCATGCTGGCGTTGGTGTGCCGCAGGCTGTGCACGTTCAAATTGTCCGGCAAATTGCCCTCCCGCAGAATCTTTTTGAACCGGAATGTGAATGTACTCGGCACCATCGGATCCCCGCCGGGCTGCCGGAACAGATAGTCCTCTTCCTCCAGTTCCCCTCCACCACGCTGTTCTTTCTCCCACG
>OLIH01000473.1_pt1 | contig 24256 bp, 24 predicted proteins | sample 1609721 | NCBI WGS metagenome assembly OLIH01 (sample SAMEA4350157, study PRJEB24818) | metagenome | biome: human; feature: gut; material: faeces | place: Denmark | collected 2013-09
AGGTTATGTATATCTGGCGCAGCCGCCGCTGTATAAGCTGGAGAAAAATAAAAAAGTCTGGTATGCATACAGTGATGAAGAACTGAACCAGATTCTTCTGGAAGTAGGAAGAGACAGCAATAATAAAATTCAGCGTTATAAAGGTCTGGGAGAGATGGATGCCGAGCAGCTCTGGGAGACAACCATGGATCCTGAGCACAGAATCCTTCTGAAAGTAACAATGGATGAAGAAACATCATCCGAACTCGACCTAACATTCACAACCCTCATGGGAGATAAAGTAGAACCACGACGTGAATTTATCGAAGAAAATGCAAAATATGTCAGCAACTTGGATATATAACAGTTAACAGCGCCTGAAGGGCGTGGACTTCCGGGGGCAGACAGCAAGTTTACTTGCGTGTCTGACACTGGGAAGACACGCGGGTTGGCATTGGAAATGCCAACCCAGTGATAGAGCCGAAGGCTTTATCACTGGAAGCCCGAGGGAGCGGAAGAAGCTGATAAGAGCCGAAGGCTTTATCACTGGCCCCCGGGGAAGCGGAAGAAGCCGGTAAAAGCCGAAGGATTCGAAGGATCCAGTGGCTTTAGAATGGAAAAGGAGATAAGTGATGGAAGATAATATTTTTGATAAAGTTCACGAGGTTGACCTGAAAAAGACCATGGAGAAGTCCTACATTGACTATGCCATGAGTGTTATCGCATCCCGTGCTCTTCCGGATGTAAGAGACGGGCTGAAACCCGTGCAGAGAAGAATTCTCTACTCTATGATCGAACTGAACAACGGTCCCGACAAACCGCATCGTAAATGTGCGCGTATCGTCGGTGATACAATGGGTAAATATCATCCCCACGGAGACAGTTCCATCTATGGAGCTCTCGTAAATCTTGCACAGGAGTGGTCTACAAGATATCCGCTTGTAGACGGACACGGAAACTTCGGTTCAGTGGATGGAGACGGTGCAGCTGCCATGCGATATACAGAGGCACGTCTGAGTAAGATATCGATGGAAATGACGGCAGATATCAATAAAGATACCGTCGACTTTATACCGAACTTTGACGAGACAGAGAAGGAACCGACCGTACTGCCTTCAAGATTTCCGAATCTCCTTGTAAACGGTACATCCGGTATTGCTGTCGGAATGGCGACCAATATTCCGCCGCATAACTTAAGAGAAGTGATCGCTGCGGTTGTAAAGATCATAGACGATCAGATTGACGACAATGGAGAGACTACGATCGAAGAGATACTGAAGATCGTAAAGGGTCCGGATTTCCCGACAGGAGCGGAAATCCTCGGAACAAGAGGAATCGAAGAGGCATACCGGACAGGCCGAGGTAAGATCCGGGTACGTTCGGTGACAAATATAGAGCCGATGGCAAACGGAAAGAACAGAATCATCGTGACAGAGCTTCCGTTTATGGTAAATAAGGCAAGGCTGATCGAGAAAATTGCGGAGCTGGTAAGAGATAAGAAGATAGACGGAATTACAGATCTGAGCGACCAGTCAAGCCGTGAAGGAATGCGTATCTGTATTGAACTGCGAAGAGACGTGAATCCGAATGTCATATTGAATCAGCTTTATAAACATACACAGCTTCAGGATACTTTCGGCGTGATCATGCTTGCTCTGGTAAATGGAGAGCCAAAAGTAATGAATCTTCTTGATATGCTGAAATATTATCTTCAGCATCAGGAAGAAGTCGTAACAAGAAGGACAAAATACGACCTCAATAAAGCAGAAGAGAGAGCTCATATATTACAGGGCTTACTCATTGCTCTGGATAATATTGACGAAGTCATCAGAATCATCCGCGGTTCTAAGACTGTTCAGATCGCAAAGACCGAATTAATGGAGCGCTTTGAACTTTCGGATGTACAGGCTCAGGCAATCGTAGATATGCGTCTGAGAGCGCTGACAGGTCTGGAACGAGAGAAGATAGAATCAGAATATGCCGAGCTGATGAAAAAGATAGAAGAATACAAGGCAATTCTTGCAGATAAGAAACTTCTCCTCGGAGTTATCAAAAAAGAGATTCTCCTCATTTCTGAAAAATACGGCGATGAGAGAAGAACACATATAGGTTATGATGAATTTGATATCTCTATGGAGGATCTGATCCCGAGAGAAAATGTGGTTATTACCATGACAAATCTCGGATATATCAAGAGGATGAGCATGGATACCTTTAAGAGCCAGAACCGCGGCGGTAAAGGTATCAAAGGTATGCAGACTCTTGAGGACGACTATATAAGAGAGTTGTTTGTCACAACCACACACCACTATATCATGTTCTTTACAAATACAGGACGTGTATACAGACTGAAAGGATATGAGATACCGGAAGCAGGGAGAACCGCAAGAGGAACTGCAATAATCAATCTGCTGCAGCTTATGCCGGAAGAAAAGATTACGGCTATGATTCCGATTAAGGAATACGAAGAAGGAAAATACCTGTTTATGGCAACAGAGAAGGGGCTTGTTAAAAAGACCCCGATCAAAGAATATGCAAATGTAAGAAAGACAGGCCTTGCTGCTATTGTTCTCCGTGAGGAAGACAGATTGATAGAGGTAAAAGTAACTGATGATGATCAGGATATCCTTCTTGTGACAAAATACGGACAGTGTATCAGGTTCCATGAGACTGACGTGCGCTCGACCGGAAGAGTTTCCATGGGTGTGAGAGGCATGAACTTAGGAGACAATGATGTTGTCATCGGTATGCAGATCAGCAGTCAGGGAAAAGACCTTCTGATCGTGTCTGAAAAGGGCATGGGCAAACGCACAAACATGGATGAGTTCACGAGACAGAACCGCGGCGGTAAAGGTGTGAAGTGTTATAAGATCACCGAAAAGACAGGAAATGTAGTCGGTATGAAAGCCGTGGATGACGACAGCGAGATCATGATCATCAATACAGAAGGAATCATTATCCGTATGAAGTGCGAGGATATTTCCATATATGGAAGGATAACCTCTGGCGTTAAATTGATAAATTTACCTGAAAATGATAAAGTTGCAAGTGTGGCTAAGGTAAGAAAGGCTTCAGCAGAGATTGACGGTGAACAGGTAGAGATAAAAGAAGAGACGGAAGAAGAAGAATCCGAAAAATAAACAGAGGTTGTTATAAGTACATGTAAAAGAAAGACTGTCATATGGCACAGGGATAAAGATAAAAATCCCGTGCGGTATATGGCAGTCTTTTATTGCTATATATCATTGCTAAATTACGAACGGAAGGCTGCCTCCTTGACACTTTTTCTGATAATTATTATACTTTAGAAATGCAAGGAACCGTGAAAATACGGCTTTCTTAGCGGGTAAAGGATGATAAAAATATGAAACCACTTATTTTACAGTCAGACTTTGGAACTGCTGACGGAGCAGTCAGCGCAATGTACGGAGTGGCCTATGGAGTGAATCAGGATCTGAATATTTCAGACCTGACCCATGAGATTCCCCAGTATGATATATGGGAGGCGTCCTACAGGCTGATCCAGACCGTAAGTTACTGGCCGAAAGGCTCGGTATTTGTAAGTGTTGTCGATCCGGGAGTGGGATCTACCAGAAGAAGTATTGTGGTAAGGACAAAGACAGGGCAGTATATCGTTACTCCAGATAATGGAACGCTTACACATGTCAAGAGGATCATAGGGATCGAGCAGGCGAGGGTGATCGATGAGAGAGTGAACCGTCTGCCGGATTCCGGTGAGAGCTATACCTTCCACGGACGTGATATTTATGCCTATACGGGAGCAAGACTTGCTTCAGGCGTTATTACATTTGAAGAAGTCGGTCCCGAGGTGGAGACAGAAAGCGTGATCGAGCTTCCGGTTGTGGAGGCAGTATATGACGGAGACAAAGTGAGCGGTACGATCGATGTGCTGGATGTCAGATTCGGAAGCCTGTGGACGAACATTACAAGAGAAATGTTTTTGAAACTGGGAGTAAAGCACGGCGGAAGAGTCGAGATAAGCATTGAGAATGAGACAAGAACGCTTTACAAGAATATTCTGGTATATGCCAAGAGCTTTGCCGATGTATATGTAGGAGAGCCGCTTCTCTATGTAAACAGTCTGGACTGTATGGCGGTGGCAATCAATCAGGGAAGCTTTGCAAGAGCATATAATATCGGAACGGGAACGAACTGGAGGATCACGATCCGCAAAGCTCCCCGCCTGATATATGAAGATTAAGAAACAGCCGGTATGCTGCCCAGGAGATAGAAAGACCGAAAGGCGGATCGATACCGACAGACGGAGGAAATACGAATGAGTGAAAATGAAAAGACTCCGGTAATTGAATTTAAAGATTTTCAGTTCCAGTACTTCAGTCAGGCTGAGCCGACACTCTATGATATCAATCTGAAAATATATAAAGGTGAGAAAGTGATCCTCGTAGGTCCGAGCGGAAGCGGAAAAAGTACGCTGGGACACTGCCTGAACGGTCTGATTCCTTTTTCCTATAAAGGAGAAATCAAGGGAAGCCTTAAAGTTATGGGGCAGGAAACGAAAGAGATGGATATTTTCCGTCTCTCAAAGATGGTAGGAACTGTACTTCAGGATTCGGACGGACAGTTCATCGGCCTGACAGTGGGCGAGGATGTTGCGTTTGCCCTTGAAAATGAATGTGTAGAACTTGGCGAGATGAAAGAAATCGTACAGAAGGTGACAGACATCGTAGACATGGGAGAACTTCTGAAATCATCTCCATATGAACTTTCCGGAGGACAGAAACAGAGAGTTTCTTTTGCCGGGGTAATGGTTGACGATGTAGATATTCTTTTGTTTGACGAGCCTCTGGCAAATCTTGATCCTGCTACAGGTAAGACGGCTATCGACCTGATCGACCGGGTTTGGAGAGATCAGGAAAAGACAGTCATTATTATTGAACACAGACTGGAAGATGTATTGTACAGGGATGTGGACCGGGTGATCGTGGTAGGAGACGGACGGATCGTGGCGGATATGACGCCGGACGAGCTGATGTCGGCAGATATCCTTCCGGGACTCGGCATCAGGGAACCGCTCTATGTGACCGCCATGAAATATGCGGGAATCAAAGTGACGCCGGACATGCATGCAGGGAGGCTGGATACACTGGATATAGACAGAGTCCGGGAGCCACTGCTTGCATGGAACCGTTCACAGGAGAAGAAAGAAAAGCCGGACAGTCGTCCAGTTATCCTTCAGGCGGATCATATCAGTTTTCAATATACGAAGAAGAGAAAGATTCTTCAGGATATCAGCTTTTCTATCCATGAGGGAGAGATGGTCAGTATCGTCGGGACAAACGGCGCGGGAAAGAGTACACTGGCCAAAGTAATCTGCGGTTTTGTGAAAGAAGACCAGGGAAAATTATATTACAGCGGTGAGGATATGTCCGGTTGGACGATCAAGGAACGTTCCGTAAAGATCGGATATGTCATGCAGAATCCCAATCAGATGATCTGCAAACCGATGATCTATGACGAGGTGGCGCTCGGACTTCGCATACGGGGAGTACCGGAAGAAGAGATAGAGCCGAAAGTGGATAAGGCGCTGAAAATCTGCGGACTGTCACCTTTCAAGAAATGGCCTGTGTCGGCATTGAGTTTCGGTCAGAAAAAGCGTGTGACGATCGCTTCCGTTCTTGTACTTGAGCCGCAGATCCTGATTCTTGACGAGCCTACGGCGGGTCAGGATTATCATCATTATACAGAGATCATGGAGTTCTTAAGGAGCCTGAACAGTCAGGGGGTTACGATCATTATGATCACTCACGACATGCATCTGATGCTGGAATACACGCCCCACGCTATTGTCATTTCCGGAGGAAAGAAGATCGGGGATGCAAGCGCGGTCAGTATACTTACCGACGAGGCAGTCACAGAACAGGCAAACCTGAAGGTGACATCTCTTTATGAGCTGGCAGTGAAGGCAGGAATTGAGGATCCGTCCTCTTTTGTTCAGAATTTCATAGATTATGAGAGGGGGACAAAACGGAATGAAAACGAAACTGTTTGACTATATTGACAGAGATAATTTCATCTACAACCTGTCAGGGCTGACAAAACTGATCGCTTTTATCTGTCTTACATTTTCGGTCATGTTTTCCTATGATATCCGGTATATCATTTTTGTCCTGATACTCTCATTCTGCTTTTTCAGAATATCGGAGATCAGTTTCAGTCAGATACGTACGATGATGATTTATGTTGGCGTCTTCCTGCTTTTGAATTTCTGTCTGACGTATATTTTCAGTCCTCAGTATGGAACAGAAATCTACGGAACGGTACATGAGATTTTCCGATTCAACAGCAGATATACGGTGACGCTGGAGCAGATCCTTTATCAGGTGACAAAGATCATGAAGTATGCGTCAGGAATCCCGTTGGGAATCATCTTTCTCCTGACGACAAATCCGAGTGAGTTCGCGGCGTCATTAAATCGCATCGGGGTGAGTTATAAAGCGGCATACGCACTGGCACTGACTCTGAGATATTTTCCGGATATGATCCGGGATTATCAGGACATTTCACTGGCTCAGCAGAGCCGGGGACTGGATCTGTCAAAGAAGGAGAAGCTGGGCACCAGGGTGAAGAATATGATGAATATCTTTGTGCCTTTGATCTTTACAACGCTTGACCGGATCGAACTGATCAGCAATGCAATGGATCTGAGAGGATTCGGAAAACACAAAAAAAGGACATGGTATGCGGGCAAGCCGCTTGGCAGAAATGATTATCTCGCCATGCTGTTTTCTGTGGCAGTGCTTGCAGGATCGCTCTGCGTATCGTTCTTTGTGAACGGCTCCAGATTCTATAATCCATTTGTTTAGAGACAATAAAGTGCTGCAGGAAAGAAATCATGCAGATATAAAAAAAGATAACGGTATGAAAGGAGAACATACGTTATGAAACCGATTCTTGTATTTCAGACGGATTTTACTTATAAAGAAGGAGCAGTAAGCTCCATGTACGGGGTAGTAAAAAGTGTGGACAGGGAGCTTGAAATCATGGACGGAACCCACGAACTTCCTCAGTATGATACTTGGAGCGCCAGCTACAGACTGTATCAGAGCCTGCCGTTCTGGCCTGAGGGGACCATCTATGTGTCTGTTGTCGATCCCGGAGTGGGGACAAGCCGCAGGGCATGCGTGGCGAAGACAAAGGACGGTCATTATGTCGTATCCCCTGACAATGGCTCTCTGACTCATGTTAAGAAGTTCATCGGTATAGAGGCTGTACGTGAGATTGATGAGTCTGTAAATCGTTTAAGAGGAAAAGGAACAGAAGAAGTGGCGATTTTCCACGGCAGAGATCTGTTCGGATATACGGCAGCGCGGCTCGCAAGCGGAATTATAGATTTCGGGGGAGTGGGACCGGAGTATCCGGTGGATGAAATCGTAGAGCATCCGATCCTCGAGCCTGTGATAGAAGAGGGAAAGGCAGAGGGAATCTTTGAGATCAATGATCCTAATTTCGGAAATCTGTGGACAAACATTCCATTGAAAGCTTTCAACAGCGCGGGATTTGAATATGGGGATAAGATCCGTGCAGTAGTCTGCCATGAAGGGGAAAAAGTGTTTGACGAAAAAGTTCTTTTCCACAAGAGCTTCGGATTTGTTGAAAAAGGACAGCCGATGATATATAATAATGAACTTATGAAAGTGGCTATGGCAGTAACTCAGGGTAGTTTCTGTGAGAAATACGGACTTTCATACGGCCCGGAGTGGTCAGTAACATTTACAAAAGAATGATCTAACAGGAGGAATGATGAAATGGAGAAAAAACTTTTTGATTTCAAGACAAAAACAATCGTTGCAACAGGTCTTGGCGCGGCGCTCTTCATCGTACTGTTTATGTATGTGAAGATCCCGACCGGAATCCCGGAGACTGATATCAAGACAGCCTACGGAGTAGGAGCGTTCTTCTCGGCGCTGTTCGGACCGATCGCGGGACTGCTCATCGGACTGATCGGACACGGACTGTCCGATGCGATCCAGTACGGTTCTCCGTGGTGGAGCTGGGTAGTGGCAAGCGGACTGACATGCTTTATCACAGGGCTTGTATATCCGAAGCTGAAGGTAGATGAGGGAGAATTCAAAGGAAAAGACATTCTCCGCTTTAATATCTACCAGATCATTGCGAATGTGATCTCTTGGGTGATCGTAGCTCCGATCCTTGATATCGTTGTTTATGCGGAGCCTGCTAACCTTGTGTTTACACAGGGAATCGTCGCAGCAATCAGCAATGCGATATCAGCAGGAGTGATCGGAACAATCCTTCTTGCTCTGTACAGCAAGACAAGGTCTAAAAAAGGAAGTCTTTCAAAAGATCAGTAAAAATACAAATTGAAATCTGAAAACAGGCCGCCGGCGTCTGTTCCTGAAAAACAGGGACAGGCGTCAGGCGGATTTTTTTATTGAATTACAATCTTAATTTATTGAAAAACAATAAAAATATATTGACAAATAATATTCAGGAGACATATAATACGAGCAAATACCAGATTATGTAAATGAATTTAAAGGAGAGGTTGTTATGGATCAGAAAAGAATCATCATCTTCACAAAATACCTGCTGAATTTCATGTTTTACTCGGGTATCCTTGTGGCAGTTTCTCTGCCATATACCCTGAAACTTGCGGGAAAATACTATTCTTCCGATTTTGCGGAGCATTATATTTCAATGCTGGTTATCTTTTTCTTATCCGGAGTCTGCGGTCTTCTCATTGTATGGAGGCTGAAAAAGATGATAACCACGGTCTTAGAAAGAAACTGCTTTGTGGATAGCAATACGAAAAGCCTTAAAGTAATGGGGAAATCTGCATTTGTTATTGCAGTGCTGTTTATTATTAAGGTATTCATACTTCCTACACCGGCAACATATATCATCATCCTTACATTCTTTATCGCGGGACTGTTCAGTCATGTTCTGAGTATGGTCTTTTCTGAAGCAGTACGCTATAAGGAAGAGAATGATCTGACGATATAGGAGGGGATAAAAATGGCAATTGTAGTGAATCTTGATGTCATGATGGCTAAGAGAAAAATGAGTGTGACGGAGCTTGCAAATAAAGTAGATATTACTATGGCGAATCTGTCTATATTAAAGAATAACAAGGCGAAAGCAGTGCGGTTTACCACACTGGACGCAATATGTAAGGCTCTTGACTGTCAGCCGGGAGATATCCTTGAGTATGTAAAGGAGGATGAAAATGGATAGCGTTTTTCTTCAGAGGATGAGAGAAAACAGAAAATGGTTTCTGAGCATGAGCACAGTATACGGGGGAGTGTTTACTTTCTGTTTGTATCGGAATTTATCCGGCATTACATTTCCGGTGATCACGGTTGTTTCGCTCTGGTTTTCCGTACTTTTTCTCAAAAAAGCAGGGATAACGTTACAGAAAGGAACGCTGAGATATTTTGCAGGCATTCTTCTGCTTGGAATATCAACAGTGCTGACGGACAGCGGATTTTTCCATTTTTTCAACAGTGCGGGGATCATCCTTCTCTTTATGATGGCGATGGCTCACCAGTTATATAAAGACAGTGAGTGGGGATTTACCGAGTATGTGAAAAAGTTTTTCATTATGCTGTGGACATGGCTAATATCCGTGGGGGAACTTTTCCGTGGAAGTGGAGAGAATGATGAAGTCAAGACCGATGCCGGCGCGGCATGTGAGAATGGAAATATTACCGGAGAAAATACCGGTGTCCGGAAAAAGAAATGGAAAAATGCCGGTCCCGTGCTTCTCGGAATACTGGCAGCCGTGCTAATGCTCATCATTGTACTGCCTCTGCTCATGATGTCAGATGAAATCTTTTTACAGGTTTTCAACAGACTTTTCCGATTTCTGAATCCGTTCCGGTTTATGCGGAAGATCGACTTCGGAAATATTATCGGAGTAATTGTCACATTTATCTTCGGTATGACTGCGCTTTATGCTTTTTTTGCCGGACTTTTCAGACTGAACCTGGGCGGAGCAGATGTGAAAAAAACGGGAACTTCCAATTATATCACGGGGATAACTTTTACAGGGATCATGGCTGTGGTATATGTATTCTATTCGGGAATTCAGATACTGTTTCTGTTTCTCAGACTGGATTCCGGCCTTCCGGATGGAGTCACTTATTCACAGTATGCACATCAGGGCTTCTGGCAGCTTTTATTTGTCAGCATTATCAACTTCATAACAGTACTTATATGTGTAAAAATATTTGAGGATAACAGGGTACTGAAGATACTGCTCACTGTAATTTCCGTATGCACCTGTATCATGATCCTTTCAGCTTCATATCGCATGGTGCTTTATGTGAATGAATATGATCTCAGCTTTTTGAGAGTGTTGGTCCTCTGGTTCCTACTAGTTCTTATGATCATATTTTTCGGTGTGATATACAGTGTATTTAAAAAAGAGTTCAGGCTGTTCCGGTATATAGCGGCTGTGGTGTCTGTCTGTTATATCCTGTTTTCTTTCAGTCATCCGGATGCACTGATCGCGCGGTATAATATCCAAAATGCACAGGAGACAGAAGAAATGGATATGTACTACCTGATGTACGGGTTGTCAGAGGATGCGGCCGGCGAGATTGCACGTATCGATGTACGGGATATGAATGACAGCAATCTGATACCAGATGTGAGAAACTATTTTAAGGAGATAAGCGGAGAGAATCAGGGGATGTCTCTGCGTGAGTGGAATTATTCCCGGGCGGCTGCGGGAAAAGCTGCGGACGAATGGCTGTCGGACAGGGAATAATTCATAGGGATCCGGAATAAACTGTATCAGGATGTATCACCGGACGGTCTGTATTTTATTATGGTGATACGAGAATGGCAGGAAAGGTTGCGGATCATTTGGGTAAAAAAATTATGTCGGCTGTGACACATTTTTTTGTGCGGGCAGCCATAGGAATGGCTCTGATATTTTTTATAAATCAGTATGTGATCCCGCCTGATTCTTCAATTAATGTGGGATTGAACGCGGTGTCCTTTTTGACATCCGGAACCCTTGGAATTCCGGGGGTCGGACTGCTTTACGGGATTATGTGCTATCAGATTTTGTGAGTTTTTTACAAAAATCGGCGGATTTGATTTGAGGTATAGACAAATTAAAATCCGCCGTTTATAATGCGTCTTACACAACAGGAATTCACCGGTTGTCACACCGGCTTTTGAGGGAAAGCATACGGTGTCAGAATGTCGGCTTAAGAAAAAGCCGGCTGTCATTATCTTTATCGTGCTGCATGAGATCGCGGCAAAATTCAGATTATGTCAGAAGAAAAAAGAAGAAATGTATCAGGCAGTTTTGTAGTCTGTGACGTGCAGGAAGAGTATATTGAACATCTTTTTGCGGTTCTGTCGGAACAGCTGTCAGAAGTGTATCAGTTTCAGCTTTTTCATGATCCGGACAGAGTGATGGAATTTGTGAGAAGGGAGGAGACGGAAGCACTTCTGATCGCTGAGGAGTGCCGGGTAAATACAGAAAATTTACCGGGAATACAGAAGATATTTGTACTCACGGACGTCATGAAAGACTGCACAGAAAAAGATGTTATCCCTGTATTCCGCTACCAGTCGGCCGACCGGATATTGGAAGAGATAAAAAACGGGATGTGCATACCTGACAGAAGGATTTCTGTCAGAAAAAATGGGAGAAAACGTATCCGGGATGAGCCGACAGAGGTCAAAGTACAGGAGAAAAAACGTAATATGATTTCCCGGGAGGGGCAGCAGACACGGGGAATGATCGCAGTGTATTCTCCCGTGCACAGGATCGGAAAGACGAGATTTGCCATGCGGCTGGGAGAAAAACTCTCGGCACGGGTTCCGGTGCTTTATCTCAATCTGGAAGGATACTCAGGAGGCAGTTATTATTTTCCGGAGAACACTGGGAAGGATCTGGGAGATCTGATCTACTGTATGAAACAGGAGAGAACGGATCATGGTCTAAAGATCAGTTCCATGACCGGGAGGTCGGGCGGGATGGATTATATCATGCCAATGGAAAATGAGTCCGATTTAAGAGCGGTAAAAGGTGAAGAATGGATCAGTCTGTTCTCGCAGATCCTTGAAAAGTGTATCTATGAAGTGATCATTCTGGATCTTGGAGACTGCATCGACGGACTGTACGATATCCTGAGAAACTGCGCGAGAATCTATACACCTTATATTCGGGAAGACGCGGCTGTTGCAAAACTGGAACAGTATGAAAGAAATCTCCGGACGACAGGATACGGCGATATTCTGAGCCGTACAGTAAAAAAAGATATGCAGAAGAGGCATTCTGATGTGGAAAGGAATGAGGCCGGAAAATGATAAAGTCAGAACTGCTTTATGAAAAGGTGATGCTTCGTCTGGATATGACAAGGGAGACGGGAGAGGAAGAACTTCAGGAAATTATCCTTGCTGTTCTTGAAGAAGCGACAGAAGAAGAATTCCTTCCGTTGAGTGATAAGATACGCATCAGCAGAGAACTGTTCAATGCATTCCGGCGGCTGGATATTCTTCAGGACCTGATCGAAGATGATTCCATAACAGAGATTATGGTGAACGGAACAGAGAATATTTTTTATGAAAAAGGCGGAAGACTTTATCGCACGGACAGGCGTTTTATCTCAGAGGAGAGATTATGTGACGTCATTCAGCAGATTGTAGGTGAGACAAACAGGTATGTAAATGAATCGTCTCCTGTTGTGGATGCAAGACTGAGAGACGGATCGCGTGTCAATGTGGTGTTAAAACCGGTCGCTGTCAACGGTCCTATCATGACGATCAGGAAATTTCCCTCGGAGGCCATTACGATGGAGCAGCTTGTCCGGCTGGGGAGTCTGACCGAAGAGGCGGCAGCGTTTATCCGGAGACTGGTGGAGGCAAAATACAATATCTTTGTCAGTGGCGGGACAGGGGCCGGAAAGACGACATTTCTAAACGCAATGTCGGACTATATTCCGAAAGAGGAACGCATCATAACCATTGAAGACAACGCCGAGCTTCAGATACAGGGTGTGGACAATCTGGTGCGTCTGGAAGCAAGAGGAGCCAACCTTGAAGGTGAAGGCGCGGTGACGATCAGGGATCTGATCCGGTCGGCTCTCAGGATGAGACCGGACAGAATTATTGTCGGTGAAGTCAGGGGAGAAGAGACGGTAGATATGATCTCGTCCGCGATGTTGAACGGACACAGCGGATCTATGTCTACCGGACACGCAAATAATCCGGCTGATATGCTTCACAGACTGGAGACGATGATGATGATGGGAATAGATCTTCCGCTTCAGGCAATCCAGAGGCAGATCGCGTCTGCGCTGGACATTATTATCCATCTCGGAAGACTCAGGGATAAGAGCAGAAGAGTGCTTAAGATAGAGGAAGTACTTGACAGCGGCGACGGCAGGATCAGAACCGGGACATTATATGAATTCAGGGAGGAGGGGATGAAAGATGAAAAGATTGAAGGCTGCCTTGTGAAGACTGGCGATATCAGGAACAGGGAGAAGCTTGTGGCTGCAGGATATCAGGAAATCTGAGTATATTCTGGGAGCTGTGCAAACGACGGGAATATTTCTGCTGATACTATATGTGTTCTATGGAACATTTATTATTGCTCCGGTGTTCCTTCCGGTATGGTTTCTGTATATGAGAGACTGGATCGCAGATACGGCAGGAAAGAAAGAGCAGCAGTTCAGGATGCAGTTCCGTGACAGTATTCAGGAAATGTCGGCGGTATTAAAAGCAGGATATTCTGTCGAAAATGCAATACGCGAGGTCAACAGAGAACTGATTCCTCTATACGATAAAGACACGAGGATCAGAAAGGAATATAATCTGATGACTCATCAGATCGATATGAAAATGCCTGCGGCCGAGGTACTTGAAAAATTTGCCGAGCGCACGGGGCAGGAGGATGTGGAAGACTTTGTCAATGTATTTGCAGCAGCAAAGAAAAGCGGAGGAGACAGTATCACAATCATAAGAAATTCAGTCAGGATCATCAGCGGAAAGATCGACACTGAGAAAGAAATACAGACGATGATCGCTTCGAAAAAACTTGAATTTGATATTATGTGCGCGGTTCCGTTTGTAATCATCCTGTATATGAAACTGACTTTCGGAGAATTTCTCAGCGTATTGTACGGAAATGCCGCTGGCATGATCATTATGACAGTCTGTCTGTGCGTTTATCTTGCGGCTTACAGAATCGGGAGAAAAATTATACGGATTGAAGTATAACGGTAAGAATATAAAAAATAAGAGAGATGCCATACGCTGCTGCGGAAGGAAAAGAAAAAATGAAATGGAAGGATATCAGGAAAAAGATCAGAGAAAATCCGGTATACATTAAAGCCGGAATCCTGGCTGCCGCAGCAGTGGTCAGTTTTTCAGGAATATATGTATGGGATAACAGCAGAGAGATCAGCACAAATGAAAATGGAGAGAAGATTCTTGAGAGAAATGAAAACGGAGAAGATCAGATACACGAGATGAAAGTGCAGATCGGAGATAAGGAAGAAGAAATTAATGTTTCTGTATCCGGAAGACTGTACAAAGATGAAGAACTGGAGAAAGCATTTGAAAATGCCGCAGAGGAGATTGAAACCCTGATTCTCGGAGAAAATGAGAGTCTGGATGAAGTGAGATATGATCTGGATCTGATCACGGAGATACCGGATACGGGAATTTCAGTATTCTGGCAGCCGGACAGATATGATGTGATAGACGGCAGGGGAAATCTCAGGGAAGAAGCACTTACGGAAGAAGGAACTCTTGTCAGACTGAACGCTGTGATGTCATATGGGGAGAAAAAAGTATCCCATGAATTCTATGTAAACATATTTCCTCCTCTCCTCAGCGGTGAGGAAAAGATGATGGAAGCTGTCGAAAGCAGTGTTATGGAATCGGATGAAGCGACAAGAACAGAAAGTTATATGGTGCTTCCGGATCAGGTAAACGGAGAAGAGATACAGTGGAAATACGGAAGACAGACGAGGGCCGGAGCAGTACTCATACTCGGAGTGGGAGCGGCGTTTATGCTGGTCGTGTCTGACAGTCAGAAGAAAAAAGAAGAAGAGAAAAAACAGATCAGCCAGATGAAGCTGGATTATCCGAAGATTGTCAATAAGTTCAATCTGTATATACGGGCAGGTATGACCATACGGCGGTCATGGTTTATGATTGCCCGCGATTATGAGAAAAATCATTCCGGAAAAGCCGGAAGAAAAGCATATGATGAGATGGTATATGTCATGCATCAGATACAGGGGGGCGTACCGGAAGGCGAGTGCTATGAAAATTACGGCATGCGCTGTAATGTATCTTCATACAGAAAGTTAGGAACTCTTCTGTCCCAGAATCTGAGAAAAGGTTCGGGAGGGCTTACGGAGATTCTGGAACGGGAGGCGGAAGAAGCGTTTGAAGACAGAAAAAATCTGGCAAAAAAACTTGGAGAAGAGGCAGGCACAAAGCTGATGATTCCTATGTTTCTCATGCTGATCATTGTATTTGCCATTGTAATCATTCCGGCATTCTTATCTATACAGATATAGCTTAAGAGCATACGAAAAAGGAGGAAATGGTATGGGAACAATTGCTATAAGAGCGAAACAGAAAATAAGATCGGTCAAAGACAAGTGGAAGGAAATATATATGCGTCACCGATATCTGTCGGGGATTACAGTGATCGAGCTTGTACTTATACTTGTCATCGTAATTGCGCTGCTGCTTATTTTCAAAAACCAGCTGATCGATCTGATCAATACGATATTTGACAAGATAGTGTCGGAGAGCTCGGGAATCTGACCGATATGTACGGGAGAAGAACGGCTATGAAGAAAGGTGAGATCACGGCATTTTTAAGTCTGGTTTTTGTTCTAACGGTATCTTTTGTACTGGGAATTCTTGAAATCTCCATTATACAGACCTCGAAGAGTATGAGTCGTCTTACCGTGGACAGGGCAGTGTTTTCTATATTCGGGGAATATAACCCCAAATTGTTTAGTGACTATCATATATTCGCCATAGAGGGAAGTTACGGAACGGGGGATTTCAGTGAAGACAGGCTGACCGGAAGGATGCGGTATTACGGTACTGCAGGTATAGAGCAGGAGATTAAAGGGATACAGTATCTTACTGATTTGAACGGTCAGGCGTTTCGGGAACAGGTTCTTCAGTACATGGAAGAAAGATACGGACTTTCAATCATCCGGGATTTTACCGGACTTACCTCCCGGTGGGAGGATCAGGCTATTCAGGGAGAAGACATGGAAGATAAAGAGAAAAGCATTCTGGACAGTGTAAATGATCTGATGGAAAATGCGCAGTTTCCAGAAGAAAATGATTCCGGTGATGCAGGAGAAAATGCCGTACCGGATTCTGCAGATACGGAAATAATGCTTCCGGAAGGGCAGGCAGACGTAGAGAAACTGGCGGAGGGAGGGCCGTTCACATGTATAGAGAAAATTGAAAAATCAGGAATACTCTCTGTTGTAATGCCTGAAGACATGGAACTTTCCGGTCTGGGGATAAATTCTGATACACAGGTTTCCAGCAGAAATCTGAATACGGGGAGAGGAACATTTCCTGTCAGGAAAGGAACGGACGGACCGGAGGAGAGACTGTTGTTCAATGAATATATATTAAATAATTTTACCAGTGCAGTACCTGAAGGGGACGAAATAGAAAACGAAGAGAACACAGACAGCATAGAAAGCGGTTCGAAGACAGGCAGGAGATCTCTGGAATATGAGGCAGAATATATCCTTGAGGGAAAATCTTCGGACAAGGAAAATCTCGAGGCATTTCTTATGAAACTGTTTCTTGTAAGGATGGCGCTGAATTATGTCTATCTCCTGGGAGATTCTGAAAAACAGGCGGAAGTGTCGGCTCTTGCTGCAGCCGTGACAACGGTTCTTCTGATCCCTGAGGCGGCTGAAGCGCTGAAACAGCTCGTTCTTCTGGCGTGGGCGGCCGGTGAAAGCATTGTTGATATACGTACTCTGCTCGCCGGAAAAAGGGCGGCTCTTGTTAAAAGTACGGATACGTGGCAGCTTCCTCTCTCGTCTCTGCTGACACTGGGAAGCGGAACAGATCAAAGTGAAGGCTCGGATGTGTCCGGCGGACTTGCTTATAAAGATTATCTGAGGATGTTCCTCTTTCTGGAAAATGCGGATGATGTAAATATGCGTGTTCTGGACCGGATCGAAGAAAATATAAAGACGGAGTACGGCATGGGCTGGTTCAGGGCTGACCAGTGCATCACAAAATTAGAGGTAAAAAACACAGCGGAGATATTAGGAGGCATAACATATACGTTTCCTGTTTATTTCGGGTATGAATAATACTTATCATCCCCGGTACAGATGCCCTTTCATTCTAACGCATTCCCTCATGCGAATTTCACGTAAACTATTAATATTTGTCATACGAAAGGAAAAAATCGGCTGCGATGACGATACAAACGATTAAAGATAAAAACCTTGCGAAACCGGAAAGGGCATCTGTACCGGGGATGAGAACCAGTAATAGGAATTTCCGCAGACAGTGCGGCAGTGTTACGATAGAAGCCTCTTTCGGCATTCCACTTTTTTTATTTGCCGCACTGTGTCTGATCTGGCTGATAGAGATACAGAGTATCAGGATCAGTATTACAAATGCGGCTCAGAACGCAGCAAAAAGTGCGGCGGAGGATACGTCAGTAATTCCCGTCCTTAACACAATAAAACTGAAATCGGATATAGTGGCCCTTATCGGAGAAGACAGAATCAGCAGGAGTATTTTAGAGAATGGAAGTTCCGGAATATCCTGCTGGAGATCAGGCGTTTCTTCGACAACGGGTGAAATGAACATAATTGTAAGATATAAGATATTGATTCCTCTGCCGGTTATGGGCAGTCCTTCTGCCGAACTGGAAGAATCTTTTAAGATCAGCTCGTGGACAGGATATCAGGACGGGGGTATGGAAGGGGGAGATTCGGAAATTGTATATATGACAGACAACGGATCAGTTTATCATGACAATTATAACTGTTCATATCTTCGGCTTTCAATCCGATATGTCCCGTACAGTGATCTGAATGTAATAAGGAATGAAAGCGGCGGCAGATATCATGCCTGCGACAAGTGTGTGATCGGACAGGCCATGACGGAAGTTTATATAACAGACAGTGGAACAAAGTATCATAATTCACTGAACTGCAGCGGACTGAAGCGTACGATCCACGCAGTTCAAAGATCAGAGACAGGAGGAGCCGGGGGATGTTCCAGATGTTCAGGGCAGAAAGAATAGCAGAATTATGTATAGGCAACAGGTGGTTACTGTGTCAGCTGTTATTCGGCATATATATGATTGTACTTGCGGTTATGGATATAAAGTGGAAAAAACTCAGTCTGGCAGTGCTGCTTTCCGGTTTTATCATAGTTGTGGCAGGATTTTTATGCGGAAGAGATATCCACGTGATACTGCTGGCAGCAGGAGCCGGAGTAGGAATCGTATTTCTTGTTATCAGCAGGGTGACGGAAGAGTCATTCGGATATGGAGACAGCATCCTGATTGTGATCATGGGAGGATTCCTCGGATTCTGGAATATCCTTTCACTGCTTGTTATGGCGTTTTCCATGTCGGCACTGTTTTCAATATTTATGCTGATAAAAAAGAAGTTTCACAGAAAATCGGCGTTTCCTTTTGTGCCGTTCCTTACGGCTGCATATATCGGAGGAATTTTCATTGGCATATACTAATCAGAGGATAAAAAACAATATGGTAAAAGGAAGTACGGTTATTGAGATGGCCTATATCATACCTCTCTTTCTCGGACTTTTCGTTCTTATCATGCATGCGGTTTTTTATTATCATGATAAAGCTGTACTGAACGGTGCCGCAGGTGAGACCGCGATTCTGGGAGCTCAGGCTGCAAGGCGTGCGGATACAGAGTATGATCTGGAGAGTTTTTTTGAAGAAAGGACGAATGGAAAACTGATCTATATGACAGATACAGATCTGTCAATATCAGAAACAGAAGATAAGATTACAGTGTCGGTGTCAGCACAAAGATCGCTTATGAGCATGGAGATATCCCAGTCAGCCCTGATCGTGAAGCCGGAAAAAAATATCAGACGGATGAGGTGAAAAATATGAATGTGACATATGAGAATAACTGGGAATATATGGACATCCATATTGATCTTGAAGTTCCGTATAAAGAGAACTATCAGATACGTATGCTGAATCATAATGATATTCCCGGACTTATGAAAATAAAAGGGAGCGGAAGAGACGGGCATGCGAGATATACGTATCGCATTAATGGCGGAAACAGCATGGAGAAAGAATTCAACACAAAAGAGATGAAAAAGGAGGATGTCAGGAGATTTACAAAAGATCTCATAGAGACGGTTGACTGTCTTAGAGAGTATCTGCTGGATCCGGACGGACTCCTGCTGTCTCCGGAGCTTATATTCATAAGGGGCGGCAGATACAGATTCTGTTATCTGCCGGTATCGGAGAATGGTGAAAGACAGTCTTTATGCGCTTCGTTTCACCTGATGACCGAATATTTTGTCAAAAATCTTGATTATCAGGATATGGCTGGAATTTTATTTGTGTATAAAATGCATAAAGAGACAATGAAAGAAAATTATGAACTTAAAAAGATCATAGAGGAATGCCGGAAAGAAGAAAAGGCATGGGAAAAAGAGCAGAAAAAAAGAATTGAAAAAAAGAGCAGTTTTCCTGAAAATGCTGTATTTTCCGTGAACGAGGAGGATGATAGAGAAGAAGAAACTCGGCAGGAAGGGAGATATCAGAGAAAAACCGATGCTGAAATAATAAGGGAAAAACCTGTAAAGTACGGTTTGATCAAAAAGGCGGTAAACAGGATAAAGACCGGACGCTGGGGAGAATGGGATGATCTTATCACGGAAATGGATGGACATGAGCACAAAGGGCATTTATAATGTGGTGTAACAGAAATGAAAAGAGGTATTGCCCGTGAGACAGAAACCTGAAGCTATCTGTACGGTCACGCTGATCGTCATAAATATAGCGGTATTTTTTATTCTTACACTGTTCGGAGACACCGAGGACGCGGTATTTATGCTGCAGCATGGTGCCATGTATGCGCCTTATGTCACAGAAGGACATGAGTATTACAGAATATTTACCTGTCTGTTTCTGCACTTTGGGATTGCCCACCTGCTGAACAATATGGTGATGCTCGGAGCTCTCGGGTGGAATCTGGAACTTGAGATTGGAAAAATACGTTATATTATAATCTATTTTGGAAGCGGAATCATCGGAAATATAATTTCGCTTTGCTATGACCTTACACTGCAGCAGCCGGCTGTGTCCGCAGGAGCTTCGGGAGCAATCTTCGGACTTATGGGAGCGCTTCTCTATGTTGTGATCGCTAACAGAGGAAGGCTCGGACGTCTGTCCGGACGCGGAATGCTGGTCATGGTTGCCCTGAGCCTTTACTTTGGTCTGACCAGCAGCGGCGTAGACAATCTTGCACATATCGGCGGGCTTGTATCAGGATTCCTGCTGGCAGTTGTTCTGTATCGCAGAAGAAAGTGGTGAAGCCGTCAGACCGGAAGTGTGACGGTAAAGATAGTTCCTGTTTCAGGCGAAGATTCAGCCTGAATTGTCCCGCCGTGAGCTTCGGTTATACTTTTTGCTGATGACAGTCCAAGTCCTGTCCCATTTTCCTTGTACGTGACAAAAGGATCAAATATCGTATCTATCTGATCAGCAGGGATTCCGCAGCCATTGTCCTGACAGCATATTAATATAGTATCATTTTTACGCTCAGCGGACAGTACAATCTTTCCATGGGTGCCGACAGCATCCTTTGCGTTCTGAAGAAGATTGAGTATTACTTCCTCCAGTTTGACTTTGTCTCCGGTAAAATCACCCATCCGCGGCATTATCTTTGATGAAAATTCAATGTCACTGTCAGCTGCATCGAGAGAAATCGCAAAAGATACCGCGATATTTTTTAAAAGCTTTTCAATGGAAAATACAGAGTGATGGAGTGTACTGCTGTTGTTGAAAGAAGACAGCTCGTTCAGGAGATCGCACATAAAACGCACATCTTCCATGGTCTGATTCCAATTGTGGAATTCTTTGACTTCCGGATGCTGAGTCTCTATAATCTGGAGAGATGAAGATACAAGAGTCAGAGGGTTACGGATCTCATGGGCGATCATAGATACAGAAGTATGATGATTCTTCAGCAGCTGTGTGATGATCTGTTTTGCATCTTTGTTTTCATCCATTAACCGGTTCATCTGGTTGATATCTATGTTACTGAGCATAATAATCCCTGCCTTTCTGATCCCTGATAAATACAGATAAGTATCCGCTATCTTTCAGTGTAGCATGGCGCCCGGCGGCATTCAACAAAAATCGTTCGACCAATTTCGACGAAAACTAAAACTTCTCTTTTTCCAGAAAATGGTCTATACTACTAACATAAATAATCTGTGGAAAAGGGGAATAAACATGAGAGACAAAGATTGTATTTTCTGTAAAATTGCGGCTGGAGAGATTCCGTCCGCTACACTTTATGAGGATGATGATTTCAGAGTAATTCTGGATATGGGACCGGCATCGAAGGGACATGCCCTTATTCTGCCGAAGGAGCACTTCAGAAATATATATGATATTGATGAAGAAGTTGCGTCAAAGGCAATGGTGCTTGCTAAAAAAATGGTGAAAAAGATGACAGACGTACTCGGCTGCGACGGATATAATATCGTACAGAATAATGAAGAGTGCGCGGGACAGACAGTGTTTCATTTCCATATGCACCTGATTCCCCGATATAAAGGAGATAATGTGGGGCTGGAATGGACTGTAGGAGAATTAACAGAAGAAGTGAAAAATGAAATCCTCGAGAAAATGAAATAAACCGGAGTAATTATGTTAACAGGTAATCGTGAATTTAACGAGATTTATGAGAAGTATAAGAATCTCGTCCTGAAAGCGGCATACAGTTATTCAGGTAACAATTACGATGCGGCAGAAGACATTACTCAGGATACATTTCTGAAACTGTACATAAGATTTGATGACCTCAAAGGTGGAAACGTATCTGCGTGGCTGTTCACGACAGCGAAGCATGCAGCTCTGAATTATAAAGAGAAACACAGCCGTGAGATTTTAAGTATGGATGGTGAAGATCCTCCGGAAGAGCCACACAGAGAAAGTACAGAAGAGGAATATTCAGAAAATGAACTCGAGCGGGAAAGAGCAAAACTTCACGATAAAGTGTTTACAGGACTGATGGAGAAAAATCCGCGCTGGTACGATGCGGTCTTTCTGGCATACTATATGGAGATACCTCAAGAGAGAGTAGCGGAAATGATGGGTATGCGTCTGGGTGCTCTGCATGCTTTACTGAACAGAGCAAGAAAATGGATCAGAAAAACTTATGGCGTGGAATACGAAGAGATGAACAGAAAAGACTGACGGGAATAAATCAGCAGGTGTCCGAAAACACCTGCTGAACTGTAAACCCTGACAGGGGGGATTTATTTGCCGGCAGCAGCCTCTTCGATGAGAGAGATGATCGTATCAATAGAATCCTGCTGATCGGAATTTCTCATTGCATCGATAAAAGTTCCACGGTTCTCATAGAGTTCATGAACGGCGGATACAAGAGATTTTTCCGTAAGTTCTTCTTCTTCAAGAACCATGCTGAATCCCTGACGTTCGAAGGAACGGGCATTTAAAATCTGATCTCCGCGGCTTGCCTTTGCAGAGAGCGGAATGAGAAGGTTAGGCTTCCGAAGAGCCAGCAGCTCGCAGATGGCATTTGCCCCGGCTCTTGAGATTACAATATCCGCAAGAGCAAACATATCGCGGAGCTCGTCCTTGATATATTCGTACTGGCAGTAACCTTTCGTACCGTTTAAAGATTCGTCCGTTTTGCCTTTACCGCACAGATGGATAATCTGGAAGTCATTCAGCAGTTCCGGAAGACTCTTGCGCACTGCATTGTTTACAATGACAGAGCCAAGACTGCCTCCGATCACAAGTATGACGGGCTTGTCCGCAGTAAAGCCACAGAAGTCCATGGCAGCAATCTTATTTCCAGACAGAAGTTCCTGACGGATAGGAGAACCTGTAAGAACCGCTTTTTCTTTCGGAAGAGCGTCCAGAGTCTCCGGAAAGTTACAGCACACTTTTACTGCAGACGGAATTGCTATCTTGTTCGCAAGACCGGGAGTCATATCTGACTCGTGGATAATTACCGGGACTTTGCGCTGCTTTCCGGCGAGGACAACAGGAACAGATACAAATCCGCCTTTGGAGAAGATCACATCAGGTTTCAGATCTTTGATCAGTTTTCTGGCTTCACCGAAGCCTTTGATTACACGGAACGGATCTGTAAAGTTCTGTACGCTGAAGTAACGTCTGAGTTTGCCGGAAGAGATTCCGTGGTAAGGAACACCGAATGGTTCGATGAGTTCCTTTTCAATGCCGTTATATGAGCCGATATATTGGATGTCATATCCCAGCTCCTTGAGTCTGGGAATCAGGGCGATGTTAGGAGTGACGTGTCCGGCGGTACCTCCGCCGGTTAAAATGATTCGTTTCATAAAAAGTAACCTCCAGAAATAATCATACTAAAGCTAATTTCATCTTAACCTTATTTGATGAAAAGTCAAGGAAAAGATAGGACAGAAAAAGGTGTAAAGAATGAAAAAACTGAAAAAGTTATCACTGAAAGAAGAAGTGGACAAAGAAGCACAGGAGATAGAAAAAGAAGTCGAGAGCAGAGATGATCTCGATGATATCAATGTGTCCGAAGATATGGAAACTTCCCTTTTTAATAAAATACAGGAATACGAATATGACAAGAGAGTCAAAAAGGCAGTGCACCGCGGCAGGAAGAAACGCCGTCTCTTTCTGGCTCTTGCAGCTGTGCTTATTCTTGTGTGCGGGAGCGTGATAACTGGTACAGGGAGTAAGTCGTACTGGAAGGTGTTGTGGGATAGAATTGCTGGGGATGAAAATTTATCATATGTAGATGTAGAGGATATGGATTCTCAGGAGACAGAGGATTTGGATGAGGTACAGGTATTTCATGAGATACATGAAGAATTAGGAATATATCCAGCTAGACTTTTATATATGCCAGATAGTATGGCTTTTACAGGATATGAGATAGACAATGAGCAAAGCAGAGCTATTATATTTTACAAATATAATAATCAGATGATTAGATATTCGATGTATATGAACGATTCAGACTCTTCCCATGGT
>OLIH01000476.1_pt1 | contig 24176 bp, 22 predicted proteins | sample 1609721 | NCBI WGS metagenome assembly OLIH01 (sample SAMEA4350157, study PRJEB24818) | metagenome | biome: human; feature: gut; material: faeces | place: Denmark | collected 2013-09
GTACAAAGAAATACCGGCGATAATATCCTCCAGACTGTGCGGTTTCAGCTCCTTCATGAAGCTCTTCATCCCCGCGCTCTCGAGCTGGAAGATACCGTCCGTCTTTCCGGTACCGATATAGTCCATCACTTTCTGGTCATTGTAATCAATTTTCTCCATATCCAGATCCGGCCGCTTGCGCCGCACCATATTCACCGCGTTCTGAATAACCGTCAGAGTACGCAGCCCCAGGAAATCCATTTTCAGAAGTCCCAGCTCCTCAAGAGTCGTCATGGTAAACTGTGTAGTGATCGTCCCGTCTGCCGCTCTCGAGAGCGGCACATATTCGTCCACTGACTTCTGGCTGATCACGACTCCTGCGGCATGCATGGAACTGTGGCGGGGAAGTCCCTCGAGACGTTTGCCCATGTCGATCAGCGTCTTTACCTGCTCGTCCGTCTCATACATCCGGCGCAGCTCAGGGTTCTCCTTGAGCGCCTTATCAATGGTGATGTTGGGCTCCTGCGGAATCATTTTCGCGATAGAATCAACAAACGCATATGGAAGATCCATAACACGTCCCACATCGCGCAGAACGCCGCGGGCTGCCAGCGTACCGAACGTGACGATCTGGACCACTCTGTCTTTTCCGTATTTGCGCACAACATAATCAATCACTTCCTGCCGTCTCTCAAAGCAGAAATCCACGTCGATATCGGGCATGGATACACGCTCGGGATTCAGGAAACGCTCGAACAGGAGCTGATATCGGATGGGATCGATGGTCGTAATCCCAAGGCAGTAAGATACGATACTTCCCGCCGCGGATCCTCGTCCCGGTCCGACCGCGATGCCGTGGTCTTTCGCGTATTTAATGAAATCCCACACAATGAGGAAGTAGTCCACATATCCCATATTTTTGATCGTGTCCAGCTCATAGGTCAGTCGGTCCTTCAGCTCCTGTGTCGGTTCTCCATACCGCTTCTCAAGACCTTCCCAGCAGAGTTTCTGGAGATATTCCCACGAAGTATATCCGTCGGGCACGTCATATTTGGGAAGCTTTGTGACTCCGAACTCAATCTCTACATTGCACCGGTCCGCGATCCTCTGGGTATTGTCAAGCGCCTGCAGCGCATAGGGAAAGAGTTTCTCCATCTCCTCCGGAGATTTTACATAATACTGTCCGCCCTCATAACGCATACGGTTCTCATCGGTCAGTTTCTTACCGGTCTGGATACACAAAAGGATATCGTGCGGCACCGCATCCTCGGCATAAGTGTAGTGCACATCATTTGTGACCACCAGCTCAATCCCGGTCTCCTCAGACATTTTCAAAAGTTGCTGGTTCACAAGAGCCTGATCCGGCAGTCCGTGATCCTGCAGCTCAAGGAAATAGTTGTCCTCACCGAAGATATCTCTGTACTCCAGAGCCTTCTTCTTTGCCTCATCATACAGGCCTTTCACGATGTAGCGCTGGACTTCGCCGGCAAGACATGCACTCAAAGCGATGATTCCGCTGTGATACTGTCTGAGCAGTTCCTTATCCACGCGGGGGCGGTAATAGTATCCCTCGACAAATCCTTTTGATACGATTTTCATCAGATTCGCATACCCCTCATTATTCTCTGCCAGCAGCACAAGGTGATAGTATCTGTCGTCCCCGCCTGTCACTTCACGGTCGAATCTGGAATTGGGCGCCACATAGACCTCGCAGCCCGGGATCGGTTTGATGCCCTGAGCGCGCGCTTCTTTATAAAAATCTATAACGCCGTACATTACACCGTGATCCGTGATCGCGGCGCTGTCCATGCCGAGCTCTTTTACCCGTGCGACATATTCTTTTATCTTGTTTGATCCGTCCAGCAGACTGTACTCTGTATGGACATGTAAATGTACAAAACTCATGCTATACCTCTGATTATAAAAAGGACGGCTCCCTTCCTGCGGGAACCGCCCTCGCCTGTCGTGTCGTTTTTTCAGGGTAGTCCCTGATTATTTTGCTCCTTCAAGCATGAACTTGATCAGTCTGTCTGTATCTTCTTTCTCATATGCTATGATCTCCAGCTCAGGGATCTCCCCGTTTGAGAAAATATTTGCCAGAGACACATACTGGGAAAGTTTAGATTTCAGATTAAGTCTGTCACCCTCACCCGTCACAAGTTCAACCTTTCCTTTACATTCTTATTGATTATTATAGCTGATTTGCAGAGGATTGCAAGATTTTCTCCTGCTTTTCGTCAATCCTGATCTTCCCCTGTTTCATCAGCCTGCCAACCGCTCTCTTAAATGCGGCTTTACTCATTCCGAATTCATCTCTGATGCGTTCCGGATCCGCCTTGTCCGTAAAAGGAAGCATTCCGCCGTTTTTCTCTATACGTTCCATGATCTTCTGAGCGTCGGCGCCCATCTGTTCCGGTATTCTTCCCCTGACACTTAAATCCAGCTTACCGTCCGCTTTCACTGCCGTCACTCTCGCCTCGATCTGCTGTCCCACATACATCCTGCCGTAGACCTCTCTGCGTGGAATCAGTGCGGAAAATTGGTCATCCACTGCCACAAACACGCCAAACTCACGGCTGATCTCATAGACTGTGCCATGAACCGTATCATCCTTTTTATAAGGTGAATCCGTCCTCAGCAGCTGATAAACTTTCATTGTGGCGCAGAGTCGTCCGCTCTTGTCGATATACAGGCTGACAAGACACCGGTCACCCTTTGACACTTTTGTCGTCTGCTCTTTAAACGGCAGAAGCAGGTCCTTCTCCAGTCCCCAGTCGAGGAACGCTCCGATACGTCCCACATCCACTACTTCCAGCACTGCCAGCCTTCCGAGCGTCAGCTTCGGTTCTTTCGTCGTCGCGATCATCCGGTCTGATGAATCCTTATACAGGAATACTTCTACCGGATCTCCTACTTCTATTCCTTCCGGCACCTGTTTCTTCGGAAGCAGCACCCGCTCCTCATCGCTGCCCAGATAAACACCGAAATCTACTTTTTTGACGACAGTCAGAACCTGTCTTTCCCCTAATCTCATACTGTTCCTTCTCCTTTTTTCTGCCGGTTATACGCCATTTTCCCCGCAGTACGGCGGGATTTCTGTCTTCTCTGAATGCCGCTATTATAGTCCAGAGTCCGGCAGCTTGTCAATATATGGTCCCGCGGGTTTATCATAAGGTACATTTCCCACATTTACAGCTTCCTGACTGATTTTCTTCTGGAAAGCTCCACGTTCAGCACAATATTCTCCGCAGGGCTGTCCGGCTCCCTGATATTTTTCATAAGAAGCTCGCAGGTCACCAATGCTTTCTTCTTAATATCCTGACGCACCGTTGTAAGGGGAGGCGTGACCAGCTCACTCATGGACAGATCGTCAAACCCTATAACCGACAGGTCTTTCGGAATGCTCAATCCCTTTCTGTATGCTTCCGAATAGATCTGGTACGCACAGTTGTCGGCAGTAGTGAAAATACCTGTCACCGGATTGTCCCCGCTGCAAAGCCGTACCAACTCTCCCCCCAGATCTTGTACGCCCAGATTAATAAAATTCTCCTGCACCAGAGAGATTCCTGCTTTGCGCAGTACAGAAACAAATCCTCTGAGTCTGTGCATGACAACACCGTTGTCCAGAGCTTCCGGTCCGTAAAACGCCACATTTCGGTGACCGTTTTCAAGAAAATACTCCGCCGCCAGCTCTCCACCTCTGTAATCATCGATTCCCACATTTGTAATGCTGCGGACAGAACTGTAGCTGTCCGTAAAAATCAGAGGAATATGATTATTCTCCTGAAGTTTCCGTATACTCTCGTCAAACATCCCTATAAATACTGCACCTGCCACATTCCATGACTTCAGGCTGTAGGTAATCTCCGAGTAGTCTTTTACATAATGAAGCATCAGATCATATCCCTCTTTCTTTATCTGAAGAGCAAGCTCTCCGAGAAAACAGCTTGTATAACTGTCTTCAAGAGGATTTCTGTCTTCGTCATACTCCTGCAGGAGCGCGGTGATCAGCCGAGAGGAACGGGACGCCAGCGCCCTCGCGGAGGAATTTGGAACATAGCCCATCTCCTGCGCAATTTTTTTAATCCTCTCGGAAGTCTCCTGCGAGACGGCTCCTCTCTTTCCGTTCATCACACGGGACACCGTCATGCTGCTGACTCCTGCTCTTTCCGCAATATCTTTTAAAGTAACCATATAACCATAGTTTCCTTTCTCTTTTCTTTGTCCCTTCTTTATTCCGTACTTTCTATAAAAATTTCTTCTTGAGGTTATCGCTAACAGAATTATAATGCATTTTTCACACATATTCAACATTTTCCAAAATTTATATTGACATTTTTAAGCGTAAATTCTATAATTCTTTCAAAAGTTAGCGCTAACGTAACAATAAAACTTTATCAGGAGGTGCGATATGAAACGATTTTTTTCATTCTGCCTTGCCCTCGTCCTTGTTTTATCCCTCGCCGGATGCAGCGGCGGAGGTAAAGGAAGCGGGACTTCTCAGGGCGTGCAGGACACACAGACGGACAAAGGTCTGGAAGTTATGGGCGACAATGTCACCTATGATCCCAACCATCTTGTCAACGACGGCGAGCCCATCACCATCGACTGGTGGGTCTGGGCAACAGAGGATATGTTCCGAAGTATCGCCGAAGCTTATCAGGAGATTCATCCCAACGTGACCATCAACGTGATCAACAATCCGTGGGACGGTTTCTTTACCAAACTTCCCCTTGCTCTTCAGAGAGAAGAAGAAGGACCGACACTCTTTAATGTACATAACAGCTACGAGCATCTTCTCCTTAACTACATGGAACCTTACGATATCGACACAGATGAACTCATCTCAGATTACCCGTCCGCTTCGACTCATCTCATGGACGGAAATGTCTACTATATGGATTACGGTCTGTCCACCGGTATGTTTTACTATAACAAAGATCTCTGGGCGGAAGCCGGGCTGACGGATGACGATATCCCGAAAACATGGGATGAATTTATCGATGTGGCCCAGAAACTGACGAAATTCGATGAAGACGGAAATATGGTTCAGGCAGGATACAACTACAACAACTATTTCAACTCCACTGTCATCGGTCTGAACTACCAGTTCGGAGACAATCTGTTTTCAGCGGACGGGAAGACCTCCCTTGTGAGCGGCGATGGCATGAAGGAGGCAACCTCCTTCCTGATCGATCTCTATGAAAAATACCACGTAGGGGACAAGGATTTCGGCACCAACTACGACCAAAGCTTCTATCAGGGACAGAGCGCGATGGTATTTGCCTGGGGCTTCTTCGTTGGGAACCTCGCAACAAACGCTCCGGACATCAACTACGGCACTTTCGAGATTCCGACTCAGGACGGAGAGACGCCTTACGCTTACTACCGTTACAACGGTGAGTCCACTCCGGGCATCAACAAGAACGCAACCGACGCCCAGAAGGAAGTCGCTCAGGATTTCATCCGCTTCTTCCTGGCCAGCGACGACGTGCAGATCAAGCTCAGCCAGGACGGAGGTCTGATCCCTGCCAAGTCTGCCCTTATGGACGCGCCGGAACTCAAGGACACTCCGATCGTCAAAACCGTCGGTCCTCACATCGACCGCTACATATGGCCGGGAGCAATGCCTTCCACAGTCGAGAACAATATGAAGATTGCCGGGGAGGATATTCTCTATAACGGCAAGGACACGGACGACGCTCTTAAGACCGCCGCGGACACGATCGACATCGACCTCGCAAACGCGAACTTCACTTCGAGCGAGAGTCTCTATGCCTATTACAAAGAATAAAGGAGGGGAAATTTATGTTTAAAAGAAGACCGCTTCAAAGTAAAAGCGAAATCTGGATGCGGAATATCGCGATGGGATTCCTTATCATCTATATGACGATCTTCCTGATTATCCCCGTGATCATTGTCATTGCGGGAAGCTTCCATCAGTGGAACCCTTTGAACCAGACTTATAACTGGATCGGACTGGATAACTATATCAGAATGTTCTCTTATCCTACATTCTGGCAGTCCATGGGAAATACCGTAATCTTCTGCGTGGTCGTTGTCTTCTTCCGGGTTCTACTCGGACTGGCGATCGCCTATGCGCTGAATTCAAACCTGATGAAGCACAAGACACTGTTCCGCACGATCTTTTACATGCCTACCGTAACCCCGCTGGTCGCTGTCGCGTATGTATGGAAAATCATGTACAATCCGCAGTTCGGACTCATCGACAACATCTTCGGACTGGATATCAACTGGCTGTTTGACAGCAAGTTCGCGCTGCCCGCCCTGATGGTGATGACGATCTGGAAGGATTTCGGATACGCCGTGATCCTCTTCCTGTCCGGTCTGCTTTCCCTGCCCTCCGACTGCTATGAGTCGGCGAGCATCGACGGAGCGAATGCATGGCAGACTTTCCGCTATATCACACTGCCCCTGCTCAAACCGACCATGCTGTTCGTCGTGGTAACCTCGATCATATCCTATCTGCAGGCATATGTACCGGTGCTTGTCATGACCACAGGAGGACCGGGTACTTCGACCTACTTAAGTTCATACCTCGTCTACGATCAGGCGTTCAAACAGTATAACTTCGGGTTTGCATCAGCCATCTCTCTCTTCATTCTGGTGCTGACCGCGATATTCACCGTGATCTCGTTCAAGGTCACCGGCGCAAATGAAAGTTAAGGGGGTCAGGATATGAAACACAAAATATTGAAAACTGCTTTATACATCGTGCTCGCCCTTCTCGGAGTCATCACCGTCTTCCCGTTTGTGTGGATGGTGCTCTCCTCCTTTAAGACGAACGGCGAGATACAGTCCATCGTCCAGACGCTGCTCCCGCAGGAGGCGACCATCGACAACTACATGAATCTCCAGCAGACCTTTGATTTTCTGCGGTATTTCATGAACAGTATCTTCATTGCCGTAGCGGTTACAGCGATTGTGATCTATACAAGCTGCCTGTGCGGATATGTACTCGGCAAGTATCAGTTTAAAGGGAAAAATGTTATCTTCGGCTTTGTCATGATGACGATGATGGTTCCGTGGTCGGTCACCATCATCCCGAGATATACCATGTTCATGGAAGCCGGTTTGCAGGATACATATATCTCTCTGATCCTGCCGGTCATGGTCAGCGGATTCGGCATCTTCATGATGAAACAGAACATGGAAAGCATTCCGGATGAACTGATCGAGGCTGCCCGTATGGACGGTTCCAACGAGTTCCAGACATTCCACAGACTGGTGCTTCCACTGTGCAAGAACGGAATATCCGCTATCGCCATCTTCCAGTTCCTCTGGGTATGGGAAGATTACCTCTGGCCATACCTGATGATTGACAGTGAAGGAAAACAGCTCCTTGCCGTAGGTCTTACCCTCTTTAACGGGAGGTATTCCACAGATTACGGCGGACTGTTCGCAGCGACTACGATCTCGATCCTTCCGGTTATCATTGTATATGTAATATTCCAGAAACGCTTCGTTGCCGGAGTTGCCGCCGGAGCAGTGAAAGGTTAATATAAATACGGCAGCATCACTGCCGGCAGCCGCGCACTACATCTGTCAGTGCGCGGCATACCAGTTGAAAGGAGATTCGAATATGAGACCAGAACTGATCGCAGAAACTCATCCCGAGACTGCACCTGACAATATTATCAAAGGAGACTGCTGGAGGATCTCTGTCCTCACAGAAAGCCTGCTCCGCCTCGAATATGATCCGGACGGGATTTTTGAGGACAGGGCGACGCAGTCCGTGTGGAACCGCAATTTCCCCAAAAGCTCTTTCCGCGTAATCGATACAGACGATTCTCTGGAAATCATCACCTCCAGAGCACACCTTATCTATGACCGCAAACCCTTTTCCGCCAGCGGACTGTCCATACAGGCCATTGGCAATTACAGCGCGTACCACAGCGTCTGGCACTACGGAGAGGATTTCCACGATCTGGGCGGAACAGCCCGCACACTGGATGAAGCGGACGGGCCAATTCCTCTGGATCACGGAATTATAAGCCGGGACGGCTTCTCCGTTATGGATGACAGCCGCTCCCTCGCCCTCCGGGACGACGGATGGGTGGAACCCCGGCGGAGCGGATGCGTCGACATCTATTTCTGGGCGTACGGTCATGATTATCTGCAGGCGCTTAAGGATTTCTGCCATCTGTGTGGAAAGAGCCCCATGGTTCCCCGTTATGCGCTCGGGAACTGGTGGAGCCGCTACTATAAATATACAGAAAAATCCTACAAAGAGCTGATGGAACGGTTTGAAAAAGAAAATCTTCCGTTTTCCGTTGCAGTTATTGATATGGACTGGCATCTGGTGGATATCGATCCGAAATACGGCAGCGGATGGACCGGCTACACATGGAACCGTGACTTCTTCCCGGATCCGGAAGGCTTTATGAAATGGCTCCACGGCCGGAATATGCATATTACCCTGAACATCCATCCGGCTGACGGAGTCCGCGCACACGAAGAAATGTATCCGGAGATGGCGCAGGCAATGGGGATTGATCCGAATACTGAACAGCCTGTCGTATTCGATATATCCAATCCGGATTTTCTCGAAGCCTGCTTCCGTCACATCTTCCACCCGGAAGAGGAAAAAGGAGTGGACTTCTGGTGGATTGACTGGCAGTCCGGAGGAATCAGCAAAGTGGAGGGGCTGGATCCTCTGTGGATGCTGAACCATTATCATTATCTGGACAGCAGAAGAGACGGGAAACGTCCGATGACATTTTCCAGATACGCGGGTCCCGGAAGCCACCGCTATCCCATCGGTTTTTCGGGAGATACGATCATTACATGGGGTTCGCTCAACTTCCAGCCCTATTTCACCGCCACTGCCTCGAATATCGGCTATGGGATGTGGAGCCACGACGTCGGAGGTCATATGATGGGCTTCAAGGATGATGAGATGGCCGGGAGATGGCTGCAGTTCGGTGTATTCTCACCAATCATGCGTCTCCACTCCAGCAGCAGTGAATTCAACGGGAAAGAGCCATGGCGCTACAAACCTGAAGTCTGCTCTATGATGAAAGAGTTCTTAAGGCTCCGCCACCGCCTTGTTCCTTATCTGTACACAATGAATTACCGTGCATACGAAGAGGATATTCCGCTGATGCTCCCTATGTACTACGGATGGCCGGAAGAAGAATCTGCTTACCATGTACCCAATGAATATCTCTTCGGAAGTGAAATGATCGCGATCCCTGTCACTTCGCCCTGCATACCGAAACTGAATGCGGCAAAAGTAAAGGTATGGCTGCCTGACGGAATCTACTATGATGTATTTACAGGACGGAAATACAGAGGCGGCCGTATACTTACCATGTACCGGGATATCAATTCCATCCCGGTTCTCGCAAAAGCCGGTGCCATCGTCCCCATGACTGACGAAATAAACGATGCGGGAAGTAATCCGCAGGAATTGGACATCCATGTTTACGCCGGAGCGGACGGAAGCTTTATACTCTATGAAGATGACAACATCTCAGAAGACTATAAAGTAGGAAAATGTGTTACAACGGCGATGAAATTCCACTGGGGTGACAATACAGAATTTATCATCGAAGGAGCTCACGGAGAAACAGAATTGATTCCCAAGAAACGAACATATGTCATTCAGTTGCATGGTATAAAAGACTGCACGGATCAGATCTCCGTATATGCCGACGGTTCCGCTCTTTCAGAGTCGGCCGGCTACAGTATCATTTACTGTGAAAAGGCCTGCACACTCACCTGTATCCTGAAGGATATCCCCGTCCGCACACAAATCCGCCTGCTCGCAGAGCACGCGGAAACAGCGGAAAATGACATTTTAAAGGAATGCTTTAACTTTCTGAATCAGGCAGAGATTTCATTTATACTCAAAGACACACTCTATAGCATGGTCCGGAAATCAGACGACCGGACGATTCTGCTCTCCCAGCTTCAGACTATGGATCTGGACGCAGATCTTCTCGGCGCTCTGACTGAGATCATCAGTGCCTAAAACTGCCGCAGGGCAGCGCCGGTATTTCTAAAGTCTTTACAGATCAAGGAAATAATCCGGTGCCGCCCTGCGGTTTTATCTCTGCTGTTTCTAAATTATAATTTCTGTATTTCTTCCTTTATGATATCCCGTACTTCGTCCGCCGCCTTCGCTGCCGCCCCCAATATCGAACATGGTTTATCCAAAGTAATCTTACTTCCATCTATCTGCGCGATCACACCGCCTGCTTCTTCTATAATAATAGAAGCCGCCGCGTAATCATAGGGATTCAGCTTCATTTCCAGATACACAACACTGGCCCCGGCCGCTACACGGCAGAGATCAAGCGCCGCCGATCCGCCGCACCTCACTGCAAGGCTCCGGTTAAACATTTCCTGCACCACACGGAATAAAAGACCTGTATCAGAATTATTGTATCTCGCACATCCGAAAGAGGCGATCCCATCTTCAAGCCCGCACGCCGCACAACCTCTTCCACTGCCTTGTAGTCAACTTTTATATCCATCTCATTATTCTTCCTTCCCGTACAGGAGCAGCTCCGCCGCCTGTTCGTCCGTTCTGTCCGGATCTTCCCGAAGCAGGGCAATAACTTTTTCCACGTAACTGTTTTCTAATTCCAGCTCTTCGGCTATCTCAATGATATTCTTATTCTTTGCCAGCTTCTTGCGGATCATCGATATCACCGCCTGTGTTTCTCCTTCTAATTTTCCTCGTGTTTTCCCTTCTTCTCTTATAAGCCGATCCCTTTCCTCCATCTTCATATATGTCACTCCCATCTGTTCGTTTGCTTTTATCTCTTCCAGCTTTCTATGCAGATGTTTCAGACGGTCATCACAGTCTTCCGGAATATTATCTTCACTGCTTCTTTCGATATAATGCAGGAAATCAACCAGAGGCTTTTCCACATCCGTATCATTTTTCCCCTTTGTATTCAGTATGATTTTCCGGCATCCATCGCCCATGATCAGTTCAGGCACTTCTTTGCAACGGTTATCAAACGTATACCTGTAAAAACCGTATCCATACTGGTCAAATCCGCAGATCACTATAATATACGCCGGTTTCAAATGATCAAATCCCTGCTCACCGCTTTTCAGCATCGGTGCATCGATCAAAGCCTGATAGAATCTTGTTCTTTTCGGAATATTTCCCCTGTTCCTTTTCTGCATTTCCACATCAAAGACGCGCCCCTTATCATCTTCAGCATAGAAATCCATCCGTATCCCCCGTTTTCCCGGAAGATTATGTATAACTTTCTGCTCCTCTTTCCATGCGATTTTTGTAAGGGTTATCCCAAGCGAAAGTTCAATAATTATCTTGCAGGTCTCCAGATCGACTGTCGCAACATCAAACAGAAAATCATCCATAAGGTTCATATCCTTTAGCGGATTAAAAGGTTCATTGTCTGTGTCCATCTGCATATTCAGTTGTTTTCTTTCAGCCGAAACGGCTAAGAATCAGAACAGAAATTTATTTATTTCTTTTAGCATTATTAAATTACATGTTAACTTTGGTTGACAATCTTCCAACGGTTCATGGTAGCAATTGTTGACGCTCTCTGCTATTCTGTATCTGTCAGACAAAGTGCAGCGCTGCCGGCCGTCTGTACGTATTTGTTACAGGAGGAAACTTTATTATGACTTTTCAAGAACGACTTATTACTTTAAGAAAACAGCAGGGGCTTTCTCAGGAGCAGCTCGGATATGAGCTCGGAGTTACACGCCAGACTGTCTCAAAATGGGAGCTTGGTGTTACGACACCTGAGATGGATAAGCTGATCCAGCTGAGCGACTTTTTCCATATCTCTATAGATGAACTTGTCGGCCGGGGAACTCCGGAACCGGTTTCCGAAGAAGCAGAAACAGAGCAGGCGCAGACGGCCCGCGAAATTCCCTATGTTCCTTATCACTGGCATTATGAATACAAGAGCAGGCGAACGCTCTTCGGACTCCCGCTGGTACACATCAATATAGGAAGATGGTTCCCGGGTCAGAAGCTCCATCGTGCCAGAGGAGTGCTTGCCATCGGGACTGCGGCGTCGGGAATATTCGCTCTCGGCGTTCTGTCCTCCGGAATTTTCTCCATCGGAGTACTCTCAGCCGGCATCCTGTCTCTCGGCGTACTCGCTGCCGGCCTGCTTCTCGCCTGCGGCGGGCTCTCTGTCGGAGCCATTGCCATCGGCGGGTTCGCATTGGGTCTCGTCGCGGTCGGGGGATGCGCCATAGGGATCTACTCAATCGGAGGTCTGGCCGTGGCTCAGAAAATAGCGGCAGGCGGTGCGGCGCATGCCGCTATCGCCATCGGTGATGCCGCAAGCGGAGAAATCGTCATTGACATTCATTCCGATATTACACCCGAAATGGTACGACAGACAATCCTTGCACGCTTTCCTGAGACCTGCAATATTATTGCAAAACTTTTTTCCATGGCTGTATCCTGATCATTTTTCCCAAAAATTCAGCCTTACATATCAAACAGACTCATCTGCTGCCATTCCTGCTCTTGCTTCTTTTTCTCTTCATTTTCATGAACAGATACATCTGCAGGAATGGCGCCGGTAAATTCGGACTCCTCCCCGGAAGTTGTCAGGATTAATTCTTCTTTCGCCCTTGTCATTCCCACATAGAATAAACGGCGCTCTTCTTCTTTATCCGTCGGATGCTTCTCATTCTCCAGCGGGATCGAACCTTTCTCCACTCCGTAGATAAATACTACAGGGAATTCAAGCCCTTTCGAACCATGCAGAGTCATGACAGTGACCGCGCCGGAAGTATATTTCTTACTGCCGCAGCGCTTCAGGTCACTTTCCACGCCCAGCTCAAGAGCGTACATAAATTCCGTCATCGTCTTGTAAAATACCGACGCCTGCAGAAGTTTCTGCATGGCGGGATCGTCTGTCAGCTTCACCTCTTCCATCCACTGTTCTAGGAATTTCTGAGGCTTTTTCTTTTTATAAAGCGGGAGGTACTTGATCAGAGTATTTCTGAACACTTCCTCAGCCATATCGCTCCAGTCCAGTTTCCAGAAGTATTTCGCACATATCTCCATCCCGGAAATATCGCCAGCCATATCCGAAGCCTCATTTCTCTGCGCGCTCTCTGATTCTTCAGGAGGAACATCCGACGGATTCCCGGATTCCGCTGTCTGCTCTATGAGGCGGAAAAAGCAGAGGCTGTTCTGTACAGACTCTTCGTTCAGGTAATCCTCCCTGCCGGCGATCACATAAGGAATGCTCTCTGTACGCAGGCATTTTTCAACCAGCTCCGCCTGATGATGGGTGCGGCAGAGAACCGCGATCTCATCAAAGCTCCGGACTTTTCTGTCCGGATGCCGCCACGCTGTCTGATGGGCCTCGAGCATCCCCATGCCGCCCGCCATCCGGTTGATCTCCTTTGCGATAAATATTGCCTCGCCCATAGGGCTCCCGGTGCGGACGATCCTCACGGGCACGCCGTCCGGGCAGTTCGGATGGAGCATTTCTCCGGTTTCCCCGTCTCCTGATCCGGTCCCGCCGATCACCGCCGATGACGCCCTCAGGATCTGGGGTGTAGAGCGGTAATTTTCCTTAAGGTTTACAACCTCAAGGTCATCATATTCTTTCTTAAGACGCTCGAAGCAGGCACTGTCCGCTCCGCGGAAACCGTAGATCGACTGATTCGGATCTCCGATCACGAACAGCTCCCTCCCTGCACAGCTCCACAGCTTCACTAATTTAAGCTGTGACGGGTTGATATCCTGAAATTCATCGACCATAAGATACCGGAACTTCTTCTCCCATCCGTCATTCACCCGGCCATTCTCGATACGCTCCGCTGTACGCAGCAGAAGATCGTCGAAATCCAGCAGATGTCTTTCCTTCTTTCTCTCCTCGTAAATCCGGAAAGCCTGCTGCCATGCCGGATCATCAGAAATACCGGCATCGGGAAGTTCACCTGTAAGGGCATCCTCCATTCCGGATTTTCTGCGTGATACCTGTTCCAGAAACTTTCCGGCTTTTGCATTTACCCCTGTATGTGCGATAACCTCTTCTGCCAGAAGCCGCTGCTGCGCCTCGCCCATCAGGGTAAATTCTTCTCCCTGCTCTTTCAGGAAATTCAGACAGATTGCATGAAAGGTTCCGATCTGCATCGCGCGTCCGGCCTGTTTCTTTCCTGTCTCTTTCTCAATACGCTCCCGCATCTCGGCCGCCGCCTGATTGGTAAAAGTAACAGCCGTGATCTCCGCCGGGCGTACTTTCCGATATTCCAGAAGATAGCGGAGTCTGGACACAAGCGTCTTTGTCTTTCCTGTACCAGGGCCTGCCTTTACTGCAATGTGGGGTGACGTACACCGGACAGCATATTCCTGCTCCGGATTCAGGCGCGGGGATATATTATGCCGCTTCCCCTCCTGTTTCTCCGGAAGTTCCGTATACTTCTGCCCCGCCGTATCCCGTTGTTCCATTGCATTCTTCTGGTCTGCTGTATTCTGCTGCCCTTCTTCCTTTGCCTCCGTGATTTCTTCGTTTGTTTTCTCTGGCTCTCCACTTGCCTGAGTTCCGAGAAGCTCGAAGAAACTCATCTGCCCCTCTGTATTATTCAGCTCTTCTGCGCTGAACAGTTTGATCACACCGTATTCTCCGTCAAATCCCGGTATCCGTTCTACCTGCCCGTGACGCAGACGCCCGATCCCTTCAGCCACACGGGTACCGGATACTCTGCGGATATCCTCCAGGGGGAGATTTCTCAGGATATCAAATTCCGGTCCCAGTTCTGAGAGCATTTTTTGATATTCTCTCTGAACTTTCACACTGGCCGCAGAGTGTCCGGAAGAAGCTCCGATGACTTCCGGCAAAGGCACCAGACTCTCAAACGGTTTTGCATTTTCCCTGACATATCCTTCTGCCCGGTCTGAGAGTTCTTCCACACGGTGGGACACTCCGATCGTGATCTTCCTGCCGCACACCGGACAGATTCCGTTGTATTTCAATGTATCGGATGGCGTCAGACAAAGGTTGCATTTTCGATGGCCATCCATATGGTACTTGCCCTCCTCGGGAAAGAACTCGATCGTACCGTATAATCCCTCACCTGTCTGTATGGCATGGGACAGCCCTTCGTAGGACAGAGGGATGTCGAATATATTTGCCTCTCTTCCCAGTTTTGCAGGAGAATGCGCGTCCGAGTTGGAGATCAGCTGATACCGGTCAAGAGATGATACGCGCCAGTTCATCGGCGGATCCGAAGAGAGCCCCGTTTCCATGGCGTGGATATACGGGGTCAGATCCTCAAAACACTCTTCCACTGTATCAAATCCTGAGAATGCGCCGAACAAAGAAAAATGAGGCGTCCAGATATGGGCCGGCACATAGACTGCCCGCGGGCACAGCTCCAGAATGATCTCCAGAAGATCATGACAGTCCAGCCCGAGGATCGGCCGCCCGTCTGAATGAATATTTCCGATCTGTTCCAGCTTTGCCGCGATTCTTTCCGCGTCTTCAAGACCGGGCAGGAGAATCAGGCTGTGAACTTTACGCACTTTTCCGTTTTTCTTATAAATGGAACTGATCTCCCCGGTTATGACAAACCGCGGAGTCACTTCTCCCGGGATTCTCCCGTCTTTGATCCTGTACTCGTCTTTCAGAACATAGAGCCCGTCCTCTGCGGGCTCCAGCTTCTCCGCAAGTTCTTCCCGCCATGCCGGATGGGTGAAATCACCGGTTCCCACAATATGGATCCCTTTCTTTCCCGCCCACAGATCCAGATGCTCCGGCGTGCAGTCTTTGCTCGTTGCCCTTGAGTATCTGGAATGAATATGTAAATCTCCTATGTACATAATGGCTCCTCTCCGCTGTAAAATAACTATTCAACACATCTGAACATTTATTTCAATCATACACCCGCAAAAATCCGGAATCAACCTTGAACATATCTCCATTCGCTCTCATATATTAACAGGAAGGTCCTTTTCGGAGCCCATATGAACAACTATTATCCTTTTATCAAAAAGGGCGGGCTCTTATCTTTACCCGCCCCGCCGCTATTCATTCATATAAATCAGAGTCTCACAGATCAGATAAGATTACACTGTCTATCTTCGCCAGCTCTTCCTGACTGAATTCGATATTCTCTATCGCTCTGATATCATCAAGAACCTGCTCCGGCCGTGACGCTCCAACGAGCACGCTTGTCACGATCCCGTCCCGGAGCACCCAGCTAAGCGCCATCTCAGCCAGAGTCTGTCCTCTTCCCGCCGCAATCCCGTTAAGACTACGGATCTGCTGAAGCCGTTCTTCCGTAAGCGCCTCTTTTTTAAGAAATCTCCCGTCTGTCCTGATACGGCTGTCCTCCGGTATCCCGTTTAAATACCGGTTGGTCAGCAGGCCCTGGGCAAGCGGACTGAACGCTATGATCCCTTTTCTGAGCCGCGCCGCTGTCTCTTTGAGACCATTGTTCTCGATCGTCCGGTCGAAAATGGAGTAACGGTTCTGATTGATAATAAATGGGCAGTGGAGATCTTCAAGGATTGCCGCTGCTCTCTCCAGCGTCTCCCCATCATAATTGGAAAGGCCGGCATAAAGCGCTTTTCCTGATGTGACCGCCTGGGCAAGCGCTCCCATCGTCTCCTCCAGCGGTGTCTCCGGATCCATCCTGTGATGATAGAAAATATCCACATATTCAAGTCCCATGCGCTTCAGACTCTGATCCAGGCTTGCCAGCAGATATTTCCTGCTGCCCCAGTTTCCGTAAGGTCCCGGCCACATGTCATATCCGGCTTTCGTGCTGATGATAAGCTCGTCCCGATACTGTCCCAGATCCTCTTTTAATATCCTGCCGAAATTTTTCTCCGCACTCCCTGGCTCCGGGCCGTAATTATTGGCGAGGTCAAAGTGTGTAATACCGTTGTCAAACGCCGTAAAGCAGATCTGCTTCATAGTCTCATATGATCCTGTATCGCCGAAATTGTGCCAGAGCCCCAGCGATACGGCCGGAAGCTTCAGGCCGCTGTTCCCACAGCGGTTGTAGAGCATATTTTCATATCTTTTTTCTGATGCATTGTACATAATTTTCTCCTCCGTTTTCTGAATGTTCTGCTTACCTGAAGAAACCGTCTTTTCCTCAGACTGTCTGCCTGTCAGCCTGCTGCTCCTTCTTCAGGAATACATATTCCCGTTCACTGGAATGTCCTTCATCAAAACAGTACCCCAGTCTGTCAAACCCTTTGATTCCTTCCGGGTCTTTCACATCGTTCTCCGCCAGATAGCGCACCATCTCGCCTCTCGCCATCTTAGCCAGCGTCCCTTTCTGCTTTACTTTTCCGTCCGTCAGTTCTCCGAACACGACGGTCAGATATATATCTTCGGGCGTCAGGTATTTCTCCACACATTTTGAATACTCTTTGGACGCCAGATTTACGATAAGGCTGCTCTCATGATCCGGCTGCCCTTCTGCTGCCTTTTGATCTTTCTCTGTCACTTCCCGGTACAGTTTGTCTCCCCAGAATTTATACAAATCGCTGGCTTCGGATGCCTTCGCCTGCATCTCCAGCCTGTAGGGTACCACGCCGTCAAAAGGTTTCAGTACACCGTAAAATCCGGACAATATCCGCAGATGACTCTGAATGTAATCCGTCTCTGCACCGCCGAATACGGCAGGCGCCATATACTGATACTGAATCCCCTCATAGGCGGTAACTGCCGGCGTAAGATTTCCTTCCAGATTCATCTCCTGAAATCTCCTGTAATTCTGTTCTGCGATTTTGTCGTTACATTTCCACAGTTCTTTTGCCTGTGCAAATGTAAGATGCCGCATCCACTCAAGAAGCTCCGCCGTCTCTTCAAGAAAAACCGGCACGCTTCTGCACTCCAGAGTGTCTGTGTCAATATTCATTTTTTTCGCTGGTGAAATAATGATCTTCATAGCATTCTCTCCGGTTTCCATTATAACAGGCTGACTCAAAAGACTTCCAGCCTTCTCTTGTTACATTGCCAGAATCTTATTGATTCCCTGTGCAACACCGTATTCGTCATTTGAGGCAACAATTTCATCTGCGGCTTCTCTGCATTCCGGAGATGCATTTGCTACAGCAAAACCAATCCCCGCATATTTAAGAAGTCCACTGTCGTTATCTCCGTCACCGAACGCAGCAAGTTCTTCTCTTGTCAGTCCCAGATATTCCAACAGGAATTTTGCGCCGGATTCCTTGCCCGCATCTCTGTGAGAAATTTCAAGGAGCTGTTTTACAGAAGATGTGATATACACATCGCTGACATTTTCCCGGAGGTTTTTCCACAATTTATTCTTCATTTCTTCGCTTTTTACCACAAGATCAATGCAGTCCAGTTCCGACTTATGATCACGGATAAATGTCCTCATATCTTCAATCGGTCTGCGGGTACTCTGTATGTAGGGAATCGCCTGAGGCATCGCTCCGAAGCGTACCGGATCGGCCACATACCGGCTTTCCGCAAAAGCCCTGCCATCGATAAACGCTTCGTAAGATATCTCCGTTTCCTCTAAATATTCAATTTTCATCCGCCCCTGCTCCGTATGCCGCAGAATATCTTCCACCGACTCCGGAGTCATCTTAAACTGCCGCAGACATTTTCTTTCACACAGATCATAGACCGCCGCTCCGTTGGATGTTATAGCGTACCGCACACCTGGGATTTCAGTAATCTCCGCCGGCAGAGAATCGAGAGACCGCCCGCTCGCCACCACTACATGGACGCCGGCTGAGGCAGCTCTCCCGATCGCTGTTCTGTTTTCTTCACTCAGATGTCCCTGACTGTCCAACGTCGTCCGGTCCAGATCGAGGGCGATACACTTAACCTCCATGTTCTTATACCTCTGCACTGACAGTTCGTACTGATAGCTGAACTGCTCTTTATATATCCTGCGCCTTAAATATTTCCTGGAAACGCAGGGCTTCCTCCATCGTATTGTGCCAGCCGTCCTTTTTGAGGTCCACCTGCCAGCCGTCCGAAGTAAAATGGACTTCCACGCCCTCATTTTCCAGAAGCAGCTTCTGCATATCTGCCGTATCAAAAGCGGTGGCTCCGCTTAAAATTCCGCGTGAATTTACCACCCGGTAAGCAGGAACATCGTCCCCCAGCCGGTTCCGGTTCAGCGCATATCCCACCTGACGCGCATTCTTCGCTTTCCCGCACAGAAGCGCGATCTGCCCGTATGTCGCGGCCTTTCCGTAAGGAATCGCACGGCAGACGATGGCGGCACGTTTGTAGAAATCGAAACTCATTGTTATCCTCTTGTTTTCTTCTGTTACTTATCTGGATTGTTACATACGATATATTTCTCTGTAGTCTGCATGATCTTCTGCAGATTCTCCAGATCTGTCATCACATCGCCTGTCTCCAGCGAATGGTTTGCATCCTCAATAACATACAGAGGAAACCCGCCTTTTTCACAGCCTTCTTTTATGACCTCGTGATTCACCCACGAGTCTTTTGTCCCGGTAAATGCAATTCCCGGCTGTGTCATGAACTGAAAAGAGGCCTCCACCGGCGTATAATAGATGTTTCTCGTTTTCAGATGATGTTTCCCCGCGTAAGCTGCCGAAACCGCAGTGCCCACGCTCTTCGAAATAAACAGGATATCGTCATATGCGGAGAAATTCATGTCTTTTAAAATTTCTTCCGCCTGCTCCACTGCACTGAAGAATGCTTTTTCCATCTTTTCCCTGGAGCCTTTCACTCCCTTGGGGAACTTCCCGTATGGTACTTCGACGATCTCGTATCCGTTCTGGGACACGATTTTCTTGCTGTAGTAGAGGAGCGGCTTGTCCGCGTGGTAGCCGACGCCCGGGAAAATGACTGCGAGTTTTTTCATGGGTAAATACCTCCTGTAATTTATTATAAAAACGGTACCATATAAACCGGCAGATATATGATCTCATCTTCAACTTTCAGGTCACCTGTATGCACAACATACGCTGTGCAAAGCTGCTCACCATATCTTTTTCTAAACTTATTGAGGGAATTCAGTGTATAGTTATTGCCTGATTTCACCTCAATAGGAGAGATATTGTGCCGGCTTGTAATCCTGCTCTTTGCTATAAGAAAATCAATCTCCATACGTGCATCCGCATCATCACGGGAAGAATTCGAGTAAAAATACAGCGCATGACTGATCAAAAGCCCTGTCAGGCAAATACATCCTCATACTCCCGCATCCTCGCATCTTTTCTGATAGATGCAAGCCGGAATTTTTTCTCGTGTTTATTTAACTGTGCCAGTATTTCATCAAAAATACTCTCAACTTTTCTTTCATAACCCACTGCATATTTGCCGATATCGGCGCGATATAACGTCAGTATGTCTCTTTTTATCTGATCCACTTTATCAAAGTCTTTTGTTTCCGTATATTCCTGAACAGTCTGAGGCATCCCGCCCACGATCATATACTGCCGGAACCAGTCAAGCGTTTTTCTATGCATCATCTGTCCCAAAGGCCGTCTCTTTTCAAAGCAGTTCTCCGCAAGTCCCATCAACGTATCATTTCCCATGGCCCATCAATTAAAAGTGCTGTTCTGTCCGCTCCGTCCTGCTTCCACTTCAGAAGTTTATTGCTTCATTTCATTTACTTCCCACGTTTTCAAGATTTTTATGCAGCTATTATATCACGTTTTCAAGATTTTTAGTAATAGTTCAGCCATCTGAATGTCGGTCGACGGATTTATGCTCGCAAAAAAGGAAGAACTCCGCAGACTTGGAATTCTTCCCGTCTTTTTATTCTTTCAGCTCTATCGCTTTCTTCGGGCAGGCCCCCGCGCAGATTCCGCATTCCACGCATTTCTCTTCATCCAGCTCCCAGAGCTTCTCTTTCCGGTCTACATGAAGCGCTTCCTGCGGACATTTCTTCGCGCAGAGCGTACAGTATACGCACTTTTCCGTATCCACTGCAGGCTTGCCTCCCGCCGCAGCCGTATTCTCCTTCTTCTCTTCTTTGGGTCTGGTAAATGTCTCGCTCTTCTTCAGGATATCCGGCTCCGTATATCCTTTCTCCATAAACAGACATTTCTTCGGACATGTAGCCACGCAGAAACCGCACTGTACGCAGTCAAAGCGTTCGATCGTCCATGTTCCCGCTTTCCTGTCCACCCGGATTGCCTGGGACGGACAGGACCGCATGCACAAACCGCAGCTGATGCAGTTTTCTATCTCGATCCGGATATGTCCACGCATCCGCTCCGGATACTGTGCCGGCTCGAAAGGATACTGTGTTGTCGCCGGTTTTTTGAAGAGGTTCTTAATTACACGTCCGGCAAATGTAAACATTCTCGTCTTTTTCATACTGCTTCTCCTTTCTGCCTAGCGTTCCGTACAGCTTACGCACGGATCGATCGTCAGGATCAGGATCGGCACATCCGCCAGCTGACATCCCTTCAGGATCTCTACCATCGGCGGAATATTGCTCGTTGTAGGGGTGCGCAGACGGAAACGGTCCAGATATTTCGTTCCGTTTCCTTTCACATAATAGATGGCCTCTCCTCTGGGCTGCTCGATCCGCATGAAATACTCGCCGTCCGGGTTTCCTTTCACCGGCACACTGATATCCCCTGCCGGGATCTTACCGATAGCTTCCCGGATCAGGTCAAAGGACTGGAACAGTTCTTTCAGCCTTACTTCACAGCGTCCGTAACAGTCTCCGTCAGTCGATGTGATCGGCGCCACAGTCAGGTCCTTATACGCCCCGTAGCCCAGCATGCGGACATCATACTCCACGCCGCTCGCTCTCAGCATCGGTCCGACCGCGCCAAGTGAAACGGCGTCTTCCTTCTTCAGTACTCCTGCCCCTTTCAGACGGCTCTGCACTGTATAATCCTGGAGAAATGTATCAACTACCGGCTTGATATCATCCTCAATGTCTTTTATAGCTTCCAGCAGATGGTTCAGCATAATGCCGTCCATATCCTTCTGGACGCCGCCCACCTGATTGACCGAATGGATGATCCTTCCGCCTGCCGTCTCGTCAAACATGTCGAGGATCTTCTCCCGCAGCCGCCAGCTCTCCATAAACAGGCTTTCGAATCCCATAGCATCCGCCAGAAGTCCGAGCCAGAGCAGATGACTGTGGATACGGCTCATCTCAACCCAGATCGCGCGCAGATAATTGGCTCTCTCCGGGACTTCTACGCCCATGACCTTCTCTACCGCCATGCAGTAGCCCAGTCCGTGACCGCAGCTGCAGATGCCGCAGATACGCTCTGCGATATAGGTATACTGTTTAAAATCTCTCTTATCTACAAGTTTTTCAAGGCCTCTGTGGATGTAGCCGATACTCGGAACAGCCTGCACCACAGTCTCATCCTCCAGCACCAGATCCAGATGTACCGGCTCCGGCAGAACAGGATGCTGAGGGCCAAAAGGTACTATACTTCTCTTTGCCATTTTCTCTACTCCTTTTTCTTAAACGGTGTCTCTACGTCGATCCGGTACAGTTTATCCTTATAATCCGGCTTGATCGTCTTGATCTTCACACCGAACAATTCTTCCGCCTCATTCTCCTGTATAAATGCACAGGGATAGATCTGTGTAATGCTGGCAACTTCTTCGTCCTCCGCAACTTCCAGCCGGAGCGTCACCATATCGTATTTCAGGCAGAAAGAATAACTCATCTCATATCCGCCCTCGATGCAGGATGCGCAGATCTGGACCAGACGCCAGTTCTCTGTCTTCATATGCACGACGGCCGGGAAAAATTCCGCTGCAGTAATCTTTCTGATTTCATTCTTATATTCCATCGCCGTCACCTCCCGTCCTTAGCCATAGCTGCCTGTTTCGCATCGAGTATCTCCAGAGCCTTAACGACCCCGTCAATAATAGATTCCGGGCGCGCCGCGCAGCCCGGCACATATACGTCAACCGGGATCACTGTGTCGATCCCGCCTTTGATATTGTAACATTCTTTAAATACCCCGCCTGTGCATGCGCAGATCCCGACTGCCACCACGACTTTCGGTTCCGGCATCTGGCTGTAAATCTGTTTTACCACACTCTCAGTCTGACTGTTCACACCGCCCGTGATCAGCAGAATATCCGCCTGGAACGGATCTCCTGTATTTATGATGCCGAAACGTTCGATATCATATCTCGGTGTCAGACAGTCGAGAACTTCGATGTCACATCCGTTACAGCTGCTGGCATCATAGTGGAGCAGCCACGGTGATTTTGATACTTTATTCATAATTTATCTGCCTCCTGCTCACTTGTCCAACATCAGAATCAATATATTCACTCCGCCGGCTACCAGTGTTACCACCCAGCAGCTGTAGAGAAGGGTTTTCCATTTTACACGCGCGCTGGCATTATCCCACAGCATCTCCATGAAAAAGATCACGGCACAGATCAGGATCGCCACGATCCAGCTCCACCATGTGCTGTTGATAAAGAAGAGACAGAAGATTCCGAACAGCAGCACCATCTCGTAATATTCAGCTATATTCATAATAGCAAGCGTAGTACCGGACATTTCAGTCGTCAGTCCCTTCACCATCTCCTGATGGGCGTGATGGCTCGTGGAGAGGTCAAACGGAGATTTTCTGAATTTAATCGCCGCCGTGAACATAAATCCGACCAGGAGTCCCGGCATCCACAGGATTGCGCTGGTATCGGCGCGGATAATATCCGACACCTGGAAGGATCCCGTCGTCAGATAGAATCCCACTGCAATAAGGAGCGTCAGCGGCTCGTAAGCCATCATCTGCAGCATCTCCCTGCTTGCACCCATATTCGCATAAGGTGACGAATCACTGGAAGCTGCCATGATCAGAAACATATCCGCGGTACTCAATATGAAGAGCACCATCAGAAGATCCGCTCCCGCAAAAAGCATACAGCCCGCGATCATCAGAATCACAAGATAGCTCAGATTCAGGAGAAGCTGTACATTATTGACCGCGATCATCTCTTTGGAAAAGAGTTTTCCAAGGTCATAAAAAGGCTGAAGTATACTCGGCCCCTTTCTCCGCTGCATCCTGGCGCTGATGATACGGTCAATTCCGTCCAGAAGCGCTCCGAGGAATGGTGCCAGGATCAGATAAGCCAGAACAAATACTACTTTTACCATGACACACCTCCTATAACGAGACAGAATCCTACAACGAGTACGGCCGCCGCCATGATGATCGACGGTATCCTCAGATGTCTGCGCCCGAACTCAAAGCGGAGATACCAGTTGCTTAAGTACAGATGCTCATTCTT
>OLIH01000478.1_pt1 | contig 24094 bp, 21 predicted proteins | sample 1609721 | NCBI WGS metagenome assembly OLIH01 (sample SAMEA4350157, study PRJEB24818) | metagenome | biome: human; feature: gut; material: faeces | place: Denmark | collected 2013-09
CGAGTCTCCGACGGCCTACTTTCTTAGCATTAAGAAAGTAGGCAAAGAACGTTAGGGGGCGTTCCGCTACGCTAAAAAAATTGAATTTCAAATTCCATAACAAATTCAATTTTTTCTTCACGCTTCGCTCCGAGGCCCCCTAAGACCCCCAACGGCAAATAAGGACTGATTTTTCGGAATCTTTCTTAACAGTAAGAATGACATGCGAAAGATTCTTATCGAAAAATCTGGAGTTTGATTTACCCGCATCCTTCGGATGCGAGAGAGTCACAGAAAGATACTCCGTTCCCGTTCTTCCTCTTCCGCCGGCAGAGAGTGAGCAAAGGAAATTTTATTTTCAATAGAGAGAATATAGTTCGTATTCGGTCGACTTTTTTAGCCGAACGGAACGCCTCCGGCCTTTGCTCCCATTCAGCCGCATTTCGCCTGCGGCGAAAACGGCCGGGGCGCAGAACGCGCCCCGGCCGGTATGGTTGTGTTTCGGATGCGTTTTACGGCTTGCCGCGCTCCGGGCGGGGCTCCGCCCCAAAACGCTGCCGGGGCAGCGGCGTGCAGAGATTCAGCCGCAATCGCCGGTAAGGCGAGCTTCCCATTGTTAAAAATATTTTACGAGAACCATTGCGCCGCCCAGCAGGGTCAACACCACGCCCGTGATGCGATTGAGCGTTTTTGCGTCGGCACGGTTGGCGAACAGCGCGGCCACACGCGCGCCCAGCAATGTGGCCGCGGCGCATACGGCGAGCGCGAACAGGTCCGGCAGGCCGCCGATGGCCATGTGGGACACGGCGCCGGTGAGCGCGGTGAAGGCCATGATGAACACGCTGGTGCCGACTGCCGTTTTCAGCTCATAGCCCAGCACGCCGGTGAGGATGAGCAGCAGCATCATACCGCCGCCAGCGCCGATGAAGCCGCAGATAAAGCCGATGAGCACGCCGCACAGCACGGACTGCACGGCTTTTGTGCGGGGGCTTTTGTCCGCGTTGGCCCCTTTGGGCGTCATCACGGGACGCGCGATGAATTTAACGCCCAGCAGCAGCGTCATCACAACAGAGAAACCGCCCATGGTGCTGTTGGGCACCAGCGAGGCCGCCCAGCTTCCCACCATTGTGAACACGAGCACCGAGCACAGCATGATGAGCCCGTTTTTGATGTCCAGATTTTTGTTTTTGCCGTAGGTGTAGGCGGACACCGCCGAGGCCAGCACGTCGGACGCAAGCGAGATGCCGACGGCCTCATAGGCGGGGAAGCCCAGGAACGTGATGAGCATGGGGGAGATGACAGCCGCGGCCGAAAGCCCGGCGAGCCCGGTGCCGACGCCGGCGCCCAGGCCGGCAAGGATATAAATGAAGATGTTAAACGCCATATTGATCTTCCCCCTGGGCATTTTGCAGCATTTTGCCCAGCACCGTGCGCAGCACCCCGAATTCTTCGGCGGTTACGCCCGCGTGCAGCCGGGCGAAAAACGCCTGCTGCGCGGCCTGCCCGGCCCGTGCGGCCGGCTGGCCGGCCTTTGTAACAAACAGACGCACGCGGCGTTTATCTTTTTCATCGGTCTGCTGCGCAAGAAAGCCGCGCCGCGCCAGCGCATCCACGGACATACAGACGTGGGATTTGGCAAGCGCGCGCAGTTGTACGATATCCCGCGCCGTGTTCAGGGCCGGGTTGTTGGCCAGAAACAGCAGCACGGATAATTCGTTCATAGTAAGGCCGTACTGCACGGCGACGGCGTGCAGCGCCTCTTCATACCATTTCTTCATCCGCTGCGCCTGCACCAGAAGCTCAGATACGCCGAAGGGTGTGTTCTCCTGCATCAGAGGGAATGCTCCTTTCGTAAAATTGGTTCTATTTTGAACCAATTAAAATTATAGCATGCCCCGGTAGAATGTCAAGCGCCGGGGTTTTGGCCGAGGGGCCACGCTTGAGCGAAGCGAAAGCGTGGTAGGCCAAAACATCGGCCCCGGCGGGGCCGATGACCGGCCGCGCGTTTTTGCGGAGCAAAACGGAGGCGGAAGCCGACGAGCGCCGGGGTGCGAGCGCGGGGCCACGGCAAGCGGAGCTTGGCGTGGTAGCGAGCACGCTGGCCCCGGCCCTTGCTCCCATTCAGCCGCATTTCGCCTGCGGCGAAAACGGCCGGGGCGCAGAACGCGCCCCGGCCGGGATGGATGTGTTTCGGATGCGTTTTACGGCTTGCTGCGCTCCGGGCGGGCCAGCCGTTCAAAGGCGCTTTCCTCCTGCTCGGGCGCGGGGACCTGGGCGGAAGCCGCCAGCGCCTTCAGGTAGGCGATGTTTTCCCGCAGCTTGTCGGGCGTGGCCTCGTCGTTGGAGAAATCCTCGATCGAGAACGTGCCGTCATAGCCCGCCTTGCGCGCCACTGCAAACAGCTTTTTCAGGTCCGCCATGCCTTTTTTCAGCGGCGTCCAGACGCGCTTCCATTTGCAGGCGCCCAGCTCGTCCTCGCCGTCCGGCGCCAGGATGCCGTTTTTGATGTGGATGTGGGCGATGTAATCCCCCAAAAGCTCGAAGCTCTTCTGGTAGTCCTCAAAGCCCTCGTTCACCATATTGCCGGGGTCGAAGATCAGGCCGATGTGGGCGGGGTCGAAGCCCTCCAGTGCACGGTAAGCGGCGCTGGGGCTGGAGATGAGGGTGTCCATGTGAAGCTCCAGCACGGCCTTGACGCCCGTTTCGGCGGCCAGTGCGTCGATGGCCTTCAGGTCCTCGCGCAGGCGGGCGAACAGCACGGGATAGGGGGCGTCCGCCTTGGCCGGGTTGTAGGGCACGAGGCCCACCCGCACCTGACGGCAGCCGATGCTGCGGGCGGCGTGGAACACGCGCGTCAGGGGCTCCAGCTCATTGGTGGCAAGGTAGGTCGTCAGGCCGAAGATCTCCAGCCCGGCCTCGTCGCACAGGGCCTTGGCCTTTGCCGCCTCGGCCTCGATGCTGCGCAGCTCCAGCGTGCTTTTGTTGCAGGCCCAGTAGCGCAGGGCAAAGGGGACGTTTTCAGGCTCTTTCTCAGGCATTTCGGCCACGCGCCACTCCACGCCGTCGTAGCCCAGCTCCTTCAGCAGGCGGACGGACTCCTCGATGCCGTATTCAGGCATGCTCACGGAAAAAACGCCGAATTTCATAAGTACACTCCTTTTTCAGATGATGCGGCCCGCGGTTTTGCGGACAGGCTTTTACACTTCAAGTATACACGCTTGCGGGCCGGAGGAAAAACGCATTTCTTGCGCAGTTGAGATTGCGAAACGTGGCGTGTGTGCGCACAGGCAAAAACTTTGCGTATTTTTGGCGCAAAGGCTTGACAAGGGAGCTTGTTTTTTGTATTATATTTAAGCGCCCTGCTTGCAGGGGGCACGTTATGTGAAACGGCATAGGGGTATAGCTCAGTTGGTAGAGCAGCGGTCTCCAAAACCGCGTGCCGAGGGTTCAAATCCTTCTGCCCCTGCCAGATGGCCCGGTAGTTCAGTTGGTTAGAACGCTAGCCTGTCACGCTAGAGGTCGTGAGTTCGAGCCTCATCCGGGTCGCCATTTGCTGTTATAGCTCAGTCGGCAGAGCACATCCTTGGTAAGGATGAGGTCGTGCGTTCGAATCGCATTAACAGCTCCAGAAGAAAACCCTGAAATTTGGCTTTAAACCGCCATTTTTCAGGGTTTTTTGTTGTTTTTAAACGCGCGAAAGCCATGGACAAATGCTGCGCGTTTTTGCTGTTCAGAGTGGTTAAAAGCTCATAAACTACCACATAAACCGCTGCTTTGTGGCTTTACCGCCCAATGCACCGGCGGCGCTGTTTTATACAAACGCCTGCGCGCCGAAGCGCAAGGCGTTTTTTATTGAGTAAGGAAACCACCGGCTCTTGCCGGTGGAGGAACCCCGTAAAAAGCTTTAGGGCAACACCGTACAATTCTAAGTGACGAATCGCGCCGGCAGATTTTTTGGCAGGTTAAACAAAAAGCGCAGCGAATACTTTGTGTATTCGCGAGCATTTTTGTGACAGCTGCCGGAAAAGCTGCAAGCGAGGCGGCGCTTAAGGCTTCAGCCGTGAATTGTGCGGCGTTGCCCTAGCTTCAAGCGTCGAGCGAAGCGGGCTGTTAATAACAAAGGATACCGAATCAATAGAAGTGTTAGAGGAGAAAGCGGATTGCCCGTTTACGGGCGGCAGGGCGCGGGATGCAGACGAAAGAGGATTCGGTGCGTCTTGAGACGCCTGCCGGTAAAAGGCTCTTATAGGGCCTGCTCAAGCCACCAGCGGGTTTAAAGCAGCTGCGTTCCGTACGGCCCGAACCATAAAAATATCCCCAGCAGGAGCAGGACGGTCAGCGCGATGCCCGCTGTCAGAAGGAGCTTCTTCATAGCAAACCAGCCTTCTTTCTCGTTCGCGCGCATGCAATGGGCGCGTTCAATGGATCGTCCGGATGCGGACCTTTTGCGCGCCTTTGCGCGGAACAAACTCCAGCAGAAGCTTGCAGAGGAGCTTTGCTTCGTCGCCTGTGAGCGCGTCGACCATAAGGCTGCGCCGGTCGTCGTTGGGCTCGCTGATAATGGCGGCTGCTTTTTGCGAATCAAAATATTGGGGTTTCATAGGGAACGTTCTTTCTTCCTTTCGATTGCTTTCTGCACCGCGGGCATGCACGGCAGCCCGCGGCATTTTTGTTTTTGCCGTAAGCTTCGTCGGGGGCTGCGGCCGGGCAGCTTGCGGCGCTTCGGGCGGGAAGGGCGCGTTTGCTGTGTTTTCAGGCGCGGCCGCCCGGCTTCCCGGCAGCCCGGTTTCAGGGGGGCGGCGCACTCAGGTGTCCTCCTGCATGCATACGCCGCATACGTCCCTGTAATACAGGTATGCATCCCAGATACACTGTGCCGTTACGTTGAAATGCTCTGCGATCTCCCACACGGAAAAGCCTTTCAGGATTTCGCTCTTCAGCTCGCACCATGGGATGCGTTTGCGGAAGGCGCTCCGCCAGGCTTTGTTTTCGGCCTGCTGCTTCACCTGGTACACGCTGAAGGGCTTGTAAAACGCGCCGCTTTCAAAATGGCCGTCCTCGTGGATCAGCGCCGTGCAGCATTCCGCCTCGTTTTCAAATTTGCGCCTGTCGTACCCCACGATACGGCCTTTTTCCATACAAAGGGACGGATTGCTTTTCAGCTCGCATTCCACCACCGAGATGCCGTTGCTCTGCATATCCTCGCATACCGCTGCAAGGCTGTTATACATCGCAATCACTCCTTTGAACGGTTCAGTTCAGCGCGCAGCTTCATAAGGGTCTTGATATCCTCGATATCGCCCTCGGTCAAATGCTCTTTTACGTCCCCGTAAAAGCCAATCAATTCGTCCTTCACAAGCTCGCCGTCCTTCGGGGCGGCGGGCTTTTCTTCTTTGCCCAGCAGATGGTCCACCGAGACGTTGAAATACCCGGCGATCTTTGCCAGCTTATCCGCCGCCAGGCTTTTGATGCGCCCCGCCTTGTAATCGGAAAGCGCCGAGCGAGGCACGCCCGCCTCCCGGCACATGGTGGTGACGTTCACGCCCGCTTCCCGGCAGAGCTGTTCAATGCGTTCGTACATTTTATCCAATGCAATGGCCTCCATTTTGGGCACAATGCCGGTTTTACTGAATTCAGTAAAATGATATTGACGATTACTGAATCTAGTAATATACTGGACATAGGCCGACGGGATTTAGTAATTTTGAATCTGCAAATTCAGTATATTACTATTTTTCGTAACAGTCAATAGAAGGGAGCTTTTACCTGCATTGTGAGATACTGGAAAACCCTGCAAGAACAGAATAACGCATTTTCTGTCCTATAAACAGGACAGGCCAAAACATCGGCCAGCGTGGGTTCGCGCAGCGAAATGCCGCGCGCGATTTTGCGCGGCAAACCCAAAAGGCGGGACCGGTAACCGGCCAGCCCGGTTTCGCCGCAGGCAAAATGCGACCGAATGGGAGCAAGAGCCGGGGCGGGGACGGAAGCCGCGTGTGGGAAAAGAGGAAGGCCCCCGCTTTCGCGGGGCTGATTACGAGTCTCCGACGGCCTACTTTCTTAGCATTAAGAAAGTAGGCAAAGAACGTTAGGGGGCGTTCCGCTACGCTAAAAAAATTGAATTTCAAATTCCATAACAAATTCAATTTTTTCTTCACGCTTCGCTCCGAGGCCCCCTAAGACCCCCAACGGCAAAAGAGGAACGATTTTCCGCCGCGCCCTTAACAGTAAGAATGACATGACGGGCGCTTCCCGGAAAATCTGGATTTTGATTTACCCGCATCCTTCGGATGCGAGAGAGCCACAGAAAGATACTCCGTTCCCGTTCTTCCTCTTCCGCCGGCAGAGAGTGAGCAAAGGAGTAAGGAGTTTTGATTTTATTATTTAGTGCCGCCCTGGTGGCGCTGCCGGTTTTGCCAGCGCGAAGAGATTCACGGCGGCGGCTGGCGCAGCAAGCTTCCCATTGTTAAAAAAGGAGGAAAAGGATGGAATTGCATTATGTGGGGATTTCGGCGGCGTTTGACCCGTATGCGCAGGCGCGGCCTGTGGGGCGGTGCGCGGAATGCGGCGCGGCTCTGTACGACGGCGACCGCGTTTACTACGGCCGCGGCACCGACCATATGCTGGGCTGCGGGCAATGCATCGACGCGGGCTTTGCCCGGGAGGAACAGGGAGGAAGCCATGCTTGAGGGCGGTTTTATTTTGCTTCACCGGAGCATTCTGCGGTGGGAATGGTACGGCGACCTCAACACCGCACGGCTGTTCATTCATCTGCTGCTGACGGTGAACTACGAGCCGCAGCGGTGGCAGGGCATTGCGGTGGAGCGCGGGCAGCGCGTGGCGAGCATGGCAAAGCTGGCGGACGAGACGGGGCTGACCGTCAAGCAGGTGCGGACGGCGCTGGAACATCTTAAACGGACGGGCGAGGTGACGCACACGGCAACGTCGAAATACGGCCTGTTTACGGTGAATCATTACGACAGATACCAACCCCGGGGCGAGCCGGAGGGCACGCGGCCGGGCATGGAAAACGGCATACAGGGGGCAGGCGGAGGGCAGGCAAAGGGCAGCAATGGAAGAAAGAACAAAAAAGCAGAGAAAGAGAGCGAAGCGCGCACGGCCGCGCCGGGGGAGAAACGGGCCGGAGGCGAAATGCAGGCGGAACGCACGCGGGGCGCCGGCGGAACGGGGACGGAACCGGCCGGCGGCGCTGTGCAGCCGGAACGTGCGTGCGGGACGGACGCCGGCGCGGGTACGGCTGCGGCAAAGCGGCCGGCGCGGGCGGACAAAGCAAAATTCGGTGAATTTGAAAACGTGCTGCTCGACGGGCGGGAGCATGGGAAGCTGGTGGACAGCCTGGGCGATACCGGCGCATCGGAATACATCGAGCGTCTGTCCGTCTATCTTGCACAGACCGGGCGGTGCTACAAAAGCCACTACGCCGCGATTTTGAACTGGTGGCGGAGGGACGGCATGCCCGTGCGCCGCAGCCCCGCGCCGCGCGTGCTCAAGCCGGACGTGGGCCGGGAGATCACGCCGGACATGACGGCGGAAGAACTGTTTTAAAAGGAGGCGTTTGAAATGGTGCAGGCGGAACAGAGCGTCATCGGCTGCCTGATGATGGCGCCGGAGCTGCTGGACAAGGCGCGCGCGGTGCTTTCCCCCGCGATGTTTGAGGCGCAGCCGCTGGCGCGCATCTTTTCCTGCATGCTCGAGCTGAAAAAGGCCGGAACTCCGGTGGACGCGGTGACGGTGGTTTCCAGGCTGGGGGACGGCTATGAGGCCGTTATCCGGGAGTGCGCGTGCATCGCGCCGCGCATTGGCACGTTCCCGCAATACGCCGCCATCGTGCTGGACGCGTGGCGGGAGCGCACGCTGGTGACGGAGCTGCAAAGCCTTGCCATCAGCGGGCGCACGGCCGACGAGATGACGGCGGAGCTGGAGCGGATGGCGGCGCGGCAGCGGAGCATTATGCAGAAGGTGCACAGCGCGTCGGAGCAGACCTTCGGCGAGGCCGTGGCACAGGCATACCGGGACCTTCTGAAGCCGGACACGTCGCTGAAAACCGACTGGAAGCACTTCAACGACGTGCTGGGCGGGCTGCAGCGCGGGTGCCTGTACATCATTGCCGCGCGGCCCGGCGACGGCAAAACGGATTTTGCCCTGCATCTGGCCGTGCAGCTTGCCAAGCGCTGCCGCGTGGATTACAGAAGCCTGGAAATGACGAAGGAGCAGCTCGTGCACCGCGTGCTGTCGCGGGTATGCATGATCAATTCCACCCGCTTTCGGGACCACGACCTGGACGAAAACGCGCAGAAGCGCATCGGCATTGCGGCGGCCCGCATGGGGGACCTGCACCTTGTGATGGACGACACGCCCGGCGTATCCGCCGGGGACGTGGAGGCGAAGCTGGCCTCGGGCAAGCCGGACGTGATGTTCATCGACTATCTGGGCCTGATGCGGGGCGACGCCGCCGGAAACAAACCGCTGTGGCAGATCACGGGGGAGATCACCCACGCGCTGAAGGAAAGCGCCCGGCGGCACGGCGCGGCCGTGGTGGCGCTGGTGCAGCTGGCGCGCGCGGCGGACCGGCAGAAGGAGCCGGCTTTATCGGACCTGAAGGGCGGCAGCGACATTGAAGCGGACGCGGACGGCGTGATCTTCATGCGTCCGCAGAAAACGGGAGAATTTTTGAGCGGGGACGACGCATGGCCCGTGGAAGCGGTGATTGCGAAAAACCGGCACGGCGGGGTGGGCAGGCTGCGGTTCAACTGGCAGCCGCAGTACCACAATTACGTTCCCACAGACAACACAAGGCGGTGAGCGGATGATTTTTGAAGACATAGCGAATGTAATGAACGCGCGCCCGGTAAAGGAGATCATGCGCAAAACGGGGCTGACGAAGAACCGGGTATACAGCCTGCGCATGGGGTGCACGTTCCACATGGATTACGAGCTGCTGTTCGCGCTGCAGCGGATGGGGTATGAGGTGCGGGTTGTTGGCCGAGGGGCCACGCTTGAGCGGAGCGAAAGCGGGGTAGGCCAACACATCGGCCCCGGTGGGGCCGATGACCGCACGCGCGGTTTCGCCGCAGGCGAAACGGAGGCGTAAGCCGACGAGCGCCGGGTTTTTGCCGTTGGGGACCCGGCGCGGCGCAGCCGTGACGGGAACGGCAAAATACCGGCCCCGGTGGGGCCGGTAACCGTACGCGCGGTTTCGCGCAGCGAAATGGAGCCGAACGGCGACAAGCGCCGGGGTGCGAGCGCGGGGCCACATTTGAGCGAAGCGAAAATGGGGTAGCGAGCACGTTGCCCCCGGCGGGGGCAACGACCGGCCAGCGCGGTTTCGCACAGCGAAATGGAGCCGAACGGCGACAAGCGCCGGGTTGTTGGCCGAGGGGCCACGCTTGAGCGAAGCGAAAGCGGGGTAGGCCAAAACATTGGTGCGGGGTGACGAAGTCATGGCCGCGAAGCGGACAACCGCACAGGGTGGTTTCGCGCAGCGAAATGCCGCGCCTGATTTTGCGCGGCAAACCCAAAAGGTGGGGCCGATGACCGCACGCGCGGTTTCGCCGCAGGCGAAACGGAGGCGTAAGCCGACGAGCGCCGGGTTTTTGCCGTTGGGGACCCGGCGCGGCAGAGCCGTGACGGGGACGGCAAAATACTGGTGCGGGGTGGCGAAGCCATGGCCGCGAAGCGGACAACCGCACAGGGTGGTTTCGCGCAGCGAAATGCCGCGCCTGATTTTGCGCGGCAAACCCAAAAGGTGGGGCCGGTAACCGTACGCGCGGTTTCGCACAGCGAAATGGAGCCGAACGGCGACAAGCGCCGGGGTGCGAGCGCGGGGCCAGCCGTGGAACAAAGGAACGTACCCCGGCAGACCCCGCGGGAAAATGCGGGGCCACATTTGAGCAAAGCGAAAATGGGCAGCGAGCACGTTGCCCCCGGCGGGGGCAACGACCGGCCAGCGCGGTTTCGCGCAGCGAAATGGAGCCGAACGGCGACAAGCGCCGGGGTGTTGAGAAGGGCCGTGGGGCTGTGACTGAGCAGAGCGAAAGCGGGGCAGGCTAAAACATCGGTGCGGGGTGACGAAGTCATGGCTGCGAAGCGGACAACCGCACAGGGTGGTTTCGCGCAGCGAAATGCCGCGCCTGATTTTGCGCGGCAAACCCAAAAGGCGGGGCCGATGACCGGACGCGCGGTTTCGCCGCAGGCGAAACCGCGCTGACAAAAAACAGGCACGGCAGGGCCTCGTTGCGGCGCCCTGCCGTAATTTATATATTGGAGTAGATGAAGGGAGGAAGCTGATATAGACAACAGGATTTATGGATATATCCGGGTTTCAACCAGAGAACAGAACGAAGAACGGCAGGTCATCGCCATGCGGGAAGTCGGGGTGCCGGACAGAAATATTTATAAGGACAAACAGTCGGGCAAGGATTTTGACCGCCCGCAGTATAAAAAGCTGCTCCGAAAAATAAAAAAAGACGATCTGCTCTATATCAAGAGCATCGACCGTCTGGGGCGCAACTACACAGAAATTTTGGAGCAATGGCGGTTCCTCACCAAAGAAAAAGGCATTGATATTGTGGTGCTGGATATGCCCCTGCTGGACACCCGGAGGGGAAAGGATTTGCTGGGTACTTTCCTCAGCGACATTGTACTGCAGGTGCTGTCCTTTGTAGCGGAAAACGAGCGCACCAATATCCGCCAGCGGCAGGCAGAGGGAATTGCGGCGGCAAAGGCCAGGGGGATTCGGTTCGGCCGGCCGCCCAAACCGCTGCCGGACGGTTTTCATCAGGCATACCAGCAATGGAAAAGCGGTGCGCTTACAGGTACGGCGGCGGCCCGAATGTGCAAAATGCCGTTGTCCACGTTCCGCTACCGGGCAGAGATTTACGAAAATGTCCGATTGTTGTAACAGATACCTTTTTACAAAAAAGTGTACCTTTTTGTAAATTACATACAAACATCTTTTAATATTACGATAGCATAAAAAACGACTCTTTTCAAGATTATAGTTGTTGTTTTGGCTGCCGCATCGGGCCTTACAAAAAGGTACACTTTTTGATAAGGAGGGCCATGCTGTGGGAAACATATCCGGAAATACGCAGTATAAAAGCAACAACACTGTATGTACAGATACGATTTGTAAGAAACTGAAAATGATATTTTCAGTATTATTTTTTGCTCTGCTCTGCATTCTGGGGCTTCTTGTTTCATCCACTTACAGTATCCTCGTCAACTGCACCGCGCTGCTATGCCTGCTGCTGTTCCTGATTGTTGGCGGCAGGCTGGCGGACCCAATCGACCGGCTCTCTGCAAAGAAATTCAATGCCCTGTTTGTTTTATTGCTGGGTTCCGCTTTTGCAGTGAGCATTTATCTGGCATATGAAATGCGAATTCATCTGCCGGGAGATACAGACATTATTTTTGCTTCCGTTGCCGACTTATTGCGTGATGGAAAGCTGAATGAAGCCAATCCGCGCATTGACGCGATGCATTATCCCGGGCTTGGGCTTTATACGAACAATGACTATTTCTGCCGGTACCCCAACAACATTGGCCTGTTGATGCTTTATGCAGGTGTGTACGCCTTTGGCGGGAAAACGGGGCTTCCCGCAAGTACGGATGCGGGACATTTGCCGGCAATTGTTATGACCTCTTTGGCGGTGGCCGTGACCATACTTCTGGTATGCCTTTGCATTAAAATTGTATTTAAGAAAAACAGCTATGCGCTGTTTACACTGCTTTTATGCTATGCTTTCCTGCCCTTTGTTTTCAGTATCCCGAATTTTTATACCGATCTTTGGGTTTTGCCTTTTACGGCAGGCGGGGTTTATTGTTACTTAAGCAACAAATTTTCCGCCGCTCCAAAGGGATGGCGCGGTTTCCTTGCCGGGCTGCTGCTTTCTGTTGGTGTGCAAATGAAGATAACAGCGGCCATTGGGTTTGTTGTGATCGTGCTCGATCTGCTTTTGGGCAGGCATGTGCATCGATGGAAAAACCTTGCTTTATTATTCCTTGGCTTTTTCCTTTTTTTATTCGCTTTTACAGCATGGTACCGATACAGCGGTATCATAGATTTTACCAGAAGCGATGAAATCGGCGCGCCGTGGAATCTCTGGCTTTTGTTTGGGAGCCATGATACCGGCGGCGGCACAGAAATTTATAAGGATATGGCCTTTGCGGCTGCGTTCCCGACAATGGAAGAACGTTCGGCTGCAATTTGGAAGCGCATCTTTGAGAATTACCGGTCGTACTCTTTTTCTGAATTTCTGGAATTGCTCCGCAATAAACTTCTGTTTGCCTGGAATAACAGCATGTTCGAGAGCAGCGAGTATCTGCTGTGGCCGATCGATTCAAATTGGACGTTTTATATAACACAGCCGCAATTTCTGCCCACACAGCTGATACGCGCTTACAGCACCATTTATATGCTGTTTTTATATGCTGCGAATATCCTGAGCGCGGGCGTTGCACTGTTTCGGAAGAAAATAAATTTTACATTTATTCCCAACCTTTTCGTTTTCGGAACGATGCTCTATCTTCTGATATTTGAGAATGCGCCCCGCCGTGCGATGATTGCGGTTCCATTTATGATATACAACGTAATATTTTTATTGTCGCAATGGCGTGACAAGCCGGACGGTGCTCAATTGGCGGAGCGCTTTCGCATGCGCATCCATAAAAACTGAATTTTGGTTTTACATTGTGACAGGAAAGGGATGCAAGGACTTGACAAAGCTTGAAAAAGGAATACTGGAATTGCTTCAAAAGCATATGGCGAAAATTGGATTTTTCACATTGCTGTTTTTTTCCATGCTATTGCGCTGGGTGCTGCTCCCTTATGGGTCGAACGATTTTCTGGATTTTTTACGGCCCTGGTATGAGGAGATCCGCGCATCGGGCGGGATGACGGCATTGAAAAACGAAATTGGCGATTACAATTATTTATACCGTTTTTTGCTTGCGGTATTCTCGTACATCCCGAACCCCATGATTGCCGTAAAACTGCTCTCCTTACTGTTTGACTATATAGGCGCGGCGGGCGGCGCGTTTTTGGTTTGGACGCTTTTGGCTGATTCACCGTCTGTCCCGCTTTCATCGCGGCGCTTCTATGCCGGCGCAACGGCAATTGCACTGCTGTTTTGTCCCACGGTATTGTTGAATGCCGCAGTGTGGGCGCAATGTGATTTTATGTATGTTTCATGCCTGCTATTTTGCCTTGCCTTTTTTTGGCGGGAACGCTATTTTTCTGCGTTCATCTGGTACGGGCTGGCGTTCAGCTTTAAATTGCAGGCTGTTTTTTTGCTGCCTGTTCTGTTTCTCCTTTACATACATCGAAAAAATTTTTCCGTTTTGTATTTTTTGCTGATTCCCGGCACGCTCCTCGCAACCGGTTTTCCGGTGATTCTGGCCCGGTGGACAGTAGTGGGGCCCGCCGCGCTGCTGGAGCCTTTCCAGGTATATTTCAGCCAGACCGGCACCTATCGAATTCTGACGCTTAATATGCCAAATGTCTACTCTTTTTTAAGCGGGATGGAGTATCAGATCAATATACATATCGCCGACATATACAACTACTGCCGGTTGGCGGGGATTCTGTTTACGCTTGCTCTGTTGGGCGGCGCTGTGCTGTTTTTTCTGGTTAAAAATTGGGATTTGGATGCAAAAGGATATTTATTATTCAGTATCTTTTCGGTTTATACATGCATTATGTTTTTGCCTTCCATGCATGAGCGGTATGGATTCTGTGCGACGATTCTTTTGCTCCTATACTATATTCTCTATCGAGAGCTTGGAAAATGGATTCTTACATACCTTTTTGTTGAATGTTCTGTATATGTTGCCGTGTTAACTGAACTTTCACTTCTTCCAGGTTTCAATATTTTGGCTTATATAAATTTAGCTGTATATGCCCGGTTTGCCATTGAGATGTATCGTCATTTTTCTTCGACAACATTTCAAAAGGGGAAAGCTTTGTACAAAAGCATGGTTGGGAGCCATCAACACCCGAGTGGCCGGATGAAGCAGTATGGCAGTCATTCTAAATGAATTTGACAGACGGGCTGAAAACAGAAGACCCATCCGTGCTTTTTTGCAAGGCCCAATGAGGTGTCAAAACAACGGCTGTATCCTTGAAAACAGCCGCTGTTTATGCTATCGTATAGACATGTATAATTTGCAAAAGGTACACTTTTGGATAAGGAGGCCCATACTGTGGAGGGCATGGGTATGGCTATAATGGAAGTTTTGCTGCCGGTTATTTTTTTGAATGTGTGCGGGATGCTGCTCAAAGCCAAATTTGGCCTTGACGGCGCGGAAAGCTACCTCATCGCGCTCATGGGCGTTCTCTCTTTTCTCTATATCGGCGGTATTTTTAATTTGCTTTTACCGGCGGCCGCGGGTATATTTATCGGAATACTTCTATTACTGCTTGCAGCTGTGAAAAAAAGCCGTTCTCAAAAGCGCTCTCTGGCTGCTGTATGCGGGCTAAAAGAATACTTTAACCCATTTGTCCTTTTGAACAATTTATCCTGTCTTGTTTTTACCGTTATATTTTCCATTAGCAATCCGCTGTTCTATTATTGGGATGAACTGGCTTTTTGGGGAACTTCGGCGAAAGCCACAAAGCTTTTAGACCGCCTGTACTCCATTTGGCCCACGCCGCTGCACAATCATCTGCCACCCTCAAATGCCCTGTTGAATTATTTTTTTAATTTTTTCTCAGTGGATTTTCAGCCGTATATCCTGTTGCTTTCTTATGCGTTCTTATTCTTCGCGGTGTTTTCGGCGGTAGCCGAACTTGCATACCGCAAAAGCGGCAGTCTGCCTTTTGCAGTCGTGACATATGTATTATTGTTGCTTTCTCCGTTCATGTGTGTGGCACATAAGGAATTGTTGAATTACGAATCTCTGCTGTATGCTTATGGCACGGCCATGGTTGATTTTAACATAGCTGTGGTTTTTTTATCGGCCATAGCGCTGTATTTGAGCAGCCCGGCAAAAAAATGGTATTTGCTGCCTCTCGTTTTTCTTGTAAACATGAAAAATACAGGTGTGTTTTTTGCTTTGCTCGCGGTATGCGTGATACTGTGCCTTGCGGCGTTCGACGCGCGGGCGGGAAAGCGGCTGACGGAAACAGTGAAAAACGGTGCGCTCATGCTTCTGGTTGTTGTTCTTGCGTATGGCTCCTGGTTTGTTCACCTCAGCGCGTTTGAACTCGCCCCGGCGCAGCCGGTCGTCCTTCAGGACCCGGCCTATTTACAGGAGCAGGAAGAGCTCGTCAGGGTAGACGAGACCATTGACCAGAATGTACTCTCTATTTTGGTTCCTCCGCTTCGCTCTGAGCGTTATAACGCTGTAATGGAAACGATGCGCAAGGCCTTTTTGCTGGAGAAGAGCAACCTTTTTATGCCGGACCGGTACTTTGCTGCGGTGCTGGTTGCCGCAGGAGCGTTGGTTTCCGTTTTATCCTCAAGAGGGAAGCGGCTTCGGGCTTTGTGCGTGTTGTCGGGAATTGCGGTTGGCTGTTATGTATACTGTGCTGTCATCAGCTATTTTATTTCATATTACCGGGACGATATGATAGAGTATCCCCGTTACATGAGCAGCTATTATTTCCTGTGGGTATATACAATTATACTTCTTGCCGTGACAGGTGAAAACGGAAGGCGCGGTAAGCAGACCGTGTTCTGTGCGGTTTCGCTGGTTACTTTACTGTTGATCGGAAAAACAGGCCTTGATTATACATCCATCGATGCACCGGATACGCCCTATCTGGAGTATATGGAAACAGAACAGTATGTACGGCAAATCAAGGGCAGTATTGAAAAGGACGATAAAGTATACCTTGTTCTTCCGGACCAGTATACATGGGAATATATAAAGTACGGGTATCATCTGCTGCCGGCCATCTGTAATCAGGATACAAAAGGCACCGGAATTGATTTTACAATCAGCTTTAGAGAAAAGCTTGAGGCTGGCAGCGACAGACGGTATTATAACATTGCTTCGCCTCAGCTATATGCCCGCCTGATGACGGAATATTTTGATTATGTATATGTTGTGAGACCCGATGAGGAATTCAGAGAAAGCTATTCGCATCTGTTTTCAGATGGTATGACGGAGGGGACACTATACAAAATTACAGAACAGAACGTTCCGATGCAGGTGGTTTGATGAAAAGAAAGAAAAATATTTTGTGCCCGCTGCGCTCCACACGGCTGGAGAGCGCTAAAGGTCTGCTCCTTTGTTATGCGGTCTGTGTGATTTTGTTTCTGGGTTTTAAGCTTTGCGCGGGCCTGTGGGTTTTTTACGGGTTCCAAAATGGACGATACGCACAGCGGAATCTGACCTTAAATGATTTTGAACAGTATGGCGTTGAGCAGCTTGATGATATGACGATGGTAAACGCCACGGACGATACACAGCTTTGGATTACAGAGAATATATATAATCTGTATGTCGATTGTGATTTTTCTTATGACCCGGGGGAGTTTCTGGCTTTTTATTCATACAAAGCGGACGGCGTCTTCAGCGCGGAGAGATGCGTAAGGGGAAAGCAGTATGGAAGGTATTATGTTTTTGAATTTCCAATAGGGACAAACCAGATTCGTATTGACACGGGGGTTCATCCTTCCATTACAGTATCTTTTCAGGAAATCTTGGCAAATAAATACACATTCAATACTGTTATGCGTTTTTCTACCGGGGAGCTGTTTTATCTGCTTGCGGTGCCGGGAGTGATTTACGGAGTGCTGGATTTGATATCCGGTATAAAAATAAAAGGTAACACCGCACAATTCTAAGTGTCGAATCGCGCCGGCGGATTTTTGTGACAGTTGCCGGAAAATCTGCAAGCGAGGCGACGCTTAAGGCATCAGCCGTGAATTGTGCGGTGTTGCCAAAAGAAAAACGGGCCGTATTGTTTTGAAAAAATACCTTATTCCGGCTTATAGGAAGTTAGCTGTACATGTTCGTTTCGCCATGGAGCCGTATCGTCATTTGGCTTCGGAAACGTTTTAAAAGGAAAAAGGCAATAGGGAATGAAATAGGATTCACGTTTGTTTTTTTACAGCTCATATATAGCGTGTTCACAGCCGCAGCGGTTTTCCGCTGCGGCTTTTTCTTTTGGCCGATTCCGGAAAACCGGACGCGCGGGAGCGTACAATGGGGATAGGGTGAGCGGGGCGGATGACAAGACGACGCACACAAAATGATATTTTCGGACTTTGTCAACGCCCCGCCGTCCGAAAGCGGGGGGACGCGCCCGCCGGTTTTCGCGCAGCAAAAACCGAGTTGAAAACGAGGAGGGCCGGGGTGCGAGCGCGGGGCCACATTTGAGCAAAGCGAAAATGGGGGAGCGAGCACGTTGCCCCCACTGGGGGCAACGACCGGCTGCGCCGGTTTTTGCGCAGCAAAAACCGAGTTGAAAACGAGGAGGCGAGCATACGAGCGCGAAAACTGCAAAAAGCGACGACAGCAAAACAGCGGTGCGGGGCGGCGAAGCCGGGGCCGCGAAGCAGACGGCCGCACAGGGGGATCTCGCGCAGCGAAATGCCGCGCCCGATCTTGCGCGGCAAACCCAAAAGGCGGAAGGGCCGCACGCGCCCGTTCCGGCTTCGCCGCAGCGGGACGCGGCCGAAGGGGGGCAGGCGCGGCGCTCCCCCGCGCCGGACGCTGACGCCGCCTGTGCACAGAGCGCGCAGGAGCTGCTGCAGGCGGCGGCGCGCGCGGCCGTACAGATGCTGGTGCGGACCGTGGACGACGAAAACGCCACGCTGCCCCAGCGGATGGACGCGGCAAAGACCATACTGGACCGCGTATACGGCAAGGCCTCGCAGCCCATTGAAGGGAACGGCGGCGCCGCGGTACAGGTCGTAATGTCAAAAGAAGTACGGGAGCTGATGGGCTGATGCAATGGGACATCGGGAAGCCGAACCCGAGGCAGATCGAATTTTTTAAGGCGCGCGCACGCTTTATCGCATACGGCGGGGCGCGCGGCGGCGGCAAAAGCTGGGCGGTGCGCAAAAAAGCCGCCGGGCTGGCGCTGTCTTACCCGGGCGCCGGCATTTTGATCGTGCGCCGCACGTTCCCGGAGCTGCGGGAAAACCATATCCTGCCGATGACGGCGGACCTTGCGGGCGTCGCCCGGTACCGGGACGCGGACAAATCCTTCACGTTCCCCGGCGGCAGCCGCATCGTATTCGGTTATTGCAGCAGCGAGAGCGACGTGCTGCAATACCAGGGGCAGGAGTACGACGTTATTTTTATGGACGAGGCCACGCAGTTCACGGAGTTCCAGTTCACCACGCTGACGGCATGCCTGCGCGGAGCCAACGACTTCCCAAAGCGCTTTTATCTGACCTGCAACCCCGGCGGCGTGGGGCACGCCTGGGTGAAGCGGCTGTTCATCGACAGGCGGTACAAAAAGACGGAGCATCCCGAAGACTATGTGTTTATCGCCGCCAATGTGTACGACAACCATGCCCTGATGGAGCACGACCCGGACTATGTGCGCATGCTGGAAAATCTGCCGGAGGAACAGCGCCGGGCGTGGCTGCTGGGCCAATGGGACATTTTCGAGGGCCAGTATTTCGCGGAATTTGACCGCAATGTGCATGTGTGCAGGCCGCACGGCATCCCGGCGCACTGGCGGCGCTATGTGACGCTGGATTACGGCATGGACATGCTGGCGGCGCTTTGGGTGGCTGTGGACGAGCAGGGGCGCGCCGTTGTGTACCGGGAGCTGTACGAGGGACGGGACAACGGAAAAGGGGAAAACGGCCAGGGACATATCATCAGCGCGGCGGCGCGGCGGCTACTGGAGGTGAACGGCGGCGACGAGGTGCAGGCCTGGCTGGCTCCGCCGGACCTGTGGAACCGCAGGCAGGACACGGGAAAAAGCGCGGCGGAGCTGTTTTTGGAGAACGGCGTGCCGCTTACAAAGACGGGCAACAGCCGTGTGGCCGGATGGCTGGCGGTGCGGGAATTTCTGGTGCCGGGGCCGGTAAGCGGCCCGCCCGGCTTCGCCGCGGGCGAAACGGAGGCGGAAGCGCCGCAGGCGTCCGGCCCGGCTTTGCCGCGGCTGCGCATCTTCGACACCTGCGCAAACCTGATCCGCACGCTGCCCGCCCTGCGGCACGACGAACGGAAGCCGGAGGACGCGGCGGTCACGCCCCACGAGCTGACCCACGCACCGGACGCTTTGCGCGGCTTCTGCACCTACTGGAGCACGGCGGCGCATGCGCCCGAGGCTGCAGTTCACGACATCCTGCGGGATGATTTCAACATGAAAAAGCCCACGGCGGGACCGCTGGGGCAAGGAGGGAAATATCGTGTTATCTGATCTTTTAACGTTTGTTCTGGCGCTTGCGGTATGCGGCATGGCGGCGCTGTGCGTATACTGCTACCGCCTCGGGCTGCGGGACGGCGGCTTCGCGCGGCGAAACGGCGGGGCGCGGCGGCGCCTGCCTCTGCGAAACGGGGGAGGCGGCGAAAAGGAAAGCGTTTCCGAGCGCGGGTTTTGCACAGCGGAACGCGGCCGAACGGGAGCGGGGCGGCCCAGGCACGGCGGCCCGCGGGACGGCGAAGCCGCGCGGGCGCAGGCGGCCGGGGCCGCGCGCGGCGGCTTTGCACAGCAGACCGCGGCCGGGCCCGCGGCCGCGCCCGCGGGGGCGCAGGGCTGGCGCGCGGACAAATATGACGCGATTCTGGCGAACATCGACGCATACGACGGGACAGAGAAAGGACAGAAGGTGATCGAATGATGCAGGAAAAGGAATGTACGGATATCTGGCGCAGGTATCAGGCGGGCAAGGACCATCACAACCGGACGAACATGTACACGCAGGCGGAAAAGTGCCACCGCTTTTACGAGGGCGACCAATGGCACGGGCTGCAGGCCGGCGACGAAGAGCTTCCCATGCTGAACTTTATCAAGCCCATCTGCCGCTACAAAATCGTGATGGTGGCGATGAACGACACCGCGATCCTGTTTTCTCCGATGGACAACGACCCGAAAAAGGCTGAGATCTGCGAAGCGCTGACGGCGTTTGCGGCGGCGCAGTGGGAAAAGGGCAAGCTGGACAGCAAGAAATGGGCCGTTGTGAAAAACGCGTGCATTACCGGCGACCATTATCTGTACTGCTTCGACGAGCGCACGCCCAGCGAGAGCGTTGTCACGGACATGACCCCGCGGCTGAAAATGCGGCTGATCGACAAAACGGCGCTGTATTTGGCCGACGAGCAGGAGCCGAACCTGGAGGAACAGGAATGGATCATCATCGCCGAGCGCGTACCGGTGGAAAACGTGCGCAGGCAGGCCAAAGACAACGGGCTGCCCGAGGTGGAGATACGCCGGATCGTATCCGACGAGGCGGACGAAACCCAGCTTGGCGTGACGGGCGCGGACGAGGTGCAGACGGACAGCGGCAAATGCACGAGCCTTCTGTTCATGCGCAAGACGGACGGCGGCGTTGCGTTCTGCCGCTCCACACAGGCCGTTGTGTACCAGCCCATGCAAACCATCCGCGGCCTGGACGTTTACCCGGTGTGCGGCATGCGCTGGGAAGAAAAAATGGGCAGCGCCCGGGGCGTGGGCGTTGTGGAGCGGCTGATTCCGAACCAGATCGAGGTGAACCGCACGCTGGCGCGGCGGGCCATCTGCGTGAAGCGGTACAGCTTCCCCACGGTGGTGTACGACCAGGACAAGCTGCTGGCGCCGGAGAAGCTGGGCGTTGTGGGGGCGAGCATCGGCGTGAAAAACCTGAACGCGAACCCGGTGGGCAGCTTTGTGCAGTACCTGAGCCCCGCGCCCATCAGCGGCGACGCGGCGAATTTACAGGCCGAGCTTGTGGGCACCAGCCGGGAGCTGGAGGGCGCGGGCGAGGCCGCGACCGGACAGGTGGACCCCACGAAGGCCAGCGGCGAGGCCATCAAGGCGGCCCGCGACCAGAGCGCCATCAGCCTGAACGAGCAGAGCGCGGCCTACAAGCAGTTTGTGGAGGACCTGGCGATGATCTGGTACAAGCTGTGGGTGGCGTATTCGGTGCGGGGGCTGCGGCTGGCGGACGGCACGCTGCTGCCGCACGCGGAGCTGGAGGCGCTGGACATCGACATAAAAATCGACATTTCGCCGATTGACCCGTACAGCGTGCTTTCCCGCGAGCTTTCGCTGGAAAACGCGCTGGCGCAGCAGCATATCACATTTGAGGAATACGTGGAGGCGCTGGACGACAATTCCGGCGTGCCGAAGGACAAGTTCCGGGCCATTCTGGACAGGCGCCGGGGGGCCGCGCCGGAGCAAAGCGAAAGCGGGGCAGGCCAAAACATCGGCCCCGGCGGGGCGGCGGGCGCGTTTTCACCGGAGAAGGCGCTGCCCGGCATGGAGCTTGCGGGCGGTGGCGTGCCGGGCGGTTTGCCCGGCGCGGGAATGCCCGTGCAGGGCGGCGCGGGGATCTTCCCGGGGATGGGCCCGGCGATGGCGTAGGAAAGGGCGGAGGGAATGGAAGCCGCGTGTGGAAAAAGAGGAAGGCCCCCGCTTTCGCGGGGCTGATTACGAAATCTGCCGATGGCGTTACTTTCTTAATGTTAAGAAAGTAACCAAAGAACACCGGGGGCGTTCCGTTCGGCTAAAAAATCATGATTTCAAATTCCGTATCAAATCATGATTTTTCTTCACGCCTCTCTCCGAGGCCCCCGGCCCCCCAACGGCAAAAGAGGAACGATTTTCCGCCGCGCCCTTAACAGTAAGAATGACATGACGGGCGCTTCCCGGAAAATCTGGATTTTGATTTACCCGCATCCTTCGGATGCGAGAGAGTCACAGAAAGATACTCCGTTCCTGTTCTTCCTCTTCCGCCGGCAGAGAGTGAGCAAAGGAATTTTTATTTCCAATAGAGAGAATATAGTTCGTATTCAACCGACATGTAAAGGCAGCAGGCGCAAAAAAATATGCTTTGCTGCAAAAGTCTCTCGCACCTGTAAGGTGAGGGTAAATTTGAAATCGGATTTTTCGATAGAGCCACGCGCATGTCATTCTTACTGTTAAGGGCGCGGCGGAAAATCGTTCCTCTTTTGCCGTTGGGGGTCTTAGGGGGCCTCGGAGGCATTTGCAACTTAGCGAACGCAGTGAGCTTAGTTCGCAAAGCCCCCTTTAGGGTCGAAGCGTGAAGAAAAATATAAATTTGATATGGAATTTGAAATTTATATTTTTTAGCTGAGCGGAACGCCCCCTAACATTCTTTGCCTACTTTCTTAATGCTAAGAAAGTAGGCCGTCGGAGACTCGTAATCGGCCCTGCGAAAGCGGGGGCCTTCCTCTTTTTCCACACGCGGCTTCCACTTTCACCCCGGCGGGGGCGACGACCGGCCAGCGCGGTTCCGCCGCAGGCGAAATGGAGCCGAACGGCGGCAAGCACCGGTTTTTGCGGAGCGAAAACCGAGATGAAATCGAGGAGGTGAAACAAAATGCTATGTCCCTTGTGTAAAACGGAGATGCGCATTTCCGGCAGCCGAACAAAGGCCGAGGGCGACAACAGCCCGGACACCGCTACCAAAGTATACATAGAGCAGGACCTTACCTGCACGAACGCGCAATGTGCGAACCACGGTAAAATTGTGGAGCAGCGGCGGGCGTATCTGATTGGACAGGCATAATAACGGCCGCACGGCTTCGCCGGAAAGCGGCTTGGAAAGGCGGGAACAAATGCAGAAAAGTGTGAAAAAAAGCAACAAAAAAACGGGCGCGGCAGGGAAATATACGGCTTCCGGCGCTTTTGGCGGGGCGCAGCCGTCCAATCTGGTGGAGCTGATCGAGGCGCAGCGCGGCAAAGCCGCTTCGTCCGCGGGCAAAAAGCAGGCCGCAGACACGGCGTTGGCAAACGAATGGGCGAATTTGCAGCTGCAAAGCTTCGGGCAGTTCGGGGCGGACCCGGCGGCAATTGCCGGGCAGCAGGCGGGGCAAACGGCAGGCGGCTGGCTCCGCAGCAGCGCCGCAAAGCCGAAAAACACGGCGTTGGCAAACGAATGGGCGAATTTGCAGCTGCAAAGCTTCGGACAGTTCGGGGCGGACACGCTTTCCCCCACATGGGGGCGTGTGGAGGAAACCCCGGAGATGACAGCGGCCGAACGCGAACGGGAGGCGCAGTGGTATGAACAAAACGCAAACGCCTACAATGCGCTGGGCGCGGACGGCCAAAGCACGGTACAGCGCGCAAACGATGCCGCCAACCGCTGGGATATCGCAAACAACATGTACCCGTGGATGCTGGACACAAGCGGGCTGGGCATGCCCATTGACCAGCAGCTGGCAATGGCGGACGCGTACGAGGAGCGCAGGCAGGCCACGGCCGCGCTGGAGCAGGCCGCGAACAGCCTGCCGGCGGACGTGGACGCTCGTTCGCTCTCGCGCTATGCGCAGCAGCTGGAAAACGCGCGGTACGCGCAGGAACTGGAAACCTCCGCGCGCCAGGGCGCAGGCGAAGCCCCGATACTGCACAACGCGGCAAGCGTGGCGGCAAACGCATGGAATCTGCCAGCTGCGCTGGACTATGCGAAGCAGTGGGCGCGAAATACATTTACCGGCGATTACGCGCCCATCGACGTGAATACGCCCGCGCAAACGATGAATATTTACCGGGACGCGGTGCGGGACGAAACGGGCCGCAACATTGAAGAAGGCCTGGGCGGCGGGCTCGCCGGGAAAGCGGCGTCCTTTGCGTATCAGACGGGCATGAGCTGGGCGGACAGCCTTGCAAACATGGCGATGAGCGGCGGAAACCCATATTTGTCCGGCGTGCTGATGGGAAGCGGCACAATGACGAGTACCGTGCGCAGCGCAAAGGAGAAAGGCGCTTCCGACAGCCAAGCGATGGGCGCGGGCGTCGCCGCGGGCATTTTTGAAGGGCTGTTCGAGCAGTACAGCATTGAAAACCTTTCGTGGATGGCGAAAAGTGACCCGCGCACCTTTCTGGACGTTGTGAAGAACCTTGGCAAAAGCATTTTGGGCGAGGGAAGCGAGGAGCTGTTCACCGAGCTTGCGAACGCTGCGGCGGACACGCTGATCATGGGCGACCTTTCCGACTACAACCTTGCCGTGCGGCAGTATA
>OLIH01000483.1_pt1 | contig 23898 bp, 10 predicted proteins | sample 1609721 | NCBI WGS metagenome assembly OLIH01 (sample SAMEA4350157, study PRJEB24818) | metagenome | biome: human; feature: gut; material: faeces | place: Denmark | collected 2013-09
GCTATCATCAATGTCAATCTGAGTTGATGGGACAAAGCTAAGCGGGTACTTTCAATGCCGATGAGTCGAGAAAAACTGATTTATCGGTATTTTTGTGTGGTTTTTTGGCCAGTTTGCACGGGCTACTTTTGATGAGCCTGACGCCGCCAGCTGTTTGAACGTGTTGCAAGCGATTCCGCCAGCGGGTACAGTAGGCATAACGAAGGAAATTATTGTTCAAAAAGAATGCTAATTAGTTTCCATGAATAAATTGTTGTCAACAGGGAGGCAAAGCTGATGCTAAGTGATGAAAGGCTTCGCGGGACAGTGCTTGCAGTAGACGATGATATCGATATTCTAAGGATGTTGAATCGTTATTTTGCTGCCCGCCTTCCGACGTTTAACCTAATCACGGCCGAGTCAGGCGCAGGTGCGTTGCAACGGCTGACCAATAATCCTGATTTGATTTTGCTTGATGTCAACCTACCTGATACTGACGGCTTTTCGTTGGCGGAACGAATTCGGGCGATAACATCGGTACCCATTATTTTTCTAACCGCGCGGGTGACCGATGAGGATAAAGTCCGTGGACTTGGGGCAGGCGGCGATGATTATGTGACGAAACCGTTCAGTCTTGCTGAACTTGGTGCTCGCATTAAGGCCCACTTTAGACGGGAAAGCCAACCACAAAAACGGGCACGGATGGCGATTTTTGATCAGATTCTCATCGACTACCGCGCTAAACAAGTGTCAATTGGCGATCAAGTTTTAAGTCTTGAAAAGAAGCAATACCAACTAGTTGAGCTGTTAAGCCTGAATCCGGGGCAAGTCTTTAGTCGTGAACAGCTTTATGAAAAAATATGGGGTTATGAAGCTCTTGGAGATGATCGAGTCATTACGGAACATATCCGCCGCATTCGACTTCTTTTTGATCGATATCAAGTAACCTCACCAATCGAAACCGTTTGGGGAGTGGGCTATAAATGGACAAGTTAAAGCAGCGCCTAACGCGTTTGCCAATAAAAAAAGCTTTGCTGCATCTGATTCTGATCGGCACAATTGCCGCTGCATTGGTGGTGTTGGTCTACTTGCTGATTTGGCATGTGGTGATGATGCCAATTGCAACTGCCTTGGCCAAGCGCTGGTTCATTGGCGGGATGAGCTTATACTTTGGTGGGGCAATTATTGGTAGTTTTGCCATGCTATACGCAGTCATGAATGTCACAGCCAGACTTTTTTATCGTGTGAAATTGGGGCCGCCGTTGGATCAACTACAATATGGTGTTACTCATATTCAGACGCAGGATCTGGACTTCACACTACAGCCGACATCTGATGATGAACTCGGTCAATTAGTAGCCGCGTTTGAGGAAATGCGCCAAGCATTACGCAAGGCGCTCGAAACCGCATGGCAATTGGCTGATGATCAAAAACAAGTCAACGCCGCGTTTGCTCATGATCTGCGGACGCCGCTAACTGTCTTGCAGGGAAATCTGGAATTGTTAACGTTCAATGAAGAAGGCCAGCCACCAGATCAACATTTACTAGACGAGATGCAGCGACAGCTTGATCGGATGAACAACTTTATCAAAACGATGAGTCATGTGACCTCTATTCAAAATATTCGGTTGAATCATCATGCAATCACAGAAGCACAGGTTGAACAACAGCTTCGTTCAGAAGTGGATAAGTTACCAACAGCCAAGACGATTGACTGGCAAGTTGATAGCACACGGTCGACAGACAACAAGTTATCGGTTTCGCCAGACGCTATCCTTGAGGTGTTTGATAACCAGATCAATAATGCCCTCCGGTTCGCTAAGACAAAGGTGGGGATTCATCTCACCTTCAATGACCAGCAAATCACCTTGCAGGTTTGCAACGATGGCCAGCCATTAACGGCAACTGAGCAACGCAAGGTCAAATTGCCTTATTTTTCAAATGATAAAGCAGCGCATCACCTTGGCGTGGGCATGTATATCTGCAATCAACTATGTGCAGCACATCGCGGTTACTTTAAAATTCAAAACCGTGAACATGCGGCGGGTGTCTGTACGACGGCATTTTTTGGCTATCTTTGAAGACAGTATGGGTCAATGCTTGATGGCTGGATAATGGTTTAGTGATCTAGATCAGTGATGGTCGCGTGGCGATAAGGTGAAAGTTGAAGATGACGTGATAAACAGACAAAGAGCTTCATGCCGATTGCTGCTGGCATGAAGCTCTTTGTGAATGCTTTTTGATTCAGTGATTTGTCATGATTCTGCGAACATGATGATTGGTTGCGGTTAGCTCTTTTCGTGTTTCTTTTTGCTCGTCAGACCGATGCCTAGCGCAAGGATCATACCAAGAAGAGCGATGCCGAGGGCTTGCAACCAATGACTGTTCTGCATCCCCATTGGCGGCAGGGTTTTTGCAGCTGTTTTAGTTGCATGGACTGATTTTTCAGGTGCTATTTCTTTTGACTCTTTTTGCTTGAGAGCAGACCTTTTTTGATCCAAAGGCGAGGTGGTTTGCTCTCCTTTAGCAGTTTTTGTTTTAGGATCTTTTTGATTCGTTTGGCTGATGTTTTCCCCGTCTTCAGTCACTTTGGATTTCAGCTTTTTCTTGATGGCAGTCGGGTTAGCCTGGTCATCTTTGTTCGACTTTTGGTCGGTTACTTTTTGATCAGCGGTCGTCCGGACGGGCTTGTCTTCAGTGGAAGGTGCAGTTGTTGCTGGTTCAGTTGTTTCAATTGAGCTAGTGGGTTCGTCAGATTGCGATGTTGTTTCGGTTGACGAATCCGTGGTGCTTGGGTGATTGCTTGCAACGTTTGAACTTCCTACCTCAGTTTTAGTCGGTTTGCTTTGCCCATCTGTTGTCGTTACAGTGCGGGCTCCTGCTGTATCGCCCTTTGTTTTGTCTGGTGCGACGGTCGCAAGCGAAACATTCTTGTCGTTAGGTGTTGTTGTCATGGCTTTTTTCGGGGTATCGACTTGGCTGTTTTGCTCACCTCCTGTTGCGAGTGTTTCTGTTTCAGTGGTTGTGTCGTCACTTGACGAGGTTGCTGTTGGATTGCGTTTTGACTCAGCAACAGGATCTTTGCTAGTCTGCGAGTCACTGCCAGACGTTTCAACGACATCGGATTGATGGCTCTTGACGTTTTCAATTTTGCTGCTTTCTGTTGTAACTTCCGGCGCCTTGTCATCATTTGGTGCGGTTGTTGCTGGATTGACTTTGGACTTAACGGCACGATCTTTGTCAACTGCTGGGTCAATGACAGGTGACGGGGTGTCAGCGGACTTCTGATCTTTTCCGTTCTCGACTGCGGCGTTTTCCGTGTCTGTTTCAGTGGGCTGGCTATTACTTGGTGTGATGGCCGTCGCGTCAATTTTCGACTCAACGGGATTATTTTTGTCTGCCTTCGAGTCTGCGGCAACGGCATTAGCTGCAGCCTCTCGATCGTCTTTAGCCTTAGCGTCTTCCGCGGTTGTTTTCCTGATGCTGTCTTCACTTGGCGTGGATGCTGCTTCGGTAGGGTCCGACTTAACGGTACGATCTTTGTCCGTAGCCGCGGTTGCGACTGGTTCAATCTCTGACTTATCGGCACTATCTTTGGTCGTTTTCGGGTCCGTGACAGCATTGACTTGATTGTTTTTTTCATCTTCAGCAGGCGTATTTTCCTTTGTCATCTCAGTGGCTGTGACCGTGGTGTTGCTTGGCGTGGTTGCCACTGGTTCAATCTCTGATTTAACGGTCCCTTCCTTGTTAGTCGCTGGGTCAGTAACAACTGTTTCAACAGCATTGGTTTCATTACCTTTATCATTTTCGATATTGAAGTTTTCCGCGGCCGTCTCAATAGCTGGTGCCGTGTTATCGCTAGGCGCGGTGGCTGTTGGATCTACCGCGGACTTAACGCTACTATTGTTGTCCATAGCCGGGGTAGCGACGCCCGTTTCAACGGAAGCTGTTTTATTGCCTTTATCATCTTCGACTTTGGTGTCTTTTGCGGCTGCTTCAACAGCCTTGGTGGCACCTTGCGAGCTTGCGGTTGGATTGACCTCTGATTGAACAGCTTTATCTTTGTCAGTCGTCGGGTCAGTGATAGCTGGCTTGGCGTTGTCGGATTTATGACCTTCCTTCTCTACCATTTCATCGTCTTCCACGGCTGTTTCAACAACTTTGTCGTCACTTTGCAATCCTGAGGCCGGATCGACTTCTGGTTGAACAGCACTATCTTTGCTCGTCGCTAGGTTAGTGACAGTTGGTTCGCCGTCATCAGCTTGATTGCCTTTGTCATCATTGACTGCGGCTTCTTTTGTCACGGCCTCAACTACTTTACTGTCATTTGGTGAGGTCGCTGCTGGATCAATTTCCGACTTAGTGGTGCTTTCTTTGTCCGTCGCCGGATCAGTGCTAGTTGGGGCAGTGGTTCCTGGTGTGTTGTCTTTGGTGTTTGTTACTTCAGTGACTTCGGCGTCAGTATTAGCGTCCTTAACATGATTCGGCATCGGTGTGGCTGCATTAGCACTGCTATCAACTGGATTTTCATCAACGCCTGTTGTGACTGATGCTGTTGTGTTTGTTTCCGTGGCGCCGTTTCCGTCACTTTGAGCCTCCTTTGATGGGGCTGTCTCGACAATGGGGTCACTTGTTTCAACCTTGCTGTCTTCCGGATTGACCATCGTTGGTTCGGTGCTTGGCGTCACCTCAGTTTTTTCATCGCTGGATGATGTTGTGATCGGTGCTTCACCTGCATCATTCTTGGATGTTTGATCTTCTTGTTCAGGAGTAATTTCTAGTTCATCCAAGGATTCTTCCTTGAGAAGTTTTGGTGTCTTAGTGACGTTGAAAGTTTTCGTTACCGTGTTGCCAACTTGATCAACTGCCTGTAGGGTAATGATATTGAGGCCATCGGTTAATTGATAGGTTTCGTCAAACGATGCTGCACCATATGGGTTGTACCCGTTTGTAAGTTGATTCGGCGTGGCCGAAGATTGATGTGCATTGAAACCCGCCAGATTTTGCTGCGTGAAGATGTTGTTACCATTGCTATACAAACGATAGCCGCCGATATTGTCAGTCACACTCCCCTTAATTGAAAAAGTGTCAGCGTCCGTGGTGACAAGGTAGGTTCCATCATCGTCAATTTTCATTGAATCAGCATCTGAAAGCTCCAGTGTCGGCAAGGTTGTATCCATATAAAGCAACAGGAAGCCGCCATTGGTCTTCTCTTTACCGTCTTTATCGAGAGTTGTGAGGACATAGCCAATATTCCGCTCCTCAGTCGGGTTGCATGGCATGGTCATACTGAAAGAACCATCTGCTGCAAACGTCACTTCATTTTGAGGATCATTTTGTCTCGGGGTGACAAAAATGCGTAACTTACTGTTTTTCGGATCAGATACCTTGCCACGAAGCGTGAGGGTCTTAAGCTTGGCGTCGTAGAAAGTGCTGGCGCTGTCAATGCCTACCAATGTTCGTTTGTTATTGTTCAGGTCAAGAAATGCAATGCCGTTGATGAACTTTCCCTTTGTGGTGATTGGTTTTGAATAGTCGGCACCCGAAATCACCTTGGCACGGCCCATCACGGTAGCTTCGTCATCAAACGGGTCGGTTTTAGTCTTTTCGTTAGAGTATCCAGTGTATTTTTTGGAAGTGAAGATGACGAACTCAGCAATACTAGGTGATTGAATGAAATCACCAAACCCATCTTGGGCTAATGCAGTGATGCTAAGGCGGGCATAAGGATACCCAGTCGCATCAACTTTAAAAGTGACTGTCCCGGTCGTTTTATCAAGATTTCCTAAATAATCGCGTCCACTTTTACTGTCAGTCGCGGTGACGATAAAATCTTGTCCCGCGGGCACCATCGCTTGAACCGTATAGATGCTGTCTTTGGTTGCCGCTTGGTAGAGGCCATCTGGTCGGATGATGTTATCAGTGCCAATTGGAAGCGACCAGCGTACTTGCGGCCAAATGAATGGCGGATCAACTTCCTTATTTTCACCATTGATTGCTTGAATGGAAGCTTCAGAACGATTACCTGCGAGGTCTGTGATGGTCAGCATGAGCTTGCCATCTCCTTTTTTCAGAAGGACAAGCTGTTCATCGCTTAGCTGATAACTTACCGTTCCTGAGGTTGATTGATTGTCGTGATTTAAAGGAATGCCATAGGTTGCGGAACCAATGGTGAGTTTGGCTTGACTATACGCGGTGAAACCCACGCCTTGGTCGCTATAGTCAGCCGTTAGCTTGCCGTCTGAGTAAGCCAAATTGGATAGCGTCGGTTTAAGCGTATCGACGGCCACTGGTAAGCTCATGGTTTGCATGTTATTTTCGCCTGGTGTATAGGTCATACCGATCAGACGATAGGTGTAAATACCATCCTTTGCAGGCACCATTTGACCGGTGGTTTGATCATAGACTTGACCGTCCCATTTGAGCTTATCAGGATTCAGAAACATTGAGATTGATTTGGCAAGATCAGCATTGGTAGTGCTGCCGACCTCAAGGAAAGACTTGGTGGTGTCAGTTTCTTGATCAATGACCCGCATTACTTTGTCATCTTGATCTAAAATCTGTGCAATCACTTGTTTAAGATTTTGCTTGGTGAAGACATAGGGGGTGATGGTGTCAGAAATGCCATCGCCATTTGGTGAAAAAGCGACTTTGTTGTTCTGAACTTTGGCCCCAATCGTTTGCCAAGTGAAACCATTCGTTGGGTTATTGACTAGCTCGCTCAGCGATGTTGGATCGGTAATGCCTAATGGATTGTGGTTGTTATCGACAAGGTAGCCACCTTTAAAGATACTGCCTTCTTCGTTTGCGGGCTTGTCGAACACGGCCTCATCGTTGGTGGAACCGTAATATCCCATGTAAGGAACCGAAATGGATTGACGGTCATCGGCGGCTTTGAATTTGATAAAGCCTTCTACCACTTGATTTAATTTAACCGTGTCATCAAGCGAAAGGGTAAAGGTGATCTTTTTGGATGCTCCGGCATCAAGCGTGAAAGTTGGCGTAGCAGTTGTGAGGGTGGCACCAGACAATGTGCGATCATGAACGGTTTTGTTGTTGGCGGTGTCAATCACTTCGGTAGCAGGTTGGCCAAGATCAAGCGTGTACGTTTGCTGATCGGTACCGCGATTTTCCAACGTAATGACGAATGATTTGCTACCGGTGAATTGTTGTAATGAAACAGAACCGGCATCATCGGTGCCTTCTGCACTGACCGTCAAATTTGCAGCTTTTGCAACATCGATTTGACCTGCGCCTTGACGCCGAGGAGAGATGATTTGTCCAGGGTAATTGATATCGAGTATTGGGTTAGCGGCATTCATCAAGGCTAGTTTCACTGCCTTCACGAGTTGCGCACCAGTTAAGTTTGTACTGCGTTTCAGATTTTGCATCACCAGTAAGCTGGCACCGGTAACATAGGCATTTGCCTGTGAAGTGCCGCTCACTTTTCCAAGTCCATCATTCAGTAAGGTAGAGGCAACTTTTTCACCAGGTGCTGTGATATCGGGTTTTAATTTGTAGGATGCTGTTGGTCCCCATGAAGAAGCGGATATCAAAGCGGCCTTAGCATCCAGAACATCGTTTCCGGCAGCAACCGCCATAGCAGATGGCGTTGCGCTAGGTGTCGTCAAAGTTGAAGCATTGGCAGGCTGATAACTGGTTGTGATTCCATTTGAAGCGGACTTGTCGTAAATACCACCGGCGTGACCATTATTGCCGGTAGCTACTGTCACAAAAACACCATGATCGGTTGCAAATTTAATGGCTGCCTGTCCTTCAGCGGTAGGATCATCAATATCAACGCCCATGCCAAAGGAAATATTGATGGCATTCGCACCTAAGTCCACTGCATCATAGATGGCCCGCGCGGCATTATTGAGTGAGTCAGAACTGGACTTGCCTAGTATTTTCATGCTGAGAAGTTGGGCTTCTGGGGCAATCCCAGTCACATATTTCTTTGAATCACTAGGTTGACCATTGGCAGCGATGATACCAGCGAGATGTTGACCGTGATTACTCGTGTCAAATTTTAGATTTTCGTTGACGTTATTGGTGTAATCGTAAAAGAATGGGATCTTTTCATTGACATAATCGCCATAGCCATGACTTGCAGTGAATGCTTTGATTTGATCCTCTGAAAGTGCAGCCGTTTTGGCATCGCTGAGTCGAAAGTCTTGATGTGGCTCAACACCTTGATCAATAACGGCTGCCACCATACCTTGACCCTTGATATTTTGATCCCAGAGAGGTTGAACATTGCCTTTAGTTAGACTGGCTTTGTTTTCTGGGTTGGATGTTGGGGCTGGTTTTGCAATTGGAGCTGGTTTTGCTGGGGCTGCTGGCGCCTTTTGTGCTGGCTGGCTAACTGTTTTTTGAGCAGTTTTGGTATTGGTTGTTGCCGGGGTGGAGGGGGTGACCAATGTCGGTTGAGTAGGTTGTTTTGCTTTAGCCGATGCTTCTGGTTTAGCCTGTGACGATACTGGTGCTGGGGTAGCAGGTTTCGCAGTGGCTGTCGGCGTTGCACTTGCAGCTGTTGTTGGGGTGTCGGCTGAGGACGTTACTTGTCCAGTGGTCGTGGATGCTGGCTTGCTGACGGGTAAGTCAGCCGATGCCGCGTCTGGCGCTGCTTGATTAGATTTTGTTTGGGTTGTCGTTGGTGGGGTAGTGGCATCAGCAGAAACACCTTGAGCAGGTTGCATCATCAGAAAACTCGCTGCACCAAAAGTCACGATGGCACTGTAGACCCAGTGTCGCCCTGACTTATACATTTTGTAGCGGCGCTTTTCCTGTGAAAATGGCTTGACTCTGTTCATTTTTATTTCCTCCAATGGTATTTAAAGCAGTCGGTAGTAACCGGCGCCATCAGCGATATGTGTGTCAATAAGTGATCCAGTGAATCCTTGTTTGTAATTTAACCCGTTATAAAACTAATGTCAATCATAAGGCATAGAAAATTAACCCGGTTTAACGTTTTATTTAGTTATTACTGTAGGAGGTGAATAATTAAACAATTATAAAAATATTCAGATGGGTGTTTAACGAAATGGCTAGATTTATTTAACGATGGATAATCATAAAATAAACGAATCAACTAAATTATTTGTGTGATATAGATGGATACCATATGCGTGCATCGATGAACAACGCTTGTTTTATGACAGGCGTTGAGCGAACTTTTAAATGCTTTCAATCATACAGAATAAAAATCAATGCCTTCAATCAAAAATTGGGTTCAATATCAGTTTCACCGTTACGAAAAAATGCTAAGTGCTGTTTCCAGCAATTAGCATTTTCTCTTGGCTGAGGTTGAAGGAATACTGAACGCAATAGTTTTTGTGGACGGCTTTCCCTTGTTTAAGAATTGACCTTGTTTTTCTCGCGTTTCTTCTTATCAGTGACAACTATCCCCAACGTTGTCATCAGGCTGATGATGATGACCCCTAGAATTTGCAAGGCATTACGATGCGAATTCGCCATTTTTGGCAACTTGGAGCTGACACCGGATTGAGCGTCGTTTCTGGTACTCATGGCAGGTGTTGGGGCTGCGTTGATTTTGGTGGCTAGGTCATTGTCAGTGGTAGCATTTGGTACAGTGATCTTTGGAGCATCGTTGTCGCCACCATTAGCGGTTGATTCAAAGGAATCCTTTCGCTCGGTTTTGATGGCAGCGTGCGCACTGACTTCCTTTTCATTATTTTTGTCGTCTTTAAACGCTCTCTTAGCTTTTGGTTCAGTGGTCAGTTCTGTAATTGCCGATTTAATACCCTCTTTACTAGGCATTTTTTTCTTCCCATTTTCTGTTAAAACAGAAGCGAAGGCAGCTTCAATGTCGATCTTCTCGTCTGCGGTTGCCGTCAGAGCGGTATGACTGGCGTTAACTTTGTCACTTGAGTCTGTGTCCGCTGCTGAATCATGAGCTTCATGAATGACCGCTTGCGAAGAAGTCTCAGGTTTAGCAGCTTTTTCTTCGTTGATATCGCTGCTATCTTGAGGTGCTTTGTCATTGAGAACCGCTGTTTTCACGTGGGTATCTTTGACTTCAGTGTCAGTCACTACTGAAGATGAATCATTTTTAGGGGTGGTAGCGTCATCAAAAGAGACATTACCTTGAGCGTCTTCGATACTGTCAACAGCTGGTTTCACATCATTGGTGTCTTCAATTGCCTTATCATCATTGGGGGTCACTTCACCTTTAGATGCTTCGGTTTCGCTAAGGGCTTCCTGCAAAGAAATATCACTTGTAGCATCGTTGTCCTCGTTTGAAGTCACGCTGTCTTTAGACATTTTGGCATCACTAAGGACCGCTTCAAAAGAAGTATCTTCATCACCATCCGAAGTTGTCTCATCCCCAGGTTCCTTGGCTTCACTTGAAGTCACGTTGTCTTTAGACATTTTGGCATCACTAAGGACCGCTTCAAAAGAAGTATCTTCATCACCATCCGAAGTTGCCTCATCCTCAGGTTCCTTGGCTTCACTGAAAATTTCCTCTGCCGAGATATCGTTTTCAACATCTTTATCTCCGTCTGGGAAAATGTTTTCGTCAGATTCTTTGGCTTTGCTAAGGACCGCTTCCGAGGAAGAGGTCTCTTCACTGTCGTTGCCGCCATCTGGGACTAAGTCATCTTTAGCTTTTTCAACTAAATCTTCGTCAACGACATGTTCTACAAAGGCATCTTCTGCAGAATCTTTGACTTCACGATCTTCACTTTGAGGATCCCGCGTATCATCAGAAGCCATTACAGCACTAGCGTCAGTCACGCCGTCGCCGTCATTAGCCGATTCCGTGCTTGAAATTTCAGGACTATCCGTCACCGTTTGATCTTCGAGATCAGACTCAGTCGGTTCAGAATTTTCCTTTACAGCAACTTTCTTGATCTTGAACACTTTGACGGTGCGGTTGCCGACTTGATCAACAGCTTCCAACCTGATAATGCTTGGACCATCGGGCAAGATATACCCGCGCTTAAACGGTACAGGGGTGTAAGGGTTCGTTCTGTTTGCGCCTGCCTCAGCTGTTGCCGCCGGTTGATGGATGTTGAAGCCAGCACGAGCATGCTGGGTGAGGACATTGCTGCCGTTACTGTAAAGCCGATAGCCATCAACGTTATCGTCAATGGTGCCTTCAAGGGTAAAAATATCGGCACTGGTTTCGGCGCTGTAAACCCCGTTTGCGTCAACGGTCATGCCATCTGTGTCACTCACGGTCAATGTTGGTGGTGTTGTATCTAAAATGATTTGAAGGAAGCCGTCAGTGGTCACTTTCTGACCAGTTGCGTTAATGGTCGTTAAGGCATAACCGACGTTCTTTTCTTCAGTTGATTTGAAAGGAACCGTGACGTCAAACGAACCATCTGCTGCGAGGATTGCCCGATTTTGCGGGTCACTCGGATTCGGCGTGGCAAAAATCTGCAAGTCGGTATGCGAAGGATCTTTAATTTTTCCTCTGATGTGAAGCAGTTGATGCTCGGCATCATAGCAATGACTGGCTTTGTCGACACCTACTAAAGTCAAGCTGTTGTCGTTCAGATCGGTAAACATCAAACCGCTTGTTGGTATGGTGCTTAGCAAGTTGTCCGAGAATTTCCGACCCGGCAATGGTTCGGCACTGCTTAATCGCGTTGCAGCGTTTTTGGCCGTTGCTTCGTCATCAAAGCTTTCAGTTTTGGTGTTGTCATTGCTATAAGCGCCAGCGTCAGGATCGTGGAAAACCAACAGCGAAGGAATAGCCGGTGATTTGATGAAGGTTCCGAATTGTGGCTCATAAAGCGCATAAACGTCTAGGTTGGCATAGAAGTTGGGGTTTTCAACATCGAAAGTAGCGATGCCGGTGGTTTGGTCGCTTCTTTCAACATAGACATTGCCGGTGACACTATCTTTTAAAACGACAAGATAATCACCATCTTTAGGCACCATCACTTGAACCGTGTACTTGTCATCTTTGGTTCTGATTTCATAATTGCCATCCATTCTGAGTCCGTTACCATGAACAATCGGAATTGACCAGCGAACTTGTGGCGTCGGCGTGGTGTCCACTTCTGGCAGATACTCGCCGGCAACTGCTTGAATCGTCTGACGGCTGCTGTTGCCGGCCAAATCGGTGATAGTCAGCGTCAGTTTGCCATCGCCTGCTTCCAGCGCGTCAAGTTGATCGTCGCTTAGCTGATAGGTCACGGTACCGGTGTTTTTAGTTCCATCATTGCCAAGAGGGACTTCATAGGTTCGCAATCCGATGGCCAATACTGCGGCGCTATATTGGGTGAAGCCGACACCTTGATCTTCGTAATTGAAGGTGATGTCGCCATTGTCATAAGTGAAGTCCGTGATCGTCGGTTTGACGGTATCAATCGCAACTGGGAGATTAATACCTTGCCGATTTCTTATTCCAGCAGTGTAGGTGGTGCCAACAAACTGGTAAACATAGCGACCATCTTCGGCAGTCACCAACTTGCCTGTTGCTCGATCATAAACTTTACCGTCCCATTTGAAACCATCAGGATGGCGCCGCATGCTATCAGACAGGGTCAAATCCGTATTATAGTTAGTATCTTGCACGTAATGTGACTTAGCGGTGTCATTTTCAAGATCAATGACCCGGACAAGATGACCGTCTGTGTCTAGAATTTGGGCGGCGACCTGTTGAAGATTTTGTTTAACAAAAATGCGCGGGATGACGGCATCTGAAACCCCATCGTTATTGGGGGAAAATGCCACTTTATTGTCTTTTGCAGAGGCGGCAACGGTTTCCCAATTAACGTGATAACTACCGCTGTTAACAATGTCGCTTAAGGTGAGCGGATCGGCAATGCCCAGTGGGTAATTATTTTCATCAAGCAAATAGCTGCCTGTAAAAGTACTTCGACCTTCATTAGCAGCATTATCAAAGACGACTTCTGCATTGGTTGAGCCATAAAAACCCATGTAAGGCATGGAAATGGATTGACTGTCGTCCGCAGCTTTGAAGGAGATGAAGCCTTCAATGACTTGATGCAGCCGGACAGTTTGATCTAGGGTCAACGTGAAGGCCACGGTTTGTGACGCGCCTGCTTTCAAAGTGAAAGTTGGCGTTGCGGTTGTTAGCGTCGCACCTGGCAAGGCAACAGCATAAATGCCATTAGTGTGGGCGGTGTCAAAGGTTTGCGTGAGGGGATGACCGGGCACAACCGTATAAGTTTGATCGGTTGTGCCGTGGTTGGTCAACGTGATAGTAAACGTTGGTGCTGCCTCGAATTGTTGCAAGGAAACGGAACCGGTTTGATCAGTACCTTCTGCCGTCACCGTTAAACCGCTGGCTTTGGCGACATCAATTTGACCAGCCCCTTGACGTCGTGGTGAGACAAAGTTGCCCGGATAATCATGATCCATCATAGGGGTAGCAGCATTCATGAGCGCTAATTTGACAGCTTTGACGAGTTCAACACCAGTTAGCTTAGTTGTTTGCTTGAGATGCTGCATAACGAGTAAGCCAGCACCTGCTGCATAAGCACTGGCAGCCGCGGTGCCGCTCTTGGTCGCTAGCGTGTTGTTTTTGCCAATCGAGACGGATTTTTCACCAGGTGTCGTGAGATCTGGTTTCAGTTTATAGTCAGTAGTGGGTCCCCAAGACGAGTTATACGCCATGGCGGATTTAGTACCCAGCGCTGAATTTTCCGAAGCAACTGTGAGGGCACTAAGGCCGCCACCTGTCAGCGAAAGCGTGCTATCATTTGTCGTGATATAACCAGCCGTAGTGCCGCCGGGGACGGAGGTACCGTGAATCGCCATGGCATTACCGTTGTTACTTGTAGTTTTGATGACAAGGACGCCATGATCGGTAGCAAATTGAATCGCCGCTTGATCTTCAGCAGTGGGATCTTCAACGTCGACAGTCTTGACCAGCGATAGATAAATCACATCTGCACCTAGCGCGACCGCGTCATACACCGCACGGGCAACGTTATTTGTGGTCAGTGATTTTGTTTGGCCTAAAACCTTCATGCTTAGGATCTGTGCTTCCGGCGCGACCCCAAGGATATAGCGGCCATCTGGTCTTTCTTGTCCATTCCCGGCGATAATGCCGGCTACTTGTTCACCTTGAATATGATTATCTAAATGCAGATTAGTATTGCTATTGGTGGTGTAGTCATAGAAAAAAGGCAGCTTGTCATTGAGATAGGTACCATAGCCGTGACTAGCAGCAAAGTCGGCAATGGTTTCTTTTGAAATCTTGGCCGTCGTGTTGTCGCTTAGTCGCAACATATCATGCGGTTCAACGGCGCTATCAATGACGGCGGCAACCATGCCTTGTCCTTTAATATTTTCATCCCAAAGCGGTTGCACATTCCCTTTGGTTAAAACGGCCTGATTAATCGGTGGTTTGGCTGGCGCAGGTGTTGGCTTTGTTTGGACCGCAGATCGCGGAGCAACGGTTGGCGCCATGACTGGTGACGCTGGTGTTTCAACAGACACAGTAACTTTAACTTTATCGGTTGCAACAGGTGCAGTTTTTGGCGTAGGGGTTGGTGTTGCTGATACGATCGATGCGGCATGGCTGTCAGACGCTGCCTTCGAATGGTCAGCCGGTTTTGCTGAAGGCGCTTCGACTTGATTGGCCGCTGATGTTGGCTGAGTTTCAATTGCGAGGACCGCTGGCTTGTCAACGCTGGGCTGGGGGTTATCAGTGGGAGTCGGTGATGCGGTAACGGGCTGTTTGTCTTTGAGTTCGGTATGCGGTTTGGCAAGCGTCGTCGCGCTGGCAGTCGGTGATGCTTCGTCAGCAAAAACGGTTTGCGTTGGCTGAAACATCAGAATACCAGCTCCGCCTAAAACAGCAATGGCACTATAAACCCAATGCCGTCCCGCCTTATACATCTTATAGCGACGTTTTTCCTGTGAAAAGGGATTCAGTTTGTACACGTTATTTCCTCCGGTAGTCATTAAAACAAAATCTTGAAAAGTGAGTTGTAGCAGCTCTAGAGAAGCGAGTGTCTTGCTCATTTTCTCTCATGTCTGTAATTTATCCTGAGATAAAACTAATGTCAACCATTAGAAAAATAAAATAAATTGGTTTTAGTATGTTAGCTAGTTGTTAAAACAAACAATTCGCATTATATTAATTGACTTTTAATCGACAATTGAATTTCTAAATAACTGAGGATCTTAAAGGTTATTTAGCAGCATTTAAAAATTGAATTATCGTTAATATCTGCGGACACGATCAGTTGAGAAACGGCCTGACACGCAAGTTCAATAACCGTATTTTCACGCATGTAATTTTTTTAAGTCGCTGAGCCGATTTTTGGCGAAAAGAAATAAGTCTGTCGATTTCAACCAACACCGTGAGCTTTTCGATACTTGGCAACCCCGTAACCATCTGGCTTGGCGTATAATGAGCGTAATCTTACAATTCGAGGAGGAAATTATGACTGAAGCAACGCATTTTTATCAGGCATTTCAACCGGCACATTATGAGCTTTACTTGGCTATTAACCGGGCAAACAAAACAATTACCGGGAAAACAACGATTACTGGTGAGGCGAAGCAAACCGCGATCGCCCTTCATCAAAAGTATCTGAAGGTGAGTGCCCTTCAGGCCGATGGTCAGGATGTGCCGTTTACGATTGATGATCCTGCAGAAGCGATTCGCATCAATTTGCCCCAATCCGGAAAGGTGACGCTGACGATTGACTACACGGCACCATTGACGGATACCATGATGGGGATCTATCCGTCTTATTACGAAGTTGATGGAGTCAAAAAGCAGATTATTGGGACACAATTTGAGACAACCGCTGCCCGTCAGGCTTTTCCAAGCGTTGATGAACCTGAGGCCAAGGCGACATTTGATTTGGCTATCAAATTCGACGAACAGCCGGGTGAGACGATCATCAGCAATATGCCGGAAATTCGCGAAGAAAATGGTGTGCATTACTTTGACACCACCGTGCGGATGTCGACTTATCTGATCGCGTTTGCTTTTGGCGATCTGCAAAATAAACAAACCACGACTAAGAGCGGTGTGAAGATTGGCGTTTTTGCTACCAAGGCCCACAAACCAAACGAGTTAGACTTTGCTTTGGACATTGCCAAGCGGTCGATTGAATTCTATGAAGACTTCTATCAAACCCCATACCCATTGCCGCATTCTTGGCAGTTGGCACTACCGGACTTTTCGGCTGGCGCGATGGAAAACTGGGGATTGGTCACCTATCGTGAAGCGTTGCTGACGATTGATCCGGACAATACCTCCCTCGAAACCAAGCAACGCGTGGCAACGGTGATTGCGCACGAATTAGCCCATCAATGGTTTGGCGATTTGGTAACCATGAAGTGGTGGGATGATTTGTGGTTGAATGAAAGTTTCGCCAACATGATGGAATATGTCGCAGTGGATGCCTTGCAGCCTGATTGGCATATTTGGGAAGCTTTCCAAACCCTTGAAGCACCAATGGCCTTGCAACGTGATGCAACAGATGGCGTGCAATCGGTTCACGTGCAGGTGGAAGATCCCGCCGAAATCGATTCCTTGTTTGACAGCGCCATTGTTTATGCAAAAGGTGCGCGGATGCTTGTCATGGTGCGAGCACTGATTGGCGACGATGCGCTTCGGGCTGGCTTAAAAGCTTACTTTGAAGCTCACAAGTTTGGCAACGCAGCCGGTGCTGATTTATGGACGGCATTAGGTAAGGCGTCGCATCTGGACGTTGGCAAAATTATGCAGTCATGGTTGGAGCAACCGGGCTATCCAGTTGTCACTGCAGCTGTGGTGGACGGCAAGCTGACCTTGTCGCAACAGCAATTCTTCATTGGTGCTGGCAAAGATGTCGGCCGCCAGTGGCAGATCCCGCTGAATAGCAACTATGCTGTGGCACCCCAAATCTTTGCCGAGAAAAAGGTTACGCTTGGCGACTATGCGCAATTACGCAAGGAAAATGGCAAACCATTCCGCGTCAATGTTGGCAACAACTCGCATTTCATTGTTCAGTACGATGAACAATTGATGACCGATATTCTAGCCAATGTGGATCAGCTGAATGCGATTGACCAGCGGCAGATTATCCAAGACCTGCGGCTGCTAGCTGAGGGTCGTAAGAATTCATACGGCAATATTGTGCCATTGCTGCCGCGGTTTGCTGCGAGCCACAGCGCGATTGTCATGGATGCTTTGTTCCGCGTAGTTGGCGACTTGAAGAAGTTTGTAGCCCCTGATTCAGACGCTGAAAAGCAGTTACAGGCATTCTTTGACAAGCTCAGTGCTGGTCAGCTTGATCGCCTTGGATGGACGCCGAAAGCTGATGAAAGCATTGATGATCAGTTGACCCGTCCATACATCCTGAGCATGGCGTTATATGCTAAGAATCCAGACGCGATTGCGCAAGGACATGAGTTGTTTACAGCTAATCAAGCACAATTGGTTGCTTTGCCAGCTGACATCCGGATGTTCGTTTTGGAAAATGAAGTGAAGCATTTTGGCAATGCAGACTTATTTGATCAGCTGCTGAAAGCCTACACGCAAACGACAGATTCCAGTTATAAAGCTGATATTCTAGCTGCGTTGACCAGTACAACTGATCCAACGCAAATTGCCAAATTGGTTGATAAGTTTGAGGATGCCGACACGATTAAGCCACAGGATCTGCGTTCATGGTTCCGCGGGGTTCTGAATAACCATGCTGGCGAGCAAGCTGCTTGGGATTGGCTTCGTAATGAGTGGCAGTGGCTTGAAAAAACCGTTGGCGGGGATATGGAATTCACGACCTACATCACTGTGATCGCCGGCGTTTTCCGCACACCGGAACGATTGACGGAGTTCAAGGCCTTCTTTGAACCAAAGCTGCAAACACCGGGTCTGACGCGGGAGATCACTATGGACACCAGTGTGATTGCCAGTCGCGTCAGCCTGATTCATGCTGAGCAACAGGCTGTGCAAGCTGCTGTGGCAGAAGCTGTTAAGTAAAAATTTTTAATTCAATATCTAAAAACCGTCACTTTGAAAATAGGTGGCGGTTTTTCTATGCGATACGTTGGAAACAGCATTTACAGTCATCAAATAAGGCCGAATAACTATCCGTCTTGTGCAGTATTGCGAAAAATACCATCAGTTGTTTGCCTTTTCTGTTTCATGAATAACTTAATGAGATATGAAGACATCAGTGCCAAGGCGGAGCAACCATAGGCCAGAGGGGGCTCAGCCGTGCAAACAACACAGTGACGGTTTCGTCGCTGATGTTTTTGGGCTCGAAGCGCCGTCACCGCTCTAGCTACGCGTCGCCAGCCCCATCTGACCGGAGATTGCGGAGTTTGGCACGGCATGGCGTCTTTAGCCAATTGATTTTCCTGCGATTGTTGGCCACGAAGATAAAGCCCAACGCTCATTTCACATTTTTCATAGCTTATAATGGTTAATTCACAACGTTAATTTAAGAAAAATCTAATCCTCATCTATACAATTTCACGGGAAAGAAAACGGGTTAAACCGGTACACTGAAAAATGAGTCGCTGTTGATTGATGGACAGGCGGCTGTTTGGAGGGATTTTTAGTGGCAGATACAAAGAAACAACTGCGCTGGTATAACGTGGCTTTAATTGCATTCGTCTCGGTCTGGGGCTTAGGCAATGTGTTCAACAACTACGCTCAGCAAGGCCTTTCCGTCGTAACAAGCTGGATTTTGATCATGGCGATTTACTTTGTGCCATATGCTTTGATTGTTGGTCAACTCGGCTCCACCTTTAAGGATCAAGCCGGTGGGGTTAGCTCGTGGATCAAAGAAACCGGTACGGTCAGGTTGGCCTATTATGCTGCTTGGACCTATTGGGTTGTTCATATTCCATACTTAGCTCAAAAGCCGCAAGCCATTCTGATTGCGTTGAGCTGGTTGTTTAAAGGCAACGGCAATTTCGTGAATACCGTCTCTTCAATGACCGTATCCTTAATTTGTTTAGCACTCTTCTTGCTATTTTTATGGCTGTCATCACGTGGGTTAACCACTTTGAATCGAATTGGCAGCATGGCAGGTACGGCGATGTTCTTGATGTCGATTTTGTTTATCATTTTGGCTGTCACTGCACCGCTCATGGTCAAAGGCGTGCATGTGGCCACACCGGATATGGGCGACATTCACACGTACTTGCCAAAGTTTGATCTGAATTACTTCACCACTATTTCGATGCTGGTTTTTGCGGTTGGCGGCGCGGAAAAAATTTCTCCGTACGTCAATAACACGAAACATGCGGCCAAGGAATTTCCAACGGGGATGCTAGTGCTTGCCGGGATGGTTGCCTTTTGTGCCTTGCTCGGGTCATTTGGCATGGGCATGTTGTTTAACAGCAACCAGATTCCCACCGATTTGATGGCCAATGGACCGTATACCGCCTTCGCAATGCTGGGCAGCTATTATCATGTTGGCAATATTTTCGTCATTCTCTATGCCATCGCCAACGCGCTCGCTTCCATTTCAGCCTTAGCTTTTTCGATTGACGCGCCGCTGAAAATGCTGCTGAGTGATGCTGATCCGCATTTTATTCCAAGGAAGCTGAGTCATCTGAATAAAAAAGGCACGCCGATCAATGGTTACTGGCTGACAGGGATTCTAGTCAGCTTGCTGATCATTGTGCCAGCGCTTGGTATCGGCAATATGAACGAGCTGTATAAGTGGTTGTTAAATCTGAACTCAGTCGTGATGCCGTTACGCTACTTGTGGGTTTTCCTTGCCTATTATTTGCTTAATAAGCATTTGGAAAAATTCCAAGCAGAGTACATGTTTGTTAAAAACAAACATGTGGGCATGATTATTGGCGGATGGTGTTTTCTTTTTACCGCTTTGGCCTGCTTGTTGGGAATGTTGCCGAAAATCAATTATCTCAACGATCCAGGGACTTGGTGGTTCCAGATGGGCTTAAACATCATTACGCCAGTTATTTTCCTGGCATTGGGACTTGTTTTGCCGTTCATTGCGCGATGGGATGAAGCTCGGTTACTTTAGTAGATAAAAATTGATCATAGTAAAAAAAGTCTGTGTTGGCATGCCGAAGATTCGGTTGTCAGGACAGACTTTTTAGTTAACGCTTTTATATTGAAGCTGAATTCATCACTTAATTGCCGCTTTTTTCGCGTAACATGTCACTGATGACGATCTGATTGACCGTGTTCCAAACCATGTGACCGACTGCTTCGGATAAGTGTTCCTCAACCGGTTGATCTTTAGCGGCGGGCACAATCTTTAGTGCCGGCATTGCCCACAAATGGGCACCTGCCCAAACGCCGAGGCCCCACATACTGCCATAGCCAAGTTTAAAAAGCGGTACGTAATGGCCGGCAACAGCATAAAGCGCACCGGGGCTTGATGAGAAGCCGAAGTGTATGAGGAGGCTGACCCAGGGAATCTGATGGTCTGAATAAGTATAAGTTGCATGGGTTTGTGCTGCGGTGAGACCGTGTTGCTGCAGGAATGTTTGCGGCGGATTGGTTGCGTCACGTTCAGGTGTCCGCGGCGGCAAAATATTTTCCCAGCCTAATTTGACAAGTCCTGATACTAAACCGGCAACGGCGCCAACCGCGGCAAGCTTCATGACAGATGTTTTTGTTTGTGTACGCATGCAATGACCTCCTTGAAAATGTCTTGAACACTTCCATTTTAGAACAGCGACAGGCATTTAGCATGGTCTGATCTTGTTAGTTTTGGCTTTCCGCTAAAATGGCGCGAACTTGATTAGTGCACCGCAGCCTTTAACGATTAATAGCGCCAGACTATTGACCTGATGCGTCAGGCACACTTTACTGGCGAATGTCCGCATGATGGGTATGAACAAAGTCAATGAAGTCTTTGGCGGCTGGGGATTGGTAGTGATCTTTTAAAGTTGCCATATAAAAAATACGCTGCCAAGTTGGAAAACTAAGCGGAATGATTTTAACGGGTAGCGTTTTAAGAAGTGGCATATTGGGGACAACGGCGATGCCGAAGCCGTTTGCAACGAGACCCGCGACGGCTTCATCCTCTTCAATGGCGTACACACTGTGTGGTTGGCCGCCGCATTCGGCAAAAAGCTGGCGGATGATGGGCGCGAGGCCGCTTCTTTTGGAGAAGGTGACTTGATCGAAAGCCAAGGTTTCACTAAGTTCAATCTGGTTGCGAGTAGCCAAGGGATGATCAGTCGGAGTGATCACGACGAGTGCCTGAGAAGCAATTGGAAAATAGGCAATATCTTCTTGCTCGTCAACTTTTGAGCAAAAGCAAATATCATAATGTTTAGCGCGTAAACCTTGAATAATTTGTGGTGATAGCCCGTTTTCGTTCGTGAATTCAAAACGGACATCTTGTTGGCTGTTTTGTAAGAATTCGCGTACCATGCCAGGGACCCAGCGTGTGCTGAGGGTACGTAAGGCGGCCAGTTTAATCACCGTTTGCTCGTTGTTTTGGTGTTGCAACTGTTCAATGCCGCTATCGAGGATGGTTAGCGAGTGATCCACAATGCGACTGAACTCGCGGCCTTCCGAAGTTAAAACGACGTTGCGTCCTTGTCGCACAAACAAGGCAAGGCCCAGTTCGGCTTCAAGACCATGAATGGCATTGCTCAGGCTGGGCTGGGTGATGTTTAACTGGCGGGCAGCACGGGTATAGTTCTGTGATTTGGCTAACGTAACGAAATATCGCAGATGAAAAAGGTTCATTTTGGTCCTCCTATGAAGGCTTAACCGGAACGATAGCCTCCAGCTATAAACACCCTCATTATAATGAATTAGAAGTCGCTTGTGCAACCGTATACAATTCAATTTGTAAACAAGATTGAAAAATTAATCACAAATCATTTTGGGAGGCACTATCATGACACTTACTCATCCAATTACTGTTAGTTCATGGACATTAGGCGACCAATGCAAATTCGAAGATCGCGTTAAAGCAGCCGCAAAAGCTGGGTACGATGGCATCGGCTTACGCGCCGAAACCTACGTCGATGCGCTAAATGAAGGCTTAACAGATCAAGGAATTCTCGACATTCTTGATCAGTATCATATCAAGTGCACCGAGGTTGAATACATCGTGCAATGGTGTGAAGAACCGCGGACATACGAGCAAAAATATAAGGAGCAAACCTGTTTCCATATGTGTCACTTGTTTGGCGTTGAACATATCAACACCGGTTTGATGGAAAGCTATCCAGTAGACTTCACGGCCAAGAAGTTGCAGGAACTGGCACATCGCGCAGCTTTGGCTGGTAATCTCATCATTGCCCTCGAACCGATGCCATATAGCGGCATGCCAGATTTGAAGAAGACTTGGGCGATTCTCCAAGGCGCCGGTGCTCCGAATGTGATGATGTTGTTAGACATGTGGCACTGGGTTCGAGCAGACCAGCCGTTCGACTTGCTGACGAAGGAACAAGCTAAGCGCGTTATCTCAATTCAACTTGATGATGCTTACAAGCGGCCATATGCAAAGTCCATTTTGCGTGACGAGTCGATGCACGATCGCTTAGCACCGGGAACTGGGTTTGAAGATCGGACTGAAAAGTTTATCAAGATGATTAAAGAGGCTGGCGTGGATCCAAAAGTGATTGGCGTTGAAGTCATTTCTGATCACTACATGGCAAAAGGGATTGACTGGGTTGCCAAATATACTTACGACACCACGGTGAAAACCTTGCAGGCGGCATGGCCGGAAATTTTGAAGGAAACTGTTGCGACACACTAAAAGGAGCGTAATTTTTATGGCTGATTGGTTAGGTTTGAAAGACAAAGTTGTCGTTGTCACTGGTGCTGTTGGCGGTATGGGCACTCATTTTTGCGAAGCATTTGCAGAGCATGGGGCGAAGCTTGTCTTGGTTGATATTAAGAAAGATGCGATTCAGACAGCAGCTAAGAAGTTAGCTGATCAATATGGCGTTCAAACATTAGCAGTGGCAACCGATACGACAGATGAAGATGAAGTCGATGCTGCGGTGCAAGCGGTTGTGGCTGAGTTTGGCAAAGTGGACATTCTCGTGAACACGGCCGCTATCTTGCGTTTTTCACCGTTTGAGGATTTGCGTTTGGATGAGTGGAAGACGGCTGTGAATATTAATTTGACTGGTTATTTCTTGATGTCACAACGATTTGGTCGGCAAATGATTGCCCAACATCATGGGACGATGGTGCATATTTCAACGGTTGCGGCTGATTTCCCAGAGACATACAGCGGGGCGTACAGCACAACCAAAGCTGCGGTCAATATGTTATCGAAGCAAATGGCCGCTGAATGGGGACAGTTTGGGATTCGCAGCAACTGTGTCATGCCATGTTTGGTGAAGACCCCGATGTCTGCTGATTTTTACAAGGATCCTAACGTGTTGGACGGCCGTGAGCACTTAGTTGCCAGTCGCCGGATTGGCAACTTGGATGACATCGCCAATGCTGTCCTTTACTTGAGCAGTGACCGTTCCGATTACACAAACGGTGATGAACTGCGAGTTGATGGCGGGCTGGGCATCATGATGCAAGATATGATTCCGAAGCCGGGTGGTCGGCGTGAATACGCAATTAAAGCGCACCAAGCTGCCAAGTAATTTGCAATATTGATAGAAGCAACTTGATCGCACCTTGGGTCAGGTTCTTCTTTTCAAAATGCTCGTGAAAATATGAACTTAATGGAGGCACTGAACATGGAGACGTGGATTTCTGGAACGACTGGTTTGTTGTGTTTGCTGGGCAGTCCGGTTGGTCATTCTGGCTCGCCAGCAATGTATAACTTCAGTTTTCAAAAACAAAAAATTGATGCAGCTTATGTGGCGTTTGACGTGACCAAGGAGCAGATGCCAGAAGCACTGAATGCCATGCGCCTTTTCAAAATGCGCGGCGGCAACGTCACGATGCCGTGTAAAAATGTAGCAGCAACTTTGATGGACGAGTTATCGCCAGCTGCCAAGATCATTGGTGCGGTGAATGTCGTTGTGAATGATGATGGCAAATTG
>OLIH01000489.1_pt1 | contig 23674 bp, 20 predicted proteins | sample 1609721 | NCBI WGS metagenome assembly OLIH01 (sample SAMEA4350157, study PRJEB24818) | metagenome | biome: human; feature: gut; material: faeces | place: Denmark | collected 2013-09
GGGTTCGGGAGGGGAATATTTTAAAAATATTCTCATGAGACCATACACTTCCCCCATTTTTGAACTATCAAAATTTGTCAACCGAAAGTGGTAAATGCGTCTGTTATTTTGCTTCAAAATGCGTTATAATGGTTAAAATTGAATCATGCCTTTAGGTTGTTGGACGCTGCTATGGATTTGACAGACCAACGTGGAAAAAGCGCGGCACAATGCGCTTTTATACGCACTTTGAAAGGGTTATAACGACGTATTTTAACCTTGTTTGCCCTTTCAAAAGTACGACTCAAAATCCGTTGGTGGCAACACCGTGTGGGTTCAAGTCCCACCACCGGCACCAGTCGAAAGCCTCGACGCGTAAGTCGCGTTCGAGGCTTTTCTTTTTACTATGATTTAGTGTTCGCGCTCAAGCGGGCATCTATTTTGCCAACGCTTCCCAGATGAACATTCCGCAAACACCTACTTTTTCAAAGGCGTCTTTGCCGTAAGGGTGTGGCTGTGATGTCAAAACAGAACCTGATGAGCAAGGTGCTTTGTACCTTGCTCATCGAAGCTTTTATATTGCAGTTTGCCGTGTGTTTTTGTCCACAGTGGACAAGTGTGGCGCTGTATATTAATTTTTTACAATTAATGACTTTAATGCTTGACAAAACATAAATGCATTGATATCATAATAATGCACACTGGATAGTGAGCGGAAGTTATAACATGCACCTGGATAGGTTCTGGAAATATAAAGCTTATCTTTATAGTATTTTCACGGACCAACTACTGTTGGTCCGTTTTTGTTTCCAGAGCCTCCACAAAGTGAAAGGAGACAAACATGTTAAAAAAAGACAAAAGCGTAATTATTAAATTCGACTTCTCAGTAGAACAGACAGTAGGCCAAATTACTAAGGTTACAGGCTTTATGAAGGCTAAGTATTTGATTCCTGTCATTGATATTCTGGATTTAAAAGCAAATCCTCGTTCTTCTAAAACGGGTCCGGTGACTACCTCAATCCAAGAATCTATCGAAAGTGACTGCAACCTGTTTCCGTTTAAGACCAAAGGAATTTTGCTTGCGTCTTCCCAGTATGAACGACTTGAGCGCAGTAGGATAAAGATAATGCCTGATAATTTTGAGATTGAAGGAATTTTAGATGGTGGCCATAACACGCTTGCAATTGGCCTCTATATCTTGAAACAGTCTATGCTTTACGCTGGGAAACCTTTTCCTAAGGGAGAGAAAACATGGGATCGCTTTAAGGAACTTTGGCATGAAAATAGAAGTGTTATTGATATATATTTAGACGAATTAAGGAAAGACTCTTCAATTGGAAATTTGAGCTTTTATGTGCCTGTTGAGTTGCTTGTCCCTCGCGATGCAGGAGACTTTGCTTGTGTAGAAGCATTTAAGAATGACTTGTTGGAAATTTGTGAAGCGAGAAATAATAATGTTGAGCTCAACATTTCTGCGAAAGCTAACCAGAAAGGATTTTTTGACGGACTCAAGTCACTCATGGAAAAACGAAATCCTGCTCTGTGCAGCAGAATTGAATGGAAAACGAACGATGGTGGCGACATTAAAGCGCAAGATCTTATTGCGCTTGCTTGGATTCCTCTTGCTCTTATTACTCAGGTTAAAGATGAAACTGGAAAAATTATTGAACCAATTGCAGCGAATAAAATCTACAGCGCAAAAGGGAGTTGCCTCAAACAGTTTGAGAAATTGATGGCGTCTCCTGATGTTACCATCAAAACAAGTGCTGACTATAAGCGAGAATTAAAAAACACGGAAGTTAATTCGGCATTCCAAATTGCGGTAGAATTGCCTGAACTCTATGACTATATTTATGAAAACTTCCCTGCTTTGTACAATTCAGCAGATGGAAAATACGGTCGTATTACTGCCGTAAAAAAATTAAATGAAACGCGCAAGGAAAAGAAAACACCGTTCTCCGGCAATGATATTGATATATTGAGTCCTGAAGGGTACATTATGCCGTTAGTGTATGGTATGCAAGCTCTTATGGTTAATAAGACAGTAAATGGACATAACGAAATTGCTTGGGTGCAACCGCCTATGACTTTCTTGCAAAATAATCTCGGCAAGATCGTTAAATACTATTCAGGTATTATTAACATATGCGACTATGATCCTCAGAAAGTTGGAAAAAATGCGCAGAGCTATGAACAGGCACTTGCTGGATTTAAGATGGCTATTGCTGGTATTCTATGATATGATAAGTTTCGTTGCTATCCTACTATAGTCAGGTTCAGTGTTCGCATTGAGGGTATCTTTTTTGTCAACGCTTCCCACGTCGGAATGGACTATGCTCCCCTCAAAAAGCCCAGCCAGCCGGCTGGGCTTTTCTCATACCGCTCCGTCATTCCTCCTTTTCCCCACAAAGCTTTGCTGCGCAAACCTTCGCAGGGCCCCGCCCTACGGGCTGAGGAGAAAAGCAGGTATCCATTTTATCACGCCAACTCAGCCTCTGAAACCGCTTGGGAAAGCCCTTCCCGGGCGGTTTTGTTTTTGCAATAACACACTTTTGCCCGGATGCGGGACAAGGGTGAATGATCGGCACACAGGGCAGCACACAAGTACCATCGTAAATCGGCATAATGCCCAATTGTAAGCCCCGCTCTGATGGGGTATAATAGCAGCACAGGAAGGTGGAGCGGATGAACAACGAAGAATTGATTTTGCAGATGTTGGGCAAAATTTCGGACAAGTTAGAGGAACACGATAAGCACTTTGAATCTATTGACAATCGGTTTGAGTCTATTGACAATCGGTTTGAATCCTTGGAAACGGACGTGCGCCATACCCGCATGTTGATTGAAAAGCAAGAGCACAACGTGCAGCTTATCGCGGAACAGTACGGCGATATTTCCGCAAAGCTGGAGCGCGTGCGTGAGATCGACGAGCTGCGCGACCGAGTACGGACACTGGAAACGGTCGTGCGTAATCATACGGTATCCATCAAGGAACTGCGCAAGGCAGAATAAAAGCACAAAGCGGACAGCGTAAAAGCTGCCCGCTCTTTTTATGCCGTTTTCCCTCCTGCAGCATCCTGTTTTTGCGTGCGGTATGTCCATACGGGAAAAGCATCAGGGGCACAGCGTCAGCTGTTTCAAACCCGGTTTCCTGATAGGCTTAAACGGGCAAGTCGGGCATTTCACCGAGCGGATGAAACAGGACAGTGCCGCACACATGGAGGGCGGATGTAAAAGAACACCCGCCGCAGTCGGCCACCCGTCCTCCGCCGGATGATGGACAAAATCTACATCCGCACCGTCCCGGCGGGGAACATCAAGCCGGGCAAAGAAACGTCCACAGAAAAAACAGATGGCGCCGTTGCCACCGTTATGGCCCTTAATCGGCTCATCCGACATGGCAACGACACCGCCGAGTCGGTCTATGACAGCGGAGGGCCGCTGTTTATCTGATTTTCAGGGGTTAATCATCCTCCTCTCCGTAACCATAGACTGTGTTTTTACATCCGCAATGCGGACAAATGATGCAGGCATCGGGGGTGCCTTCATCCTTCCGCGGGGTTATTTTAAATGAAAAAGGGGCTCACCACCCCTTTTGGCGGCATTCGCCGCGCGGCTTGCACTTTGCCGCGCAAAGATGCATGGCTTTGCCGCCGCCCGCTTTTTCCCCGGACGCTTCTTTTGCTTCTTTGCCTTTTTCGACAGTCTGAAGCCCAGCCGGCCGGCTGGGCTTTTCTCATACCGCTCCGTCATTCCTCCTTCTCCCCACAAAGCTTTGCTGCGCAAACCTTCGCGGGGCCCCGCCCTACGGGCTGATGCGGAAAGCGGGTATTCATTTTATCACGCCAACTCAAGATAAATTGACAAACCGCCGGCAAGTCATAGGAAATATCGATCCGCTGTCCCCTGTACCCGCACTGCTGCGGCTGTCCGCGCGGCGCCGCAGCGGGTGACAAAATCCGGAACACGTAGTATAATAGAAGAAAATTTTGGTAATTTTTGTCCTTAAATGTATAAGACTGTCGAATGTAGTCCCCCCGGAGCGGCGCCTGCGTTCCGCATGCCCGCGGCGCGCTCTCACTCTTGGAGCATGGTGGTTATGATCAAGCAACATTTAAAGCAAAACGTATACGAAGCCTTTCTGGAACGGCTGAAATTCATTTTTGAGGAGTTCGACAATATCTATATCTCCTTCTCCGGCGGGAAGGACAGCGGCCTGCTGCTGAATCTGGTGCTGGATTACCGGGACCGCTGCTTCCCCCAAAAGGCGCTGGGTGTTTTTCATCAGGATTTCGAAGCGCAGTACACTGTGACGACGGAATATGTGGAACGCACCTTCGAGCGCATCAAGGGCCGTGTGGAGCCTTATTGGGTCTGCCTGCCCATGGCTACGCGCACCGCGCTCAGCAGCTACGAAATGTACTGGTACCCCTGGGACGACACCCGCCGGGACGCCTGGGTGCGGGAAATGCCGCAAAAGGAATACGTCGTCAACCTGGAAAACAACCCCATATCGACCTACCGCTACCGCATGCATCAGGAGGACCTTGCCAAGCAGTTCGGCAGATGGTACCGCATTTCACACGGCGGCCGGAAAACCGTCTGTCTGCTGGGCATCCGGGCGGACGAATCCCTGCAGCGGTACAGCGGCTTTTTAAACAAGAAATTCGGCTACAAGGGCGAATGCTGGATCAGCAAGCAGTTCAAGGACGTCTGGTGCGCGTCGCCCCTGTACGACTGGTCCACCAGCGATATATGGCACGCCAATTACCGGTTCGGCTACGATTACAACCGCTTGTACGACCTGTACTACATGGCCGGCCTCAAGCCCTCGCAGATGCGCGTGGCCTCGCCGTTCAATGACTATTCCAAGGATTCGCTCAACCTGTACCGCGTCATCGACCCCGAGGTCTGGACAAAGCTGGTGGGGCGCGTGCAGGGCGCGAATTTTGCCGCGATCTACGGCCACACCAAGGCGATGGGCTACCGGAACATCACGCTTCCCGAGGGGCACACATGGAAATCCTACACCCAGTTCCTGCTGGACACACTGCCCGCCCGCCTGCGCAACAATTACGTCAAAAAATTCAGAACGTCCATCCAGTTCTGGCACGAAACGGGCGGCGGGCTGGACGAAGCCGTCATCCGTGAGCTGGAGGCCCACGGCTACCCCATCCTGCGGAACGGCGTCTCCAATTATACCCGCGACAAAAAGTCCCGCATCATTTTCACAGGCCCCATCCCCGACGATACGGACGACATCAAATCGTCAAAGGACATTCCCAGCTGGAAGCGGATGTGCTACTGCATTTTGAAAAACGACCACAACTGCCGCTTCATGGGCTTTGGCCTGACGCGCCAGCAGCAGCGGCGCATTGATATCATCCGCAAGAAATACAAAAGCGTGGAGGCGATGGAAAATGGCGTATAAAAGCCCGGTCTACCATGTCATTCCCGTACCCATCGAAAAGGTGCGGCCGAACACATACAACCCCAACGCCGTGGCCCCGCCCGAAATGCGCCTGCTGTACGAAAGCATCAGGGCGGACGGCTACACCATGCCCATCGTGTGCTATTACGCCAAAAGCCAGGACATTTATGTGATCGTGGACGGGTTCCACCGTTACCGGGTGATGCTGGAGCATCCCGACATCTACGAGCGCGAAGGCGGCGTGCTGCCGGTTTCGGTCATCGACAAGCCGCTGGACCAGCGGATGGCCAGCACCATCCGCCACAACCGGGCAAGGGGCAGCCACGACGTGGACCTGATGAGCAACATCGTCAAGGAGCTTCACGAGCTGGGCCGTTCCGACGCATGGATCGCAAAGCATCTCGGCATGGACAAAGACGAGCTCCTTCGCCTCAAGCAGATCACCGGGCTGACGGCGCTTTTCAAGGATGTAAAGTTCGGGCAGGCATGGCAGCCCATGGACGAGGAAGACGGGGATGAAAGCGAAAACGGTGACGACGCGCTGCTGGGCTGAGGCCTCCCCCTCTGCCCCGGCGCCCGCCGTTTCGCCTCCGGCGAAACCGTGCGATCACTTCCCGCAAACGGGAGATTGCAGGCGTCCAAATGACGTTTTTGTGTTAGGGCAACACCGCACAATTCTAAGAGTCGAAGCGCGCCGGCAGATTTTTTGGCAGGTTAAACAAAAAGCGCAGCGAATACTTTGTGTATTCGCGAGCATTTTTGTGACAGTTGCCGAAAAATCTGCAAGCGAGGCGACGCTTAAGGCTTCAGCCGTGAATTGTGCGGTGTTGCCTTAGAGCGGCGTTGCAAAATCCGTTTTATGGGACACCTACTGTTGTAAAATGGTATCCGAAAGAACCGAAAACCATTCTCAAGGAGGAAGCGGCTATGGCATTCAAAATTGGTTTTGCAGCAGAGTTTCTCGAAAATAAGCGCATGGAGTCCAAATCCGCTGTGCCGGAGCCGGCAGCAGCCCCGCGCAGATCAATGGTACAGGTGTACTTTGCAGAACGCAATATGAATCTGGCCTATTACAACGACCAGTTTGACCTGCATTGCGGCGATACGGTCTATGTGGACGGCAAGCTGGAAGGCATGCGCGGCCGCGTCACCCAGGTCAGCTATAATTTTAAAATCAAAGTATCCGACTACAAGCGCGTGATCGCAGTAGCGGACACTGCGGTCAACGGTCGTTTTTTTATGGCAGGCAGCCACTTCGTCACGTTCGACAGAGCGGCGCTGCCGGGCAGTAAGGTTGTCACCTGGTACAAGGCGCCGGCAAAGGAGGACGATGCGTTCGTCAGCGGCAGCGATGATACCGCATTCTGTCTGGATGACCTGTGGGGAATGAATGTAAGCGCCGGCATCGCAGAGCGCGGGCACAACTACTACACGGAGAACCGGGTCCGATACATCAGCCTTGACGGCAGCAAAGGCTACGCCATCGTTGAAGGCAGCACGGCATACGAGGTTGAGTTCGAATACAGGGACGGTACGATCAGCGGCCTTATCTGCTCCTGCTTTTGCAGCTGCAGCTGCAAGCACGAATTTGCGGCTATGCTGCAGCTGAAGGAAGCGCTGGGCCGAATCGAAAAAAACTACGCAGACCAATATGCGCGCACCGGCTACTTTGCTGTGGTGGACAAGGGCGCGCTGTTCGCCTTCGCCATCGCCGGCAAGGAAGCCGGAAGCCTCACGCTATAAGCGCGCAATACGTTTTGCTTTCACTCCACTTAATACACCGCCTGGCTGCTTTGGGCCGGCAAAGCTTTCGCTGCGGCTTCCCTCTGGCCCCGGCGCAAGGCGCAAAAGGCTTTGAGATTGAGCCATTTTCAAATTTGCAGCACACCAAATGCAGTCTGCTCCTTACGGGACGGGAGCAGACTTCTTTTTATTTTGGGCCTTTCCTTTCCATGTGATAAACCTTTTATTCCCGGCCAAAAGCCCCCGCTTTCGCGGGGGCCTTCCTTTTTTCCCACAAGCGGCGTTTTACAGCAGTGCGCCGCGCCTTTTTGCGCCGTCCGGCACAGCCTCCTCGCACTCGAGGCTGGCGTTTTCGCTGCACAGGTCGAACACAAGGCCGCCGCCCTCCCAAAAGCGGAACCGTGCCCGGGCGCGGTTGCACTCACGGATGGTCCGCGTCATGCCGTCTGTTCGGGGCGCGCGCAGCGGATGTGCCTCCCGCGCCGCGAAGGACGCTTCCAGCAGATACCTGCCCTGCCGCAGCACAAGCCTGCGGGACGACGCCTCCACGATGCGCACGCCCCGGTAGGTGGCCAGCCGGTATTCACGGCCGCGGTACACAACGGCACAGATGCACCCTGTAAAGGAGCGTCCGCAGAACGGGATATGCGCGACAGAGGCCATCACGCTGCACGGCTGCGCAAAATCGTTGCACTGTACCCACAGGTAGTCCCGTGGAAAGGCGCTGCCCCGGTCGCCCTCAATGTATCCGGTCCCGCCCGTCAGGTCGATGAATCGGCCGTCCACCGTGAACCCGCCCGCCAGCGTGTGCGCCATGCTGTATACGCTGTGGCTGCACTGCATCGGCAGAAAGCGGAACGGCCCCATGATGTCCGTCCTGAGCGGCGACAGCGGGCCGTAGCGCAACGCGCCCTGCACGCCGGGCAGCTCGGCCGCCACGCCCTCCTCCCCAAAGCAGAAGCCCTGCGCCCCGTCGTACTGCCGGACGGTCCCGTTGGTGATCACCTGGACGAACCGGGTTTCCCCCGCGCGCCCGGCAATGAAACAGATGCTCTCGCCGTTTTTCTGGTGCTTGAGATACACGCCTTCAAAAAGATCCTTCATAGAAACCTCCTTCGGAATATCCGGCGCTTGTCGCCGTTCGGCTCCATTTCGCTACGCGAAACCGCTCGGTCGGTCGTTGCCTCCGCCGGGGCGGGAACAGGAAGCCGCGTGTGGGAAAAGAGGAAGGCCCCCCGCTGTCGCGGGGACGATTACGAGTCTCCGACGGCCTACTTTCTTAGCATTAAGAAAGTAGGCAAAGAACGTTAGGGGGCGTTCCGCTACGCTAAAAAAATTGAATTTCAAATTCCATAACAAATTCAATTTTTTCTTCACGCTTCGACCCTAAAGGGGGCTTTGCGAACTAAGCTCACTGCGTTCGCTAAGTTGCAAATGCCTCCGAGGCCCCCTAAGACCCCCAACGGCAAAAGGGGACTGATTTTTCGGAATCTTTCTTAACAGTAAGAATGACATGCGAAAGATTCTCATCGAAAAATCTGATTGTGAATTTACCCGCGCCTTACAGGCGCGAGAGACTTTTGCAACAGTGTGCATCATTTGTTCCGCCCTTCAGTTTTATATTCCAACTGAATACGAACTATATTCTCTCTATTGGAAATAAAATTCCCTTTGCTCACTCTCTGCCGGCGGAAGAGGAAGAACAGGAACGGAGTATTTTTCTGTGACACTCTCGCATCCGAAGGATGCGGGTAAATCAAAATCCAGATTTTCCGGGAAGCGCCCGTCATGTCATTCTTACTGTTAAGGGCGCGGCGGAAAATCGTTCCTTATTTGCCGTTGGGGGCCCGGGGGCCTCGGAGAGAGGCGTGAAGAAAAATCATGATTTGATACGGAATTTGAAATCATGATTTTTTAGCCGAACGGAACGCCCCCGGTGTTCTTTGGTTACTTTCTTAACATTAAGAAAGTAACGCCATCGGCAGATTTCGTAATCGGCCCCGCGAAAGCGGGGGCCTTCCTCTTTTCCCACACGCGGCTTCCGTTCCCGCCCCGGCCCTTGCTCCCATTCGGTCGCATTTCACTCCGCGAAACCGGGCTGGCCGGTCATCGGCCCCGCCTTTTGGGTTTGCCGCGCAAAATCGCGCGCGGCATTTCGCTGCGCGAAACCACCCTGTGCGGTTGTCCGCTTCGCGGCCATGGCTTCGCCACCCCGCACCGCTATTTTGCCGTTCCCGTCACGGCTGCGCCGCGCCGGGGCCCCAACGGCAAAACCCCGGCGCTCTTTGGTTACTTTCTTAACACTAAGAAAGTAACGCCATCGGCAGATTTCGCAATCGTCCCCGCGAAAGCGGGGGACTTTCCTCTTTTCCCACACGCGGCTTCCGCTTTCACCCCGGCTCTTGCTCCCATTCAGCCGCATTTCGCCTGCGGCGAAACCGGGCTGGCCGGTCGTTGCCTCCGCCGGGGCGGGAGCGGAAGCCGCGCTCCCCAAAGCCCCGCCGCTCACCCTTCCAGCTCAAGGTCCCGCATCGCGGGATTTTCGATGAGGCCGCCCTCCTGCGTGAAGCGCGAGCCGTGGCAGGGGCAGTCCCACGAATGCTCCTGCGCGTTCCATTTCAGCGCGCAGCCCATGTGCGGGCAGCGCGGCGCCGTGGGCGTGAGCAGGCTTGCCGCGGCCTCCAGCGCGTTCAGCGCAAGCTGCGGGCGCAGCATGCTGCGGGAGGGGGAAAACACCGGGGCGTCGTCCGGCCTTTTGCCCTGCACCATATCCGTGAGCAGCATGGCCGCCGCCATCGCGGAGGTCATTCCCCATTTGTTGAAGCCCGTGGCCACGTACAGGTTTTCCGTGCGGGCCGAATACGGGCCGATATAAGGCACGCCGTCCAGCGTCATGCAGTCCTGCGCGGCCCAGCGGTACCGTATGTGGGCGCGGGGATAATGCCGCTTTGCAAAGGCTTCCAGCTCCCGCCATCCGCCGCCCTGCTTTCCCGTGCGGTGGCTGCCGCCGCCCAGCAGCAGCATTCCCTGCGCGTTCCGGAAGGACAGGCCCTCCGCAGCCTCGTCCACATACATACCGCCCACGTTCGCCGCGTTTTCCAGCGCAAGCACATAGAAGCGGTGCTGGTACATCTTCAGAAAATAGCTTCCGTGCCGGTTGAGGAACGGAAAATGCGTCGCCACGATGACCTTCTCCGCGCGGATCGTCCCGCGGTCGGTAACGGCGCTCGTCCCCTCCAGCCTGCGCACGGGCGTGTGCTCGTAGGCCCGCAGCCCTCTGGCCGCGGCCGCGGCAAAGCGCAGCGGGTCGAACTGGGCCTGGCGCTCGAACCGCACGGCTCCCGCCACCGGAAAAGGCAGCGGCAGCTTGTCCGTAAAGCCCGCGTGGAACCCCAGCTTCTCCAGCGCCGCAAGCTCCTTTTCCAGCTTTCCCCGGTCGTCCAGGGAATAGACAAACGCGTCCTTTTCCTCGAACCCGCAGTCGATCTCCCGGCACATGCCGCGGTAGCGCGCCAGTGCCGCCTCGTTGGCGTGCAGGTACATCCCCGCCTTTTCCGCGCCGAAGCGGCGCAGCAGCCCGTCGTATACCAGCCCGTGCTGGGACGTTATCTTCGCGGTGGTGTTCCCGGTGGTGCCGGCGCATAACCGGTCCGCCTCCGCCAGCACACAATCCATGCCCGCCTGCCGCAAAAAATGCGCGCACAAAATCCCCGCCATCCCGCCGCCGATGACCAAAACGTCCGTCCGGACGTCCCCCTCCAGCCGCCCGTATTCCGGCATCGCCGCCGTGTCCCGCCACATCGAAAGCATCCGTTTTCCCCATTCCGTCGCTGTTTTTGTGCGGCGCCCGCGTATCATGCCGCCACGGATAGTGTTTACCGCGCGCCGCCCCCTATGCGGCGCCGTGCAAAAACGCCCTGTCTTCCGCCGCAAAAGCAGAAAACAGGGCGTTTTCGGAGTATGCACGCCGCGGCGCTCACAGCAGCACCACGCAGTTGCGTCCGTTCTTTTTGGCAATGTACAGCGCGCGGTCCGCACGGCTCACAAGGTCCTGCAGCACGGGCGCGCTGCCGTCCCGCGCCGGGCTGTACACCGTTACGCCCACGCTCACCGTCAGCGGGCCCGCGCAGCAGCCGTCCGGCGCACAGGGGCCAAGCTCCTCCACGGCGCGGCGCAGGCGCGCTGCCTGGCGCATGGCTTCGGCCGTGTCCCGGCAGGGCGTGCACAGCAGAAATTCCTCGCCGCCGAACCGGCATACCATGTCCGAGGAGCGCGCCAGCACGCTCTGCAGTGCGCCGCCCACGCGGCAAAGCGCGCCGTCGCCCGCAAGGTGGCCGTGCGCGTCGTTGTATTCCTTGAAATGGTCGATATCCGCCATCAGAACAGCCATCGGCTTTTCGCAGCGGCGGCACATGGCCAGCATGGTCTCCGCCTTTTCCTGCCCGCCCCGGCGGTTCAAAAGGCCCGTGAGCATGTCGGTGCCGCACTCCCGCCGCAGCTGTTCAATGCGCCGTTCGTCCCCCGCCCGCGCTCTGCGCGAGAGCACGCGCCCCGTGGCGTATGCCGCAAAAACGAACGCGCCCGCGCGCAGCGCCGCGGCCAGCACACACCGGCCCGCGCCTTTGTCATATCTGCTGATGATCGCTCCCGCCCCTTTTCAAATTTCCACATATTCCCATTTTCATCCCTTTGATTGTAGCAGGAAGCAATGTCGAAAAAGCGCAAAGCATGCCCTGCATAAAGGTGAGCATACAGAAGAAAACCGGAGGATTTCAAAGCAAAACCCGCTTTTTTTACGGAATCCACAGGAAAAACAGCGTTTTTTCGCGGTTTCTGCAAAAATATTGCGAAAAAAATGGGTAAAATATATTGACAAACCGGCAAGCGGCCCGTATAGTATCATTTGTGCGCTGCAAAGCGCAGCCATCTTAACATACGCCAGCGTAACATGCGCCGCTGCAGCCGCTCCTTCGGGCGGTGTAACAAACCTTTTGCGGGGTGGCGCTCTCTTCGCTGGGCCCGGGGCTTCCCCGGGAAAAGCCGCAAAGGGGGATGCATATGGACAATTCTATCATCGTTGCACTGAAAAACATTGTTGTCGATTTCGACGGCGAGCCCATTTTAACAGGGCTTTCCCTCGACATCCATGACAAGGAGTTCGTCACACTGCTGGGGCCTTCGGGCTGCGGGAAAACGACGACGCTCCGCGTCATCGGAGGGTTCGTGGAGCCGAGATCGGGCAATGTTTTTTTTGCGGGCAGGGACATCACGCGCCTGCCGCCGTACAAACGGCAGGTCAACACCGTGTTCCAGAAATACGCGCTGTTCCCGCACCTGAACGTGTTCGAGAACGTGGCGTTCGGCCTGCGGCTGCAGAAGCTGGACGAAAAAGAGATCCGCTCCCGCTGCCTGGAGATGCTGGAGCTGGTGGGCCTGAAGGGCTACGAGCGGCGCAACACGGCCGCGCTCTCCGGCGGGCAGCAGCAGCGCGTGGCCATCGCGCGGGCGCTTGTGAACCATCCGAAGGTGCTTTTGCTGGACGAGCCGCTGGGCGCGCTGGACCTGAAGCTGCGCAAGGATATGCAGATCGAGCTCAAGCGCATCCAGCAGAGCCTTGACATCACGTTCATTTACGTCACCCACGACCAGGAGGAGGCCCTCACCATGTCGGACACCGTCGTGGTGATGAACCGGGGCGACATCCAGCAGATCGGCTCGCCCCAGGATATCTACAACGAACCGAACAACGCCTTTGTGGCGGATTTCATCGGCGAATCCAACATCCTGGACGGCGTGATGCTGCGGGACTTCCGCGTGGAATTCGCCGGGCAGGAATTCACCTGCGTGGACGCGGGCTTCGGCAGCCGGGAGATCGTGCAGGTGGTGGTGCGCCCGGAGGATATCCAGGTGGTGCCCGCCATTCAGGGCCAGCTGACGGGCCTGGTGGAAAACGTCATCTTCAAGGGCGTGCATTACGAGATGCACGTGCGGCAGGCAGGCTACGAGTGGATCATCCACTCCACACAGGCGTCGCAGGTGGGCGAACTCATCGGCATGAACATCGGGCCGGACGAGATCCACATCATGCACCGCACGCAGGGGTGACGGCCGATGAAAAAGACAAAATGGACCGCTTCGCCCTATCTGGTATGGATGGTGGCGTTCATCGCCGTGCCGCTGGCCATCGTGGTGTATTTCGCATTCACCGATAAAGCCGGGCATTTTACGCTGGAAAACATCATGGGCCTGGGCGCGTACACCACGGTGTTTGCCCGCAGCATCGTCCTGGCGGCCATCGCCACGGCCATCTGCCTTGTGCTGGCCTTTCCCGTCAGCTACCTGCTCTCCCGCATGCGGCCCGCAAGCCAGCGCATGATGCAGATGCTCATCATGCTTCCCATGTGGATGAATTTTCTGCTGCGCACCTATGCGTGGATGAGCCTTCTGGAGCACAACGGCATCATCAACCGCTTTCTGGGGCTGCTGGGCGTCGGGCCGTTCAACATGATCAACACCTCGGGCGCGGTGGTGCTGGGCATGGTGTACAATTACCTGCCCTATATGGTGCTGCCGCTGTACACCATCATGGTCAAAATCGACAACAGCGTCATCGAGGCCGCGCAGGACCTTGGCGCAAACGTGTACCACGTTGTGGCAAAGGTGCTGGTGCCGCTTTCCATGCCGGGCATCACCACGGGCATCACCATGGTGTTCGTGCCCAGCATCTCCACGTTCATCATCAGCCGCATGCTGGGCGGCGGCTCGAACCTGCTCATCGGCGACCTCATCGAGCTGCAGTTCCTGGGCAACAGCTACAACTACAATCTCGGCAGCGCCATGAGCCTGGTGCTGATGGTCATTGTGCTTTTGTGCATGAGTTTCACCACTGCCGACACCGAGGAAATGGAGGCGATGGTATGAAAAAGGGCCGCCTGCTTGCAAACGCATATCTGGTGCTGGTGTTCGGCTTTTTGTACGTGCCCATCGCCGTGCTCATCGCGTTCAGCTTCAACGAAAGCAAAAGCCGCACCGTGTTCACGGGCTTTACCTTTAAATGGTACCAGAACCTGTTCCACAACGACATGGTGCTGAAAAGCCTGGGCGTTTCGCTGGGCGTGGCCTTTGCGGCGGCGTGCATCGCCACCGTGGTGGGCACGCTGGCCGCCATCGGCATCAGCAGCATGAATAAGCGCGCCCGGGGCGCCGTCATGGCCGTCAGCTATGTGCCCGTCGTCAACCCGGAGATCATCACCGGCGTTTCGCTGATGCTGCTGTTCGTGGTGTTCAACCGGCAGGTCAGCGCGGCACTCTCGTGGCTTCTGCAGCGCGAGGTGGAGCTTCAGGGCTTCGGCCTGGGCACGCTGCTCATCGCGCACATCACGTTCTGCCTGCCCTATGTCATCTTCAACGTCAGCCCCAAGCTGCGCCAGCTGGACCCGGCCGTTTACGACGCCGCGCTGGACCTTGGCTGCAATCCCCGGCAGGCGTTTTTCAAGGTGGTGCTGCCGCAGCTCACGCCGGCCATCCTGTCGGCGTTTCTCATCAGCCTCACCTATTCCATTGATGATTTCATCATTTCCTATTTCACCTCCGGCACCATGCAGACGCTGCCCATCGCCATTTACAGCATGACGAAGAAAAAGGTCAGCCCGGAGATCAACGCGCTTTCCGCCATCATGTTCGTGGTGATTTTAACCATCATCCTCGCGGCCAACGCCGTGGATTCCGCAAAAGAGCGCCGCCTGCGCAGGGCCGCGCGCGCAGAGGAGGGCAGGCGATGAAGCATATCCTGAAGGCAAAAAAACGCTTTTTGTGCCTGCTTCTTGCGGGCGCGCTTGCGGCCTGCCTGTCCCCCGCGGCCCTTGCCGCACCGGACGGCGTGGAGGTTGCCCCCGGTTACGATTACACCCGCTTCAAGGACGCGGGCATTACGCTGAATGTCTACAACTGGGGCGAATACATCTCCAACGGCACCGACGGCTCCATGGATGTGGTGAAGGAATTTGAAAACCTGACGGGCATCCGCGTCAACTACACCACCTATGACACCAACGAGAGCCTGTACGCCAAGCTGAAAAGCGGCGGCGGCAATTACGACGTCATCATCCCCAGCGATTATATGATCGGCAAAATGGCCGCCGAGGGCATGCTGGAGGAGCTTGACCCCGCCAATATCCCCAACGCGGCGCTCATCGGCGAGGCATACCGCTCCAAACCGTTCGACCCTCAGAACAAATACAGCGTGGCCTATACCTGGGGCCTCGTGTGCATCGTGTACAACCGGACGATGGTGGACGAGGGCGACCTGGAACAGGGCTGGGGCATCCTGTGGGACGAAAAGTACGCCGGGCAGGTGCTGATGTTCAACAACAGCCGCGACGCGTTCGCCATTGCGGGCAAGCTGCTGGGCAATTCCATCAACCCCGGCTCCGTGCAGGAGATCGAGCAGGCGGCCGAAAAGCTGAAAGAGCAGAAATCCGTGGTCCAGAGCTATGTGATGGACGAGGTGTTCGACAAAATGGGCGGCGGCGAGGCCGCGCTGGCCCCCTATTACGTGGGCGACGGCGTGACGATGATGGCCGACAACCCCGACCTTGCCATGTTCATCCCCGCCGAGGGCACCAATATCTACATCGACGCCATGTGCATCCCCAAAGGCAGCCGGAACAAAGAGGCCGCGGAAATGTTCATCAACTTCATGTGTGAAACGCAGGTGGCGCTGGCCAATGCGGAGTACATCTGCTATTCCTCGCCGCAGGTAGAGGTCCCCGCGCTTCTGGACGAAGAGACCCGGGAGAACGAGATGATGTACCCCGGCGCAGACATGCTTTCCCGGTGCGAGACCATGGAGGTGCTGCCCGACGAGCTGAACAGCGCCATGGACAAGGCATGGAGCGATGTGCGCAGCTACGACGCCGCGGGCAACGGGTGGGTGATGCCGCTGATGCTGGTGGCAATGCTGGCCCTTTCCGGCGTAGGCTACTGGCGCAAAGCGGTACGCCGCCGGCGCAGCCAGTTTTAAACGCCATTCCCCTTTTTTACAAGGCAATGAACGCAAAGGCGCCGCCGTTCTTCGGAACGGCGGCGCTCCTGTCTGTCGAAAAAGACTAAGGCAAAGGCGCACAATTCACGGCTGACGCCTGAAGCGTCGCCTCGCTTGCAGATTTTCCGGCAACTGTCACAAAAATGCTCGCGAATACACAAAGTATTCGCTGCGCTTTTTGTTTAACCTGCCAAAAAACCGGCCGGCGCGATTCGGCTCTTAGAATTATGCGGTATTGCCCTAAAAAAACCTGCTTGCCCGCCCGGCGCATGTCCGGGCGGGCAAACGGGTTTTTAACTTTTTCCTGCGGCGGCCCCCACGTTACGGCGAAACGGCTCTTACGGCGTCAGCCGTAACTTGTGCGGCGCCGCCCTATGGGCGCGTTACCAGCCGCAGATATTCCCGCCCCATCTGCGGCGGGAACCGGTGGCGCAGGCCCGTCTGCAGCGTCAGGTGCACGCGCCCGCCCGCGCTGTGCAGCGCACCGTACAGCATCTGCGCCATTTCGATGCAGTCGCTGTCCTGCGTACCGCAAAAAAGATGCACCTCTACGTTTTTTTTCGCCAGCGCACGGCAAACCGCTGCGCAGTCCTTCTCAAGCAGCGGTGTCCACGGGGATTGCAGCGCCAGCGCGTCGCAGGAAAGCCCGGTATACAGCAGCGTGCGCAGCAGCATATCACAGCCGGCGGAAAAGCCCGCCCAAACCTGCCGCTCATAGCCCGCGTCCTGCACAATACGCGCCGCGTCCGCTGTCTGCCTGTAATTTTCGCCGTCGTATTCCCAGCGAAACCGCCCCGTGCAATCCACCACCGAGGACTGCACTGTTTCCACCTGCGCACCCGCACGCTCCAGCGGCGCCCAATCCCGGCGCGCAATCCCGGCGTTTTGTCCGTTGCCGTGCACCGCCAGCACCAACGTTCCGGCAGCGCGCCCGCGCCACGAAAACCGCATCCTGCCCGCACGCCGGGCCTTCTCGTAACGTCCCTCGGAAATTTTGCGCAGCGTCTCAAACCGCGCGTCCCCGAACAGCGGCTTTAAGTCCCCGTCGTCCAGCACCTCGGGACGGTACCAATACTCCTTTTGCTCCACCGCCTCGGCCAGCCACTCCAGCGCCGCAGGCGCGCGGCCCGCCCCGGCGGCAAGGCATGCGAGAAAATAATAAATCTGCGGATGCTCGCCGTCCTTCCATGCCCCACGCTGCGCGAGCAGGAAATCATAGGCCGGTTCATAACCGTCCTGCTCCGCCAACGCCAATACTTCTTCCAATAAAACATCTTCGTTCATGTGTTTATGCTCCTTTTTTGGATTTAAGGGCATAAAAATGCCCGGGAGAGTGATTTCTCCCGGGCAATCACAAAACGAATTTACACAAAGGACACGCCGGGAGCCGCGCCTATCGCAGAAAATTTTTTCATAGATGACCGCTCCCTTTCCATACAGGCTTTCCGGCGTTGCCTCCCACCGGGCCTGTGCCAAAGCACGGGAAACCCGCCGCGTGCAGATTATAAACCTTACGTGCACCGTTTGTCAAGATGCGCCGTTCTTCAAAAAACGGCCCGCGCGCCCCGCCGCCTTCAGGCGGCGGGTTCCTCGTCCAGCTCCTGCCGCACGAACACGACCTCCTCGTCGTCCTCGTCGAACAGGTAATTTACCGTGGGGCTGTGCAATACAAGCTCGGTGGGGCTGTATTTTGCGTCTCCACCCCATAATCTTGCTCCGTATTGAGAGCCTTCCATATAACGCGGCCAAATGTAAATAAGCCCCCCAGGATAAAAGGCATATTCAACTTCAACAGCTTTTCCATCCACCATCACCTCACCATAAATTGCTTCTTTCTCCTTTATTTCAAACCATGCACCGTATTCCTCACATGTCCACCTTGCCTCCCCGTAATCATACGGGCGGTACCCATTATAAGGGTCACACGCGCAAAGCAAAAGCATGCACAGCAGCGCCGCCGCCATGCACTGGGCAGCACGCCTTAAAGCCCTACCCCGCGTTCTGCACTCTGTACCCGACAATAAACTGTCCATTTGCAATTACCTCCCGCCGCCGGACATCCGCCCGCCGCCTTCAGGCGGCGGGCGCCTCGTCCAGCTCCTGCCGCACGAACACGACCTCCTCGTCGTCCTCGTCGAACAGGTAATTTACCATGGGGCTGTGCAATACAAGCTCGGTGGGGCTGAATTTCGCGTCTCCATGCCATAAATAATCCTCATATGCGAGCTTCACTTCTCCATCTACCATTTCATAGGGAACAATAGCGACAAAGTCTGCTTTTAAAAAGCGTACCGCTATATTCTTTTTCTCTCCACCGACTATGATTTCGCCGCAAAACTTCATTTTTAAATTCTCATCAATAAGAAACCATGCATCGTATTCCTCGCACACCCATTTGGCTTCTCCGTAATCATAGGGACGGTAACCATCATACGGGTCACACGCGCAAAGCAAAAGCACGCACAGCAGCGCTGCCGCGATGCACTGGGCAGCACGCCCCAAAGCCCTATTTCGCGTTCTGCACCCTGTACCCGACAATAAACTGTCCATTTTCAATTACCTCCCGCCGCCGGACATCCGCCCGCCGCCTTCAGGCGGCGGGTTCCTCGTCCAGTTCCTGCCGCACGAACACGACCTCCTCGTCGTCCTCGTCGAACAGGCAATTCACCGTGGGGCTGTGCAGTATAAACTCAGTGGGGCTGTATTTTGCTTCGCCGTTCCACAGCTCATTATCTGTCTCAATGGGTGACATATTTTCAACTGCGTCCCTGGGCAAAATCACCACAAAGGAACCTGGTGCAAAAAGAATAGCTATTTTCTGCACTTTGCCATCCACCACTACTTCGCCGTAGCATTGATAATTTTCTTCCTCTTTTACGGTAAACCATGCGCCGTATTCCTCGCATACCCATTTAGCATCTCCATAGTCGTAAGGGCGGCAGCCACTATATGGGTCGCACGCGCACAGCGAAAGCACGCACAGTAGCATAATCGCCGCGCACCGGACGGCATGCCCCAAAGCCCTATTTCGCGTTCTGCACTCTGTACCCGACAATAAATTGTCCATTTTCAATAACTTCCCCCATTGTCTTTTTTTCCGTTGACTCCGCCGAATTATTAAATCGATTGTAAACCATCAATTCTCCGTTCACCTTCTGCACCGCGAATGTATGATACCCCTCAAAAATCGTACCCTTTCGGTTCCAGATCGAAACGATCATCACATCGCCTTCGCCCGCCTCGCGCTCCAGGGCGTCCGGGTCGGTGTATTCCTCGTACTGCACGCCGTATTGCTTCAGCACCTGCGGCGCGCCGTAGGGGTTCGTCCCCCATGCTCCGCCGCCCGCCATCGCGCCGCTTATCTCATAGCGCCGGCCCACCTCGGCCAGGCTGGGGTCCTTCCCCAGCAGATACAGCGCGTTATAGGTCCCGATCACGCCGCACCCGCTGTCCTTCATCTGAGAATTGCCGTAGGCAAATTCTCCCGCCGCGTCAACGCCCTGCCCGTGGACGGGCCGCCCGGAGATATCGTGCGTTTTGTTTCTTTCATAGTTTGCATTGCTTGTTTCAATCGCCTGCGCAAGCCCTGTTCCCGGCTCGCTGCCGGGAACGCTGGGAATGGGGGACAAAGCCGTGCTCAGGCCCAGAGCCGCCCGCTCCAGCAAAGGCCGGACATATTTTGTGTACGCCGCGCCAACACCTTCGGCCTGTGCGCGCTCCTGCGCCAGCGTCTGCGCCTGCAGCGCCGCCTGCTGCTCCAAAAAGGCATCCCGCCAGCTTTCCGTATCCTGCCTTTTTTTCAGTGTACCATATCCCCCGCCGGGCTGCAATGCTTTGCCGGTCTCCGTGCCCGCCTTCCGCCGCTTGGGCCGCAGCAGCTCCGCCAGCGCCTGCCCCGCATACACCGCGTCGCGGTACGCCGGGTCCACGCCCTCAAGCGCAAAGCCGGGCGCGCCCTGCTCCGGCCCGGCAGGCGGCTCCCCGCCCGGCGTGGCCTGCGCCATGCTCCGGCGCTGCCCCGCCAAAAGCATGGTCCCCGCGCCGGACGGCGGGTTCTCCGACAGCGCCGCCCAAGGGGTTCTCTCTGCCCGGCGCGCCTGCCCCGGCCACGCTTCCCCCAAGCCCGGCCACGGCTGCTTTTCCCCTGTGTAAAAGGCATTTTGCGCCCCCGCGCCGGACGGCGCGAACGGCTTCCGCTCCTCCTCCGTAATGAACGGCTGCTTGGCCAGCCGTTCGCTGAACGCCTCGTCCCAGCTTTGCCACGGCTTTTCCTTTCGCTGCTGCGCCGCCTCAAACGCCGCCGTGTAAGCCCGCCTCCGCAGCTTTTCCTCCAATGCCTTTTTCTTCTGTTCCTCCTGGCCCATGCTCCATCCGTCTGCCTTTTTCATGCCGGATGTCTCCTGCTTTTATTTTGTTCTGAAAGAGGTTTGCCCCTTCCGCTTTCCAGCATAAACCTTTCCGCGTCCGTTTTTCCGGAAAACACAAAAACGCCGCCGTTCCGAAGAACGGCGGCGCGGCAATATCCTTTTCTAATTGTACAGCAAATGCGATTTACTCTCCTTTTCCTTGTACAAAATCGAAATATCCCCAGTGTTCCAAGTGTCAAAGGTGATCACATACTCGCCCTCCCGAAGCACCGCAACCGACGAGCTGCTCACCTCATCGGCATCGGTGATGGTAAAAAACAGCTTCTCCTGCCGCGTCTCCATATTGAACCAGAAAAATTCCTTGTCCATTTTGTCTCCATCTGTTTTGTCGCGGGAAAGATAAAGGGCGTTTTCAAAAACATTTTTCAGGCCCGTAAAATCCCCGTCATATACGATATCCCTTCTGCGGGCGGCAACGTCATACCGCATCACAACGCGGCGTCCGTCGACCCTGTCTGTGTAATAAAAGCAATCTCCCTCAACAAATGAAGCATACAGGCGGGAATCATAGCGACCCGTATACTCGAACAGCCCCAGCCTGCGCACGCCGCCCTCCGGCAGCGTCATCTCGTAATACGGAACCAGCGCCGGTTCCTCCTGGTAAACGGGGAGCTTCCCGTCCTTCTCATACTCCACATCGCGGTACAGCGCGTAAATCAGCTTGTCTTCCCGCAAAACAAGATAATTCATAACATTCTCCGCAAGCAGCTTCTCCTGCCGTGTGTCCAGCGAAACGGCGTAGACGTCCTCCGGGTAATAACCCACAATCAGATGGTCGGTGCACGCCCTGGAATAAAACAGCGTATTTCCCGCAAGCCGCCAACGCTCGACGTCCTTTATTTTTAAAACAACAGCCTCCTCCGCCTTGCTGTACACATAAAGCTTGTACGGATCGCTATCGTCTTTCGTATATACGACATACGTCTCGCTCTCCTGCGCCGGGCACTGCGAAAACGAAACCTTGCCCTCTCTTCCCTGCACCATGTAGCCCATTCCGTTCCGGCTCGGATAATAAACGGCGTCTCCAATGGTGAACGTATACCCCGCGCGTTTGTTGTTCTGCTGGTTGCTGTAAGTCATATCCAGCGTGGTGGGCATGGCCTGCGCCCGCATAAAAAAGTACCAGCGCACAACCATCAGCCCAAGCACCGCCAGAATCGCAAAAAAGCCGATTTGCCGAATCGCTCTGGAACGCCAGGCCCTGTTCATTTACTGCTTCACCCCCATGATGTACCGCTCCCCCAAAACGCTGCCGTCCAGCACAAGCCGCCCGGCCGCATCGTAATACCCTGTGCGTACGACTACTTCGTATGCGACGCGGATTCTTTCTTCTGCGTTTTCGTCATCCTTCTCCTCCAAAATTACGCGGGGCGCCGCCTCCTTCACCTGCTGCGCATGCTCATAGGTCCTGTTCGGAACCAAAGACGCAGCCGTGTTCAGCAGCCCAAGTATCCCCATCACCAGATCCCCATCGATGGGCTTTCCGTTCACACTCCCCACACCCACGCTGTCGCCCGGGCCAAAAAGAGAAACCTGCTGCGTTGCCTGCGCGATGTAATCGGCCAGAGACCGCGTTGAATTTGTGATTTTCTCCGGGGGAGCTTCAACAACGGTCACATCCGTTACCGTAACCGGGCCGGCGGTATTGGCCTTATCCACAAAACGGTGGGTCGTATTTTCTTGCGTGCCGCCCGGCAGCGTCTGATACAGGTATTTCGCGTGCTCTGTAACCTCCGGCGGCAGCTCCACACAATCGATTGCTTCCTGCACATCCGACGAAGCCTTTGGAAGCGGCTTCGACGGGTCCAGCGGCAAGCGGGCCTCGTTGACGATCTGCGAAACGCTCAAGCCCTTGTATTTGTCATACAGCAAATAGGACGGGATAGAACCCACTACACCGGTTTGCACCAAAAACAGATATTGGCTTGTTTCGTCCAAATAGAGCTCTCCGTTTTTCCAGGTACCCTGGTATTCCTGCCCGTAATACTGTATTTTCCCCCTCTGCCCGTCTGTGTGCTGCGTATCCTCTATCCAGCCGTCGGGCTGCGGCGGCTTATCGATCCACGCTTCGGGTGGCGGCGTACCGTTTTTCTCTGTTCCGCCGCTTTGCTGCTTTTCCCCACCGTCAACCGCCTGCGTAAGGTCGGAAACACCGTTTTGACCAATAGCTGCCAGCCCCTCGCCGTTCTCTTCCGCTCTCAGTGTACCATATCCCCCGCCGGGCTGCAATGCTTTGCCGGTCTCCGTGCCCGCCTTCCGCCGCTCGGGCCGCAGCAGCTCCGCCAGCGCCTGCCCCGCATACACCGCGTCGCGGTACGCCGGGTCCACGCCCTCAAGCGCAAAGCCGGGCACGCCCTGCTCCGGCCCGGCAGGCGGCTCCCCGCCCGGCGTGGCCTGCGCCATGCTCCGGCGCTGCCCCGCCAAAAGCATGGTCCCCGCGCCGGACGGCGGGTTCTCCGACAGCGCCGCCCAAGGGGTTCTCTCTGCCCGGCGCGCCTGCCCCGGCCACGCTTCCCCCAAGCCCGGCCACGGCTGCTTTTCCCCTGTGTAAAAGGCATTTTGCGCTCCCGCGCCGGACGGCGCGAACGGCTTCCGCTCCTCCTCCGTAATGAACGGCTGCTTTGCCAGCCGTTCGCTGAACGTCTCGTCCCAGCTTTGCCACGGCTTTTCCTTTCGCTGCTGCGCCGCCTCAAACGCCGCCGTGTAAACCCGCTTCCGCAGCTTTTCCTCCAATGCCTTTTTCTTCTGTTCCTCCTGGCCCATGCTCCATCCGTCTGCCTTTTTCATGCCGGACGCCTCCTGCTTTTATTTTGTTTTGAAAGAGGTTTGCCCCTTCCGCTTTCCAGCATAAACCTTTCCGCGTCCGTTTTTCCGGAAAACACAAAAACGCCGCCGTTCCGAAGAACGGCGGCGCGAAATTTTCCTTTTTTCTGTAAGAGGTGTTTGCCCGCCCGGCGCAGGTCTGGGCGGAGAAACGGGTTTTCAGGCTTTTTCGGCAGGCCGGTGACTCTCCCTGTTTAAAAACCATCGACGCCGAAAAAAGCCCTCCCC